>Ga0068867_100003533_pt1 | contig 10990 bp, 8 predicted proteins | sample KBSMisM32_FD_65649 | JGI IMG/M metagenome (GOLD analysis project Ga0068867, IMG submission 65649) | Miscanthus rhizosphere microbial communities from Kellogg Biological Station, Michigan, USA - KBS Miscanthus M3-2 | ecosystem: Host-associated > Plants > Roots > Rhizosphere > Soil ...
AGGGTCTCGAAGCGATCGATCGAAATGCACGCGTTCAAGCACAGCTTATCGATGATTTGCTTGACGTCTCGCGAATTGTCTCAGGTAAGCTCAATTTGGACGTCAGGCCTTTGGATCTCTCATCCGTCATCAGAACAGCCATCCATGTAGTACAGCCAGCCGCTGAAGCTAAAGGACTAACGCTGGACTATTTTGCTCAGCCGGGAGTTGGCGCGATCTCTGCTGACTCAGCACGAATGCAACAAATTGTTTGGAACCTACTGTCGAATGCTGTGAAGTTCACTCCACGTGGCGGCAAAATTTTTGTTCGACTTGAACAAGACGGTTCAAATGCCAGGGTAACTGTGAAAGACACTGGCCTCGGGATTGGTTCCGAGTTCCTGCCGAGAGTATTTGATAGATTCCTACAGGCTGACAGTTCAACCACGCGAAGTTTTGGTGGGCTGGGTTTGGGATTGGCGATCGTTAGACATCTTGTCGAACTTCACGGAGGTGCAGTCTGGGCCGAGAGTGAGGGCGCGGGAAAAGGCGCGACGTTTTCAGCAACCTTCCCACTGATAGCGGATCGTATGGATCCGCACGTGCTCGGACACAGTGGCGAGTTTCTGGCTGCGGAGTTTCAGTCACTCGAGGGTTTGCGTGTGTTGCTTGTTGATGATGAGCCTGAGACTCGTCAAATACTTAGCACCGTAATTTCTCGTAGAGGAGCGGAAGTAAAAGCCTGTGAGACTGCTGGAGAAGCATTGGACGTACTAATTGATTGGCGACCTGACGTTCTTATGAGCGACATCGCCATGCCTGATGAAGACGGATACAGTTTCATCGGAAAGGTACGGTCGCTTCCTCCAGACAAAGGTGGCGAAACTCCAGCCGCTGCGCTAACGGCTTACGCGAGAGATGAAGATCGCGATCGAGCTCTCGCTGCCGGGTATCAGATGCACATTGCGAAACCGATTAGTTCAGGACTATTGGTGCTGACGATTGCGCGACTAGCCGGTCGCCATGTCTGAACCTCTTACACTCACCTTGAAACTAGGTCAGGGGAGCTCACTGCCTGCTGGATTCATTCAGCGAGATGTAACCTGGACCGTCGCTGTTCCCACGTTACCAGCGAGATCAAATGCCCTCGCCTGAATTTGGTAGCGTTTGTTCGGTGCGCTGGGAACCTTCCAGCTGCAGCTAAACGGTGTGCTGACGTCAGTACATTGCACGTTGCCATTAACCAGGAACTCAACTCGTGCCACGCCGATGTTGTCGCTCGCAGATGCCATGATCGTGACGTTAGACTTTCTCGCAACAGTCGACCCATCAACGGGACTGCCAATCGAAACTGTCGGAGGCGTCACATCGTTTGAAAACCCAATCCTATGAACAGCGCCATCGCCTCGCGCAAGGTAGTAGAGAAATCCATCATCTGAAACGTGTAGATCGACTGGCAAGGAGATGCCGGTCGCAAAATCCGCTACGACGTTCCCCATCGCGGGATCGAGCGTTTTTATCCAGCCTCCACAAAAATCCGCAAAGAAGTACCTGCCTACAAAGTTACCGGGAAACTGAACGACTTGTGGGTTATAGAATGCACCTCCGGTAATTGCGCAGGTTTGAGCATCGTTCGCGTAAGCAAAGATCGGATCGCGGAAGCTGGCGTTGGGCGGATTACAAAAACCTTCGCAAGTGGGCCAACCATAGTTGGAGCCGGCTATGCCATCATTTATTTCCTCCCATGTATTCTCTCCAACGTCATTGATGAACATGCGCCCTGCGCCTGGTTGGAAGGAAAATGTAAATGGGTTGCGCAGACCTAACGCCCAGATTGCCTGGTTTTGTCCTGTGGTTTGGTTGAAGAACGGATTATTCATCGGGATACTTCCATTCGAGGAGATGCGCAGCATCTTCCCCAGACGAGTAGATAACGACTGGGCATTACTTCCGTTTGCATTGTCGCCCACAGCGACATATAGAAAGCCGTCAGATCCAAAATGGATCGCTCCGCCGTTGTGATTTGTTGCAGCACTCAGATCATTTAGATCCATCAAGACAGTCTCACTGCCTGCCATCGCAACATCTCCTGCAGCTATGAAGCGGCTAATCCGATTATGTGGCGTAGGCGTCGTGGCCGTGTAGTAGATATAGACCAATTGATTGGACACGAAATTTGGATCGAAGGCGATGCCCAAAAGGCCACGCTCGCCGGCCGAATCGACCGTAACAGTCAGGAAAGGAGTGGCGAGCAGAACACCATTCTTAATGACACGAAGAGTGCCGCCTTGTTCGCAGACAAAGATGCGACCATCAGGTGCGAGCGCCATCGCAGTAGGGTTGTTGAAGCCTGCAGCAAAGAGTGAATCTGTAAAACCTGTCGGCACCGTCGCGGCACACGTGATGCCGAGCTTGCTCGAGGTAAGCAAAGATAGGGTGATAAAGAGAACCGAACGAGAAACGAGTTTCCGCGACCACTTCGAATTTGTGGCTTTCATGCAAACCTCCACCTGGTGTTAGCCGTTCGAAAATAATTGTCGGGAATGTTAGGAGTGCGGGACGATGGGGGATGTGAAGGAACTTGCTCTTCGGTTATCTCAAAAGTTTTTCAATTGATTCTGATTTTTATCCGGATCTCGACTTTGTTCGATAGGGAACTATCTGACCTCCGAGAACTTTAACGTAAGCTGTTGGTTATTTTGTCGACGACGGCGAAACTTTCTTTATGTAGCTCTCTCGCGCTCGCACGGCCAGGTCGGGTTGGTTCACTCGAACTTTAATGAAGTGACGCTCGCCACTTTTCGCAGCGATCTTTGGATAGTAGCCAAGACTATATTGGCTGCGAAGTTCTCCAGCGATGTTGGAAAAAGCCGTCGCCAACTGTGCTCGATCGTTGGCTTTGTAGAGCAACGCCCCGGTCTTTTCTGACAACTGGTGTAGATACCGATCAGCTAGTTGGTAATCACCGATGGTCGTTCCTGGGACCGTTATAGTAGGGCCGTTGATTATTCGCTGAGTGGTTCCATAAGGCCAGCTACTGGTTCTCCTGGTCAATATCGTGACGTCGTTGCTTGGAGTTTGTGTAGCAGCAACGAAGTCAGTGGTGTCGTACTGAATGGTGTAGATGAGTCCATCCAGTTCCTCAGCCTCGTGCAGCGTGCTTTGAGAAGTTGCCAGGTAGCTTTTTGTATCTACACCGTCCGTGAAAAGCACAATGGCTTTCCGACCTTCTATCTTATTCAGACGCTCGTTGATGACGAGAGCAACGGCGTCGTAGAGTCGTGTGGAAAAACCAGTATTCGCACCTCGCTGGATCACTTCGGTGACAACCTTGAGATCGTTAGTAGCCTCGGTCAGTAGCATCACCAACTCATCAAAGGTCACAACAAGAACCCGATCTTGCGGCCGCAGTTGTTTTGCAAAAGCGATGGCTGCTTCTTTGATTTCCCATAGATGGAAGACGGTTGAACCTGACGTATCCAGGACAAGCGCCACTGTGAAGGGCTTCTCGGTAGGCTCGAAATGCTTTATTTGTTGTTCGACGCCGTCCTCGAACACACTAAAGTTTTCACGCTGGAGATTTGGGATTAACCTGCCTTGACGATCGAACACACTTAGAGGGACCGTCACAAGGTTGGTGTCGATGCGCACCACGTCGCCCTCGGCTAACTCTTCTACTTTACTAGATGGAAGATTGGCGGAAGGTGCAGTCACCGACGGACCGAGCTCCGTTCCAAACAAAACAGGTTCGCGCAGATCGGAAACCGACCCTGAAAAAGTTAACTCGCGACCGAGGCCCAGTTGCGCATCACCAACTCTGCGCGGTCGCGCTGGCCGCGGAGGCGGAGCTTGTGGACCAGAAGTGGTCGCCTCGGAGCTCGGAGCCTTGGTCTCTTCATTTCTGAGCAGGTAGGCACCGTTAGGGCAAGCAGAGGAATTCTCGTAACCCACGATCACGTAGCCTTCGGGAATCGCAATGCCCTGGCATATTTTCACAGTTGCCGTTCGCGGCGTGCTGTTTTGTAGCGGTCCGGTTTGGGGCGGACTGTGCTTCACAGTTTTATTCTTAGTTTGGCTCAGCGAGACGGCAGGTATAAGCGAGACACAGAGGAGGACTAACGCGACTAGGTATTTCATGGTCGCTACTCCTTCCTAACGTATTGGGAAGAGGGCGACATTATAGTCACTTGGAGTTTTAGTTGACTAGGTTGAAGGTCATATACCAGTTCCATTCCCACGTCTGCCCGTTGTCTTGAGAGAACGCCTGAGACCAAACGGGAGTGGTTGGATTACTCGCATCCCAGCAGAACTGCACGATGATCTCTTTTTGTTCGAAGGTGTCCCGCGCGTAGAAGTTGCCGATCTTGTTTTCAAACGAACCGACTTGTGGAATGTCCAGTTCGACCTTCTCGCTATCCGCCCAATAGATACTCCAAAGCTTGGTCCGGGGATTGAAGAGCCGCAGTGACATCCCTTCAAACTGTCTGTGATCGATCGTCGTTTGAAAGGAATCAACATTTCCACAGCCGTTAAGAATCTTCCGGCAATCTACCTGGGCCTCAAACTCGGTCCACTCAGAACAGCCGCTCAGTCTGCTCTTCAGCTTTCGGTTGTGGACTTTCCATTTTCCGATCAGAAAATCGAAATCCTTTTCCGATGAACTCTTGGCAGCGACGATGTGCAAGTCCCCTGATTTCTTGATTGGCTGTTCCATATCTAATAAAGCTCACTCAGATTGCTGCACGTGATCCTACCAGAAATAATTCTCGCCAGCTCGCGCGCTCGACGAGCACATTTGTAGCAGCTTGAAAAGTAAAGGGCACGGAAACATCCGTGCCCTTTCAGTTCTTCTAAAGCCTGGGAATCTCTGGTTCGGAAATCCCTCAGAAGACAAGAGTCACGCTATTAGAGCAAACCTGAGTGCCACTCTGACAAACGCGATAGACGTAAGAACCAGCTCCGCGGCTACTAATGTTGTCCTTTTGAACACCATCATTCGGTGTAGTCAGAATCAAACTGTTATTGCGCCAGATATCGACGCTGGTTGTCGTTGCGCCGGACCAGGTCAAGTCGGCCGTTTGCAGTCCCTTCACTTTGGAGCCCGCTACTGAAAGCGAGAATGAAGGAGCGGGAGTCGGCGAAGGACTAGGTGTTGGCGACGGAGTTGGAGTTGGCGACGGAGTTGGAGTTGGGGTTGGAGTTGGTGTCGGCGATGGTCCTGTCAGGAACGAATAAAGCAGACCGTTCGGAGATCCAGTTCCCGCGTCCGTGACCTTATTGAGCGTTTCACTACCAAGGATCGACTGGGCAACAGTCGCAGGCTTTGCGCCTGGGTTTGTTTCCAGATAGAGCGCCGCGACGCCCGCGACATGTGGCGAAGCCATTGACGTACCTGACATCGAAATTGTCGCGGTGTCGCTGGTATTGTATGACGACGTAATGTTTGAACCTGGTGCGAAGATGTCGACGCAAGTGCCAAAGCTAGAGAATGAAGACCGAGCATCTGTACCATCAACTGAGCCAACAGTGAGGGCATTAGGTACTCGAGATGGTGAGTAATTACACGCGTCGTCACTACTATTTCCAGCCGCGACCGCGTAGGTCACACCGTCAGCGATTGAATTGTTGACGGCTGCATCCAACGAGGATGAGGCACTGCCACGCAAACTCATGTTAGCTACTGCTGGATTTGTTCCAGTATGGTTTGAGGTTACCCAGTCAACACCCGCGATCACTCCGGACATGCTACCCGATCCATTACAGTCCATTACGCGAACCGCAACCAAAGTAACGTTTTTTGCCACGCCATAGGTCGCACCACCGACTATGCCGGATACGTGCGTGCCATGGCCGTAGCAATCGTTTGTGCCGTTGCCGTCGTTGATTGCAGTAAAGCCCGAAATTACTCGCCCACCAAATTCACTATGCGTGGCACGTATCCCGGTGTCGATAATGTAAACAGTTACGCCAGTGCCGGTGGCGTTGAAATCATAGTCACCATTCATCGGCAGGTCTCTCTGATCGATTCGATCGAGGCCCCAGGTAGCGCCAGTTTCTGTTGCCGAAAGCGTTACTTCGCTATCTTCTTCAACAAAAGCCACCTGTGGATCGTCCGCCAGGCGCTGAGCCTGGTTTTCATTTAAGCGTACGGAAAAACCCTTAAGCGCTCGATGATAGGTAAATCCCGAGGAGCGATCACCCCCGAAAGTCTGCAGAAGACGGGATGCTTCAGCATCGACATCCGAGATGTCGTTCTTGAGAACCACGACATATTGGCCCGCAATTCGTCTATCAAGTTGCGTACGGTGGAATTTCCCCTTGCCCTGGCTGTGCGTTGTGGGCAGATAGGCGATGGTGGTTAACAGACCTATTAGTGCAGAAAACACAAAGACTTTCTTCATTTGGGCCTCCAAAAGTATTGCCGTTGATTTTTAGGGGTGGGGTGAGGTGAGAGTGTTTCCACTGCACCTCAGGTGGTCCTGTGACTATAATTGTTGTTCAATGATAAACGCAATCGTTTTTTTTGTTTTCCTCAAGCTTGAGCGCAAAAAAATAGCCGGTGATCCAAATGAATCACCGGCAACCTGTCGAAATGACCCGTTGACGGTTTTGTCCAAGGGTCTAATTTGAAGACGCAGTCATCGCACAGCGTCCCCTGCGATCATTGACCCAGTTCTGCTGAATCAGGAAGTCGCGCTGGCCGAGTCTTAAATTGGCCCTTGCACCATTCGATGTGGTGTAAGTCTGCCCGAATGTTCCTGCGCACTTGTCGGCATTTTCCAGCCCGTACCTGTCAAACCAGCCGCTGCCCGCAGGGTTAGTCACAGTCCCATCCAGCACGTGAGCAATCGTCGAAGCCATTGCGTCGGCGCCAAAGTTTCCATTCGGTGTCGGTAGACGGGTGCCATCAGCTGCCATGAACTGCGCAGCACCGACTGTTGGACATCGGTTAGGGTTACCGACGTATGCATATACAAAGGAGGTGCCCAGGACCACGCCTCGGGAATGATGCGGTTGAGCACCGGGTACACAAAAGCCTGTCGCATTTGAGCTGACGTCGGCTGAGCCGAGTACGATGTAGATGCCCGATGGATCGAGGGGCAATACGCCGGCAAGAATTTGATCGGAGACGATTCCCTGGATGTCTTCTGCTGTCAACTCCAACCCATGCGAATAGAACCGATCAACAGCAGAACCTCCAAAGAACAGTCCTCCGCTCGGCGCTTGACCACTGCTATTGGGATAGCCAGCGTTAATCTGGAAATATGGTGTGCTACCCAGGCTCGACATGAAGTCGCTCAGAATAAATTGGCTGGCCGTATCGCCGGCAAAGCCACAATCATTGGCCCAGCAGCCATACCAGATCAGATAAATATCCTGCGCCCCGGACAGGACTGGACCGTTGTGGTAAAGAATCCTGCTATCGGTTTTCACGTCATTGTGTGGATTTTGGGGAGCAAGGGCGTTCTGGGCCAAGGCCGTTTGCGCACGCCCGGCGAAGCTCATAGTTAGCATCACAAACAGAATGAGCAAGTTGGTTTTGTTCCTTTTCATTTCTCTTCTCCTTCGATATTCAAAATGATTGCAGTGACCTCAAGTGGTCGCAGTGTTCACTCAAGTATCGGGTTCACTGGCAACCAAGATCGGATTTGATCTGGTTTGCTGAATTGATCAGTTGCGCGGCCTGATCAGTGGTTACCTTTTTGCCGGATTGCGCGGCGCATTCGTTGGTGAAGTCGGTGAGAAGAGAGCAGGCCGTCGCCATATCACCGGAGTCTCTTGCACTGAGTGCATGCTCTAACTTAGTGATCAGACTGTTTGCCGTTCCCGGCGGGAGGTTGAAGCTGCGGATTAGTGTAATCAGATCATCAATCTGATCTTCAGTTACGCTTGGCACCTGAAACGAAACGGCATAGACGTCGTAGGCTCCGTCACCCACGATCGAGTAGACAATTCGACCGACACCGTTGCACACACTGATCTCACTCAGAAACTCATCACCAGGTGTTTTGGTAACTTGAAACAGTTTTCCGCTACGAATGTCATAGACAAAGGTGTCGTATCCGTTTTGGTCCTGCGACTCAAAAGAAATGAGGTCACCAGAGATCGTGGCATCGCGCTGGTCACCGGGAATCGCGAGGTGTACCTCAGTGCCTCCCGCTAACGCCTGATAGTAGACATCGTTCTCACCACTTCGACCTGAGACATAAACGGCGGTCTCACCGTTTGTGGAAGGGAGATGAAAGTTGCCAGCCGGCTCCGTAAGAGCTCTGGTAGTGAAAACTCCCGGCGCAGTCTGGAGGGCAGCATAAACAGCGCAATCGACGTTGAAGGTTTGGCACTGATCCCACACGACGGCGTTGCCGTTTGGGCTGACGTTGGGGTGCATGTTACTCAGCGAGTTGTTGGTTAGTGGTGTAACTGTGCCTGTGCTGAGATCATAAGCAGTAATTTCAACTGGAGGCGTGCCAGCGTGAGGGTCAGGGCGGGCTTCGTAAGCAACTAGATTTCCGCCAATTGAAGGATTACTTCGTCCGAGTCCAGGAACGACTGTTGTGACTTGCGAGCTCGTATCAAAGATCCTGACGGTGTCTCCGGGGAACGTGACTTCCGTCCACGCGACGCGAGACCCAGAAATGTCTGAGAACAGATCAACTGTGTTACCGGGAACAAGGTTGTCACTGCCCGTTTCCAGGTCGTGGTAACGGATGGTCGAGAGTCCCTGAAAATCATCGTAGGTGTACGAGACAAGGTTGCATGAGACATGCGGGTTCGTTTCGTTTGCCGGGTTGTTACCTACGATCTGAGTTGTGCCGTCTAAAAAAGGCGCACCAGCGGTCTGTAAGACAATCGTCGATTGTTGTGCAGAGCTTCGAGCAGCGACCTTGCCGGAATTCAGGTTCATGGTCAGTAGTGCTACAGCGACAAAGAAAACGAGTAGCGAACGGATCATGGCCCAGCTGCGACTTGAAATAGTTGTGTGTGTGGTAGTCATGACGTTAGTCCTTTCCGAGATCTAGATCTCTCCTCTTTCATTGGCAACCAAGAGCGGATTTGATCTGGTTTGCCGAATTGATCAGTTGCGTTGCTTGATCGTTGGTTAACTTTTTGCCGGATTGCGCCGAGCAAACGTTGGTAAAGCCGGTAAGTGAAGAGCAAGCCGTTGCGGTATCAGACGCTTCAATCGCGTCGAGCGCATTCTGTAACTTGGTTGTGAGACTGTTGGCCGTACCGCGCGCAAGGTTGAAGCTGCCGATCAGTGAAATCAGATCATTAATCTGATCTTCAGTTACACGCGGCGCCGCAAACGAAAGAGCGTAGATGTCAAAGGTTCCGTCTTCCGGAATGACGTAGACAATTCGGCCGACGCCGTTGCAGACGCCGATCTCACTCAGCATCTCGTCATGAAGTGTGTTGGTAGCTTTAGACAGCTGCCCGGTACGAATGTCGTAGACATAAATGTCGTAGCTGAGCAGGTACCGCGACTCAAAAGAAATGAGGTGGCGCGAGATCGTGGGGTGCCGTTGATTGCCGAGAATGGAGAGGTGAACTTCGGAGCCTCCATTCAGCGGTTGATAATAAACATCGTTCTCGCCGGTTCTGTTTGAGACGTAAACCGCCACTTCACCGTCGGTGGACGGGAAACGATCCTCACCGCCACCCGTGGTCAGCGCTCTAGTAGTGAACACACCCGGTGAGGTTTGGATGGCTGCGTAGATGTCGCAACCGTCACCTGTGAGTTGGCACTTCTCCCACACAACGGCATTGCCGTTCGGGCTCACTTTGGGGCTTCTGTCATATAACGAGTCGTTGGTTAGCGGCGTGACGATCCCAGTGCTGAGATCATAGGTAGTAATCTCAGGGGTGAGGTTACTGGTATCTTCGAAAGCAACTAGATTTCCGCCAATCGAAGGATTAATTCGCCCGACTCCAGGAACGACTGTCGTCGTTTGTGAGTTCGTATCGAGAACCTTGATTGCGTATCCGGACGACGTAGCTTCCGTGTACGCGACGCGAGACCCGGAGATGCCCGACAGCAGATCATACTCATTACTGGGAATCACATTGTCAGTTCCCGTCGACAGGTCTTGGTAATGGACTCGCGAATTCGCCTGAAATGCATCAGACGTGTAAGAAGCAAGGTTGCATGAGACATGTGGGTCCGTTTCGTTTGTTAACCCATTGCTTACAACCTGAAAGGTGCCGTCTATTAGAGGTGCGGCATCTGTGTCTAAGACAATCGTCGTTTCAGTTGTTGCAGGTGCCGCCACTGGACTTCGGAAAGGCACAACTAACGCCACTGCAATCAACAAGACAGGTAGCATCCTCGTTCGCTTCATCAGACGACCGTTTCGAATAATGGTTGGTATTGTTCTCATCGCTTTCCCTCTCCTTCTTTAATCTCCAGACTCTTGGGTGAGACGCTTAACGGGTTGACACTGCGGCGCCGACGCGTCAGGCGTGTTGTCATCATTAGGTTTACTTGCCGCGACCAGCGTTTTGAGACACACGACGAGCGAGCCCGCGGGCACCTCGCGGTAATGAATCGCATCGGTCTCGACCAGGCGGTAGATCGCTCGTGTTGGTATGTGTGCCAAAACGGAGGCTTGTTCCGGCGTGAGCATGACGGCGTCGCCAGTCGAGCAGTTGCCGCAAAGCGCCGGCAGCGAGCCGCTCGCGGTACGAATGGAATAGATTTCATGAATCTCGACTGTCTTTTCGGTCCTGCGCGTCTTTTTCACGACGTTTCTCCGTTGTCTACTTCAGCCGGATGGTCGATGGCCGTCATTGCCGCCATCTGGGGCCGACCCTATAATTGGCGGGATTTTTGAAGTTGCACTTTGAGAAGCGCCACTCGTCTAACTCGCCAACCGCGCCGACACTAGTCGTGAGTCCTTGGAAAAGTCTTTTTGGTTTTCTGAAGATTGCGTTGATAAAACTCTTACTGCGGGTCTTACGGAATTCTTACTGACGTCATGCCCTGGCCTGACAATCACTTATATGAATTCGG
>Ga0068867_100003534_pt1 | contig 10989 bp, 11 predicted proteins | sample KBSMisM32_FD_65649 | JGI IMG/M metagenome (GOLD analysis project Ga0068867, IMG submission 65649) | Miscanthus rhizosphere microbial communities from Kellogg Biological Station, Michigan, USA - KBS Miscanthus M3-2 | ecosystem: Host-associated > Plants > Roots > Rhizosphere > Soil ...
TCCACGTAGCGGCGCTGCCCTTCGGCGTAGATCGTGTCGAAGGCGAGCGACGATTTTCCCGATCCGCTGACACCGGTGACGATGATCAGCTTGCCGACCGGCAGCGTCAGGTCGATGTTCTTGAGGTTATGCGTGCGCGCGCCGCGCACGACGAGATTGGCGGCTTCTGGCGCGCCGGGAATGACGGGCTCGGACATCACTCGGTCTGGGACCCCACTGCTGCGATTTCAGGAGTGAACTGAACCTCCTATCGTAACCGCGGCTCGTGGGTGGCGCAACCCGAGCTCATCCCTTCGCGACGCAGTCGCGCTGCGTCGCGAAGTCCGCTGGGCCGATGCTCCGCCGACGACTTCAGATGGTCGGGCGCCGCAGATACGCGATCGTGGCGGTCGCCGCGAGCAGCACGATCGGCATCAGCGGGTTCCCGCCGATGACGAACAGGTGCGCGATGATCGCGCCCACCATCGTCACCGCGAGCGCGACGGCGCCGTAGAAGGCGAGCGACGGGACGAGCAGCAGCGCCGCGCTCGTCACTTCGATGAGGCCGGTCACATAGCGGAACCACTGGCCGACACCGATGCTGTCGAAGACCTGCACCATCGCCGCCTGCCCCGCGAGTTTGCTGCCGCCCGCGAACAAGAACATCGCCGCGCAGAGGATTGACAGCGTCCAGGCCACTGCCGTCGCCGCGCCCCGGGTTCTGGAAACTGTCGCTGAGGTCGCCATGCTGACTCCTTTTCGACGTTCTGGATTGTCTATACGTGAACCTTTGGTGTCAAAAAAACTACCCCTTGAGCTTCGCGAGCAGCGTGTGCAGCGTCGCTGATTCGTCCTGCGTCAGCGCGCCGAACAGCGCCTGCTCGGTTTCGATCTGGATCTGCCGGCCTTTCTGGTACGCGTCGCGGCCCGCATCGGTCAGCACCGCGAGACGCGAGCGTCGATCGTTGGGATCGCCGGCCCGGCTCACGAGGCCGTCCGCCTCCAGGCGATCGACCAGCTGCGTGACGTTCGATTTGACGCAGGACAAGCGCTCGGCGAGTTGTCCGAGGGGAAGCGATTCGCCCGCTTCGCTGAGACGATGCAGCGCGGCGAGCTTGGCGAGCGACAGGCCGATGTCGGCGAGCTTGGTCTCGACGCGGCTCTCGAGGACGCTGGAGGTGTGGAGCACCGCGAAGAGGCCGGTTCGTTCCGTCTCAGCCATGTAGTTCAGGTATGTATGATATCACAGCGTCAAGTAGAATACGGGTTTGTACAACGACTCGTCGCGGTGCGGTGGCGGTTTTCCGGCCGCGCTTGCCTCGAGCCCGGCGGTAGATCGCCGTGTCGTTGCCGGATTAGTCAGAACGCGAACGTCGCATCCGCGTTGAGGAGGATCGATGCAGGCAGGAACCGTCGTGCGCCATCGCTGGAGCGACATCGCACCGGAGCAGATCAACCCGTCGATCACGCGTCAGTACATCAGCGGCGATCGCGTGACCATCGCGCGCTTCGAGCTGAAGGCCGGCGGCGTCGTGCCGCGGCACGCGCACGAGAACGAGCAGGTCAGCATGGTGCTGAGCGGCGCGCTGCTGTTCCGGATCGACGGACGCGAGACGACGATTCGCGGCGGCGAGGTGATGCAGATTCCCGGCAACGTCGCGCACGAAGTCGAGGTGCTGGAGGACGCGCTCGTGATCGACGTGTTCAGCCCGGTGCGCCAGGACTGGATCGACAAGACCGACACCTACTTCAAACGAACCTAATCGCCTGTAGCCACCGGCTTCAACCGGCTCGTGATTTCACCCATGACCGACATCCGCTTTCAGAGTCTCGAGGACGGCCCGCTGGCCGACATCTGGTACGCGCTCGGCGGCGCCGCGGTGCGCCACCCGGAACATTTCAAGAAGTTGATGGACGACTGCTTCGAGGAGCTGGTCGCACGGCGCGGCGACGGGTTGAAGGCGTGGCTCGAGGAGCGCTTCCGGCCGTTCCGGCTCGCGGACTCGAAGGAAGATGCCGAGACGAACATGCGGATTTCGCCGGAGGCGCGCTCGTGATCGCGCGAGCCCTGGCCGTCGCGCTGGCGTTCATCGCGCTCGGCCCCGCACCCGCGCCCGCGCAGACGCCGACCGGCACCGGCAGCGCCGTGTTCGTCGCCTACTACTGGCGCGCCAGGCCGGGCCAGCTCGACGCCTACAACGAGTACGTCAGGAAGGTCGCCGAGCCGATCGACGAAGACGCGCGCAAGGCCGGCGTGTTCGAAGAAGTGCGGACCGTGAACCCGGCACCGGGCGTCACCGCCGACTGGACGCACCTGCGGATCTTCCGGCTGAAGGATGCGGCGGCGGAAAAAGCGCTGGCCGCCGGGCTGGACGCCGCGACCGCGCGCGTCGTGCCGAGCGACGCCCAGCGCAAAGCGAACAGCGAGCGGGCGGCGACGCTGCGCGATCTCGTGCGGCGCGAAGTGTGGGTCGAGCTGCGCTGACGGCGCCGGGGCTTGGGTCTGGGGGCTGGCGGATTCACTCGTGGCGTCGGGCTTCCGCCGCGCAGTCGTCTCTGGATGGCGCGTGGTAGAATCGGGGTTCCTGCCTGGCCGGCGTAGCTCAGTTGGTAGAGCAGCTGATTCGTAATCAGCAGGTCACCAGTTCAAGTCTGGTCGCCGGCTCCACGTTTTCTCGGTCCCTCCCACAATGTCGAGTCGTTCGTCCGCTCACTCGACAGGCTCTGTCTACGGCGTCGGCGTGCCCGCCGTCTGAAACGCGGCAATCAGCCAGTCGTTGCCTTCTTTCACGAGCGTAAATATCGCGTGCCCTGTCTGTCGGTTGGTGTTCGGATCATCTGTCACGCCGTGAACAATCGCGGTCGTGGGGGACAGAAGGCGCGTCGAGTGCCGCGTGAACTTGGGAGGGGTTCCGGGTGCCGCAAGGGCCGCCGCCACGACCTTTTCGATGGCGGAACGCCCGACCGCGACGTTCGTGCCGATAGCCCTCACGGCATCCGTCTGCAAGGCTGCCATGTAGCCCGTGACATCTCGCTTGGCGATCGATTGGTACAGCCCGTCAACGCGCCGGTTGATTGCCACCTCATCGCTCGATTGCGCAAACGCAGGCAGGGCACTCAGTGCGATGACCGCAATCATCAGTCCGATACATGCTGCGAGGCCGGCCCGACGAGTCATTGGACTCTCCTTCTTCCCTGGCGGCTGAGTGGGACTGTTCGAGGCGAGCGCGTACGTAACGTCTCGCCGTGGAGCGGCATCATTGCGCCGCAAACGCAAATGGGTCAAGCGCCATCCAGCGAGGCGTGAAGGTTCAAACGTGCCTGAGGTCCGCGTTGAAGCCGCCGCCTGCTTGTCGGCTACGTGGCCGACGCCATCTGCCCCTTCGAGCCGTCGACGAGCGGCGGGCGCGGCGTGACGGGGCAAGGAAAAAGGCTCGACTCGGTCTGATATTGGGGGGAACCTCGTCGAGCCTTCCGCGGGGTCAGGTTGCGGGCTGGCCCCAACGCGGCGAAGTCTACGCTCGTCCGCGGCCATCCTTTCACGCTGTTTCTGCGTCCTCCCCGGGGCCCGGCAATTTGTAGCTGGCAACTTCTAGGAGCTTTGCGGGATTTTTTGTAGGACGGCGTGCGCGCGAATTAGGGATTGAATTAAACTCTCCCCCACACACACGACCGATGCCCTGGCGTTGCCCAGCCTGCGAGACCCAGATTCGTCCGACCGAGCCCGAAGCCACCCCACGACCGGGCGTCGTCTACCGTTGCCACGTCTGTCGTCTCGAGCTGGTCGTCGACGAACAGACGCAGAAGCTGACGGTCCCGCCGCTGTTCGACGAATCGCCGCGGCGCGGCCGGGCGACGGCTGACGAGCGGAAGCGCACGCGAAAACGTCCCTAGCCATTCGCAGCCGCCGTTCACGCGCGAGACCGACACGCGCCCGCCGCCGCTCTCACTTCTGACGCGCGCCGCTCAACGCCGTCGCCGCGCCGAGCCCGATCAGCGCGCTCCCGGTGACGTAGCGCTGCCCGCGCGCGAAGCGCGGGTGATCCTTGATCCAGTCCCCCGCCGTCCCGGCCGCCAGCGCCCAGCCCGAGTCGGTCGCCGCCGACAGCGCGACGAACAGCAGCCCGAGCGCGAGCATCTGCGTCGCCACCCGTCCGCTCGACGGGTTGATGAACTGCGGCAGGAAGGCGAAGAAGAACACCGCCGTGTGCGGGTTGAGGATGTTGACCACGACGCCCTGCGTGAAGACGCGGCGCAGCGACGTGCTCTCGACGCGCCGCACCGAGGCCTCGTGCTCGCGGCTGGCGAGCGTCTGGATGCCGAGGACGATGAGATAGGCGGCGCCGAGATACTTGACGGCGGTGAAGGCCAGCGCCGACGACACCAGCAGCGCCGACAGGCCGAGCGTCGCGGCGACGACGTGCACCAGCGTGCCGGTGCAGATGCCCAGCACCGAGACCAGGCCGGCGAGGCGGCCGCTCTCGATGCTGCGCGTCACGATGTAGAGAACCGCGGGGCCGGGCGTGAGCAGCAGCGCGATCGCCGCGCCGACGAACACGCCCAGCGTCGAGACATGAGGCACGCGCGAAGTATAGCGCGCGCCCCGTCTCGCCCGCCGCGCTCAGCGACCCGTTCGCTTTTTGATCCGTCTCTTGGCTCGACTCGCAGTCGGTCGCGGCTTTGCCGTGGTGTTCTTCGATCGCGACGCGCGCGTCCGCGGGGACGACTGCCGCTCGCGTCCGATCCGCACCAGCTCGGATCGCACCCAGGGATTCCAGAGCGGGTACTCCGCTTCCATCTTCCCGAGCGGCCACTGCCGCAGTTCGCACAGCGCCATGCTGACCGCGGGCGACCGGCTCAGGCCAGCGGCACAGTGAATCACGATGCGTTCGACCCCTGGCCATCGATCGACGAAGTCGAGAATCTCGTGCGCGTGCTCCGGCGCGAACAGCACATCGAACGGCAGCATCGAAGGTACGGCAATGTCGCTGAAGCTGAGCCTCAGTACCGCTGTGAAATCGTTGGAGAGGCGAACCGGCCTGGACTTCGGATCGCTGATGGAGATGCAGATTTCGGCGCCGTGCGGCTGGTAGGCTTCCGCGCGGCTGATGCCCATGATCACGATGCGCGGCGATCGGGTGGTTGCCTTCGCGGCGGGCCGCGCGCCCGCGCCGCTGGCCAGCTTCCGGGGCGGACGGTTCGGCGGCGTCCGCGTCTCACGCTCGGGTAATTCGAACGACGCCCGATCCTCGTCGCGCACGCGCCAGCTGTTGTCGCAGCCGTGGCACTTGTAGACGGTGACGGCGCTCGCGCCGGCAATCAGGCGCTCCTTACCGACGAGTCCGCTGCGGCCGCACACCGGACATCTGGAAAGCGGCCCCGCGCTCGAATCCGGCATCAGGCTGATGTCGCTGACTGCACGAGCGTCGCGCTTCACTCCTGACGATGAATCTCGTGGACGTAGTGCGCGCGCGCCTGGATCTCCGCCAGCCGCCCCGCGGCGTACACCGACGCCGCCTCCAGCAGATGGCGCCGCTGATCCTCGGGCAGCGTCGGCACTTCCCGCGGCGCGTGGCCGTGCGACAGCAGGAATTCCTCGATCAGCGCCAGCTCCAGCTGGCCCTCGGGGTCTTCCATCGGATGAACCTCGAAATTACCCAGAGTCATCGGGTCCCCTTGCGAAGGCGTAGTCCCATCAGGCAGGCGGCGATAACGACCATGATACCCGCACCGGCCTGGCTGCGCGGCGCCGTCGTCGCCGGCGATCCGGTCGCGCGCTTGAGAATCGCGTCGTACTTCGCTTCGGCTTCGCTGACCCGCGGCCTCAGCTGCTGCCGCTGCCGCTCCCACTGGCGCGCCAGCACGTCAACCGTTTCCCACGCCTCGAGGTCGCCCATCGGATCCACCGGCGCCGTCAGCAGATCCTGCAGGTGCTGGCGCTGCTCCTTCACCAGCTGCGGCACGGCGGCCGTCTTCCAGAATGGCTGACCGTCGACGACGACATAAATCGGCGCGCTGTGCGCGATCGGCCCCATCGTCTGCATTTGCCCCTGTGCCGGCGCCTCGCGCGTGCCGTAGGCGCGAATCGCGATCCACATGCTGCGGTCCGCGATGATCGTTTTGCGAATCGCGACCCGATCGAGTCCCTTGGCCGGCTGCGTCGCGACGACGTCGCCCTGGACGACGATCTCGAGGCGGCCGAGTTGATCGATATCCGGGTTGAGCTGCGCCGCGGCGGCGATATCCAGCTTGGTTCCCTTCGCCACCTTCAGCTCGTCGCCCATCTGCTCGCCGTTGACGGTGAAGTCGAGCATCGGCCCGTTGCTCACGAACACGTGGCCGGCGCGGAACGACGCGTACCACGCATCCGGATCGAAATCGCGATCGAGCTTGACGTAGTAGCGCTCGGCTCCGGGCAGCGACGGTCCGAAGTAGGGATAGTCGGAGCCGGCCGCCGGATTCACCTTGAACCCGAGGTTGAGGAACGGATACCACGCCGAGGTGTCGAGGCGCCCGCCCTGGAGCACCTCGATGAAGTCGACCAGCCCGAACGGCACGTCGAGCGCGAGCCCGCGGCGGCCGTTGAACAGCTGGCCGTAGTGCGCGTAGCCCGACACGCCGCCCTGCGCGTGCGACGACTCGAACACCTTGTGATACGAGAAGAACTCGTCCTTCGCCAGGTGCAGCGGTTTCTCGAGGTTGTGGTGAATGGTGTGCCCGCGCTGCGTGGTGCGCGGGTCTTCCTGGCCCGAGGCGATCATGTGGCCGTCGCGCACGAAGCGGCCCGCCTTGCCCCATGCGGGCTGGCGGAAGTGCGTCGTGACGATGTTGCCCATCTCGAGGAGGTTGCCGACCGCCACGTCTTCGGCCGCGACCTGGCCCCACACGTCGAGGTCGTCGGTCGTGTCGCGCATCAGGTGGAGGTGCGTATCGCCCGAGAACCAGCCGCGCATCGGCTGGTCGACGTACCGCTGCAGCGAGACGGTGAGCGCTCCGGACTGACCGGCGCGGATGTTGATCGCCGACTTGTGCGCGCGGTACTCGGGCCCTTTCGTGACCACCAGCTGATACGCGCCCTCCGGCACCTGGGCTTCGTAGTTGCCGCGCATATAAAACGCCTGACGGTTGGTCGACGGCCAGGCCAGCTGCGGCGCCACCCAGAACAACCGCGTCTCGTCGGCGTAGCGATGCACGAGGATCGCCTGCTCCGAGGGCAGCGGCGTGCGGCCGGTGGCGTCGTAGAGGCCGACGCGCGCGGGCACTTCGCGGCCGGTCGCCGCATCGACGACCTGGATGCGAAGCCCGCCCGACGGCACGGGCGGCCGGGTCACCCCCGATCGCGCCACGGCGATGTCGCACAGCGTGATGCCGCCGCGCGCGGCGACGGCGAAATCAGTCTTCATGATGCCGAGACCGGCGAGCCGGGCGCGGTCGAGACGAACGGTCGTCTGCCGGAGGATCATCCCGCGCTCCGGCTGGATCTCGTTCGAGCGTCCGAAGCCGTCGCCGCCGTTGCGATCCCAGGCGACGGTGAACGGCTGCGTCAGCTCGGGGGCGTAGGTGAGCGTGACGTCGACGGCCTCGTCGATGTCGAAGGCGTAATGGTCGGCGACGTCGAAGGCGAAGAGATCGCCGAAGAGGCACGAGCGCCCGGCGACCGTCCGCATCTCGGTCGGCACCTTGCTGCCGTTGAGCCCGAGCTCGGACCGGTTCGCGCCGATGACGCGGACGATCCGATCGCGGGTCCAGTTGAGGAGTTCCACGCGCCTCGCTTCGGTGCCGTGCGCGTGCAGAGGAGGAAGGGATCCGCCTGCGATCCACAGGGTCCCGGCAACCGCCAGGCCGCCTGCGTATCTTCGACCGCGGCTGATTGGCATGGTCGTACCTCGTTCGCGCGCCCCATCGAGGCACGCGTGTTACCCGCGGCCGGGGGCGCCGCGGTACGCGCGCGGCCCCGAAGGGCCGCGCGCATGAGTGCGAAGCGAACCTGGAACCTTGGAACCTCGAACCCCGAACCTCGAACCTCGAACCCCGAACCTAGAACCTAGAACGACAAGCGGAACGCGAGCTGACCCGTGCGCGTTCCGACGAGGTTCGCTACCTGCATGAACGTGCGCGAGTTCTCGCGCAGGTCGAGGATCGCCTGCTGGTCGCTGAGCAGGTTGAACACCTCGGCGATGCCCGTGAGCTTCACGCCGCGGCCGAGCGGGATGTCCTTCGACAGCCGCATGTCGAGCGAGTTCGACCCTTCGGCCAGGAACGTGCCTTTCGGGATGAAGCTCAGGTCGGCGCGCAGCCGGTTGCGGCCGTAGCCGCCGAGCGGATCCAGGCCGGAGCTGAACGTCTGGGCACCGGCCGACTGATACCGGTACAAGCCGGACAGGTTCAGGCCGAGCGGCAGGTTCCAGATGCCGTTGGCGCGCAGCGTGTGCCGGGCGAAGTCCGACGAGCGACCGAAGTTGAACTCGACGTCGAACGGGTTGAGCAGGTCGTTGCCGTATCCCGAGCCGCCGATCCCCGCGTCGTTGCGGAAGAACATCAGCGTGTAGACCAGCGTCGCCTGGAAGTTGTTCTTGTAGCGCCGCGTGATCGTCGCCGGCAGAATCAGGTACTCCGAGTGCCCTTGCGTGCCGATCAACCGGATTGGCCCGTAGTCGGGGCGCGGACGTCCCGAGGTCACGGGGTTCTTCGGCCAGCCGGTCGCCGGGTTGTAGAACACGTTCGGGTCGCGCACGGTCTCTTCGTTGTAGCCGCGCTGGTAGACGAGGTTGGCGTCGACGCCCATCACCGGGCTGAGCTGCTTCTGGAAGCCGATCGAGGTCTGCCAGCTGCGCGGCGTGGCGATGTCGGGATCGATCACCGAAACCGCCTGCGGCGCCAGCGGCACGCGGTGGTTGATGATGTCGTCGGCCGAGACGCCGCGGGTGGGATCGGCGATGAAGCCGGGGCGACCGTCGTTGACGTAGGAGTTGAAGATGACGCGCTGGCCGTTCCACAGCTGCATGTCGAACGCCGGGTTGGCGCCGACGCCGCTGTAGAAGATGCCGGTGCCGCCGCGCACGACCAGGTCGCTCTTGCCGCCGACGTTCCAGGCGAAGCCGACGCGCGGCCCGATGTTGTTCAGGTCGCGGATGTCGGTGCGGTAGCCGGCGTTTTCGGTGAACAGCCCGTTGTTGATCACGACCGACGTGGTCTGGACGTCGGGCGGCGCGAAATCACCCCAGGCGAGGTCGTAGCGGACGCCCAGGTTCAGCGTCAGCTGCGAGTTCAGCGTCCACGTATCCGCGAACCAGCCGGCGTAGGTCTTGCGCGGGACGTTGTACTTGTATTCGCTCGCGTATGTGCGGTCGAACCGGATCGCGGTCGCGTCGAGACCGGTGAAATTCCAGTTCGCCGGATCGTTGATCGGGAAGCGCGCGTTGGCATTCGCCGGCAGCGACGAGAAGAACCACTGGCCGCGCTGCCGCGCCGGCCAGTCGCCGTCGTCCAGCCCGATGCTCCACTCGCCGCCCATCTTCAGATCGTGCGCGCCGCGGTGCTGCGTGAGGTCGTAGCGGATCGGCAGCCGCGCCTGGCGGATGAACTCGGGGTAGTTCCAGTTCAGGCCGAGGGTCAGCCCGGGGAAGTTGTACTCCGGCGTCAGCACCAGGCCGTCGGCGGGGCCGTAGGTCCAGTAGAAGCGGTAATACCCGACCCGCAGCTCCTGCAGCGTGCCGGCGCTGCCGGCGTGCGTCCAGTTGGCGGTGATGAAATACGACGTGATGTCCTTCCTCGTCGCACGGCTCGGCGTGGCGGTTGTGCCGCCCGCGTTTGCCACCGTGCCAACATCGTTCGGCTGCAGCCGGTTGAAGTAATTGCCGCGCAGCACGAAGTGGTCGCGGTTGGACAGCTGGTGATCGATGCGGCCGAGGACCGTGTACTTGTCGTCCTTGACGTCGACGTCGACGTTCTGGGGCGCCAGCGCCGCCGCATGCAGGTTGATCGTGTTCGGGTTCGCCTCCCGCTCGTAGGCGCCGAAGAAGTGCGTCTTGTCGCGGACGATCGGCCCGCCCAGGGTGCCGCCGATCTGCTGGTTCTGGTACGGCTGCACGACGTGGGTGAACGGATCGGCGCTGTTCAACTTGTCGTCGCGGAAGTAGCCGTAGAAGCTGCCGCTCGGCGTGTTGTTGCCCGACTTCGAGATCGCCTGCACCTCGAGCCCCACCGACTTGCCCATGCTGACGTCGTAGGGATTGGTGACGACCTGGTACTCGGCGATCGCATCGCGGCTGATGCCGGGCTGGCCGAAGCCGGTGACCGATGTCTCCTGCGTGATCTGCTGGCCGTCGAGGTTGAGGTTGAACCGGCCGAACTGCGAGATGCCGGTGGTCGTGACGCCGGCCACCATCGTCGTCAACTGCAGCCAGTCACGGCCGGAGATCGGCAGATCTTCCATCTGCCGCCGATCGACGTTGCCGGAGATTTGCGCCGAGCGCAGGTCGACCAGCGGCGATTCGCTCGTCACCGTCACGCTCTCCTCGAGCGTCGCCACCTTCATCGTGATCGGCACGGTCGCGTTCTGCCCGACGAGGAACTCCAGGTTCGACAGCGTCACGGTCGCGAAGCCGCTGAGCTCGGCCTTGATCTCGTAGACGCCGGCTCCCAGGCCGAGCAGCCGGTACTCGCCGCGCTCGTTGGTGACGTAGGTATAAGTGCGCCCGGAGGCGACGTGCGTCGCGGTCAGCGTCACACCGGGAAGCACCGACTTCGACTCGTCGGCCACCGTGCCGACGACAGACACTTCCTGCGCAAACGCGGGCGCGACGGATGCCAGCACCAGGCTGGCGGCGAGGACGAGATGACGCAACATCGCTGAGTTCTCCTTCCCGGCTCTCATGGCCGGGCTCCCTGGGGTGTCGTGGCAGTCGGCGTCGTGGCGGGTGGTGGAATCGGCGCGTCGGCACTGAAGCGCCGCAGCACGTTCTCGGTGATGCGCGAGACGTTGTTGGTGTAGTTGTTGTACGACAGGCT
>Ga0068867_100003544_pt1 | contig 10972 bp, 9 predicted proteins | sample KBSMisM32_FD_65649 | JGI IMG/M metagenome (GOLD analysis project Ga0068867, IMG submission 65649) | Miscanthus rhizosphere microbial communities from Kellogg Biological Station, Michigan, USA - KBS Miscanthus M3-2 | ecosystem: Host-associated > Plants > Roots > Rhizosphere > Soil ...
TGGTTTGAGGAAGTGTTCATTTTGCGATTGCCACGTCTTCGGGCGTGGTTTCTTTTTTTGTGAAGTCGACTTGGGCAACGCGCGTATCAGACGCTGCACGCGCTACGGGTTCTTCGCCATCGGTTTCCACAGTCCCAGGTGAGCGCCGGTCGGATCGACGATGATCGCAAGCCAGCCCATGCCCATGACTTCGGTCTTGTCCTTCATCACGGTCCCGCCAAGGGCCCTGACCTTCTTCGTCGCAGCGTCGATGTCGTCCACCAGCACGTAAGCGAGCCAAATCGACGGCGCGCCGGGCATCGGGTGCTTCATCAATCCGCCGCCGGTGCCCTCGCCTACGTGGATCAGCGTGTACGTCCCGCCCTCCATCGGCATATCTTCCAGCTTCCAGTCAAAGAGCTTGCTGTAGAAGCCCTTCGCCTTCGCGACGTCGGTCGTGTTGAGTTCCACGTGCACAAATGGATTGGCCATGCGTGTTCTCCGGTGAATGGGTTAACGAACGAGATAGCTGCCCAGGCCATCCAGGCAGCCGTTCCAGCCATGCTGATGCCTGTCGCGCGCCTGCTCATCGGCAAAGCGCTGGTGCGTGAGCACGAGCTCGGTGCCCTGGCCTGACGGCCTGAACTCCACGGTGACGAGCGATTCGCGTTCGGGGGTGCTTTCCCATGCCCACGTGTAGACCAACCTGCGGTTGGGAATGACCTCTTTGTAGACTCCGCCGACACGATGCGTCTCTCCGTCCGGCGCATACATGACGAAGCGATAGCGGCCGCCGACCCGCATATCCATGGCAATCTCCGACTCGCGCGTCGAGTCGATTGGCCGCATCCAGTATTTCACTTGTTCCGGGTCCGACCACGCCGCGTAGACGGCTGCGACGGACTGCGGGTAGACCCGTCGGATTTTGAGGCTGGTGCGGTCTTCGGTGGCGATTTCCATTGCTCTTTCTCCTTTCGGTCGAGATAGGCGCCCAGCCGGTCGAGCCGGGCATTCCAGAACTCCTCATGACGGTCCAGCCACTCGAGCGCGGCCTTGTGCGCCCCGCCCTGAAGCCGGCAGTTCACGACACGGCCGACCTTGCTGCGCTGGATGAGCCCCGCTTCTTCGAGGATATGCAGGTGTTTGATGAATCCGGTCAGCGACATCCCGAAAGGATCCGCAAGGTCCCCGACCGAACGTTCGCCTTGGCGCAGGCGCGCGAGCACCGCCCGCCGCGTCGGATCGGCGAGCGCGCTGAAGATCGCATCGAGGTGGCCGCTGTTATAGTGAACCATATGGTTCACTTTATCCGCGACGATGCGCGTTGTCAAGTGGGTCAACCGCAGAACGGGAATGCGGTGGTACGGCGGCGGCGCACCGGCCCGTTGCGCTAAGATGGACCGCGATCTGGAGCGAAGGGACGGCATCGGAAATGATGGGTAAGACGAGTCTCATGACGGTTGGGCAGATCCGCCAGCGGCTCCGCGACGCGGGCGCCAAGCGCGTGCACGAGGAGGCGGTCCTCCGCGCCTGGACGCAAGCGTTGCCGCTCGCAAGCGGTTCGCGCACGGCGGAGGATTTCCTGCCGCTGTCGCTGCGCGCCGAATTGCCCGCCGTAGCCGCGGAACTCGACGCTGTCGCACGCGTGCACTCCGAGCACGCCGGCCGCGACGGCTCGGCGCGCCTGCTGGTCGCGCTGGGCGACGGCAGGACGGTGGAGAGCGTGCTACTACCGCCGCACGGACTGTGCGTGTCTACACAGGTGGGCTGTGCCGTGGGCTGCGTGTTCTGCATGACCGGCCGTGACGGGCTGCAGCGCCATCTCGGCAGCGCGGAAATCGTCGCGCAGGTGGTGCTTGGCCGTCGCTTGCGCAGCGTGCGCAAGGTCGTGTTCATGGGCATGGGTGAGCCCGCGCACAACCTGGACAACGTGATGGACGCCATTGAGATGCTCGGAACGCTGGGCGCGATCGGGCACAAGAGCCTCGTGTTCTCGACCGTCGGCGATCGCCGCGTGTTCGAGCGCCTGCCGCAGGGTCGCGTCAAGCCGGCGCTGGCGTTGTCGCTGCATTCGACATCAGCGCAACGCCGCGCGCAACTGCTGCCGCGCGCGGCGCGCATCGATCCCGACGAGCTGGTCGAGTTGGCGGAGGACTATGCGCGCGCGACCGGCTATCCGATCCAGTACCAATGGACGCTGCTGGATAGCCTCAACGATGGGGACGACGAAGTGGAGCGGATCATCGCGCTGCTCGCCGGGAAATACGCCGTGATGAACCTGATCCCGTACAACAATATCGACGGTTTCGCATTCACGCGTCCCTCGCGCGAGCGCGCGCAGCGCATGGCGCGCATCCTTTGCGAGAGGGGCATTCTGACCAAGTTGCGACAATCGGCCGGACAGGATGTCGACGGCGGTTGCGGTCAGCTGCGGGCGCGGATCATCGCCCCGCCCGCGGGTCAGGCGGTACTGCCTCGCTGACCTAAACGCCCCGGCACTTCGCGTCGATCGCCCTCACCTGCTTGGCCGTCGCGTAGGTGTCCTTCGAAGCTGACGACAGCGCCGCCACCGCCGTGCGCATGCACAGCACGACGTGATCGCCGGGACGGAGGGCCAACGCCTTGTCGAATGCACGTCCGGCTTCCTGGATCTGGCTCAGTTGCGCGTTCAGAATGCCGATCTGCCTGAATGCGTCGGCGTCCTGGTCGTCACGGGCGACTGCCTGGTCGAAAGCGCGCAGAGCACCGACCGGATCCCCGGCGTCGGCATGCGCCACGCCTAGCTTGTGCCATAGCACTGCATCGCCTGGCGACAACTCCTGCGCCTTCTTCGCGGCGGCGAGCGCATCCTCGTACTGCTTGAGCGTCGCATAACCTGCGCGCAGCTGATCCCAGGCGGTGGGATTGGAGGGTTCCTTGCGCGTCCACTCCACCAGATACAGCACCAATACGTTGAAGTTTCCCGCGTCGCGCAGTTCCTGGATTTTCCTGAGCAGTTCCGGACTGGCCCCCGTCGGCTTGGGCACGGCTACGGACCCGGACGGCTTGGCCGTCGCGGCGATACTGGGAGCGGGCGCGACGGCCTTCGCCGGCGCGCTCGCCGGCAAAGCAAGGCTGGCCTCGGCGGGCTTGGCATTGAGGTAGCGATAGGCAAGCCAGCCGCCCACTGCGAGCGCGACCACGACGACACCGGCGATCATGGCCGTGCCGTAGCGCGCAAACGGGCTTCTGTTCGCAAGGCGGAGAGCCTGATCGACGTCGAAGGTCTCCAACTCCTCGACTTCGTCAATGATCTCCTTGCGGACGTTGGCAGCGACGTTGGTGCGCATTTGCGTCCGGCGTTCGCGATCGAGCAGGCGCAAGGCGATGGCCCGGGCATGCAAGTACGTGTCGACCGCAGCCTCCTTGTCACCTTTCGCCTGCGCAAACGCGCGGTCCCACAGCGGCTGGTCGAGGTGACCCTCCCCGTACTGGAGCGTGGCCTCCTTGAGGAAGCGGTCGGTGGAATCGTCCGGGTTCGCCTCGGGAATCCTGGGCGCGGCGGTGCCCAGTGGGACGATTTCTATCTCCACGTGGGCTTTAGGGGCAGGTGCATCCGGCTTGGGAACGTCCATCGGCTGCAACTCTAGGGTCAGGTGAGATGAAATCATGACCTGTCTGAGGCAATTTTGATACCAGCCCCGTCACGCCCAATCGTTCTGTACAAGTTGATCGTTGGCAATTCGTAGCGCACTATGTTCGTCACCGTACAGTGCCCGCCCATGATTGCAGGTTAAATGAGGGTCAACGCGCGCATTGGAACCGGCACGGCAGGGTACGTCCTGCCGGTCCTGCGCCCAGCGCGACGGGAAAATACCGATGGCCATTGCCGGACTCCTCGACCGCAACCGACGATTCGCCCCTGCGGTTTCCGTGCGGGCCGACATTGTCCCGCTGCCGCACCGGGCGTGTTCAGTCCGGCATTTCGATCGCGGAGAGTCCCTTTGTTCCGTCGGCGAGGCATTCCGGGCACTCTTTGTCGTGCGCAGCGGCAATCTCAAGAGTTACGTGGTGTCGCGCAATGGACTAGTTCAGGTCACGGGCTTCCAGGTTGCCGGCGACATCGTAGGGCTCGATGGCATTGACCGGAGCGTGTACCAATCGGATGTCGTCGCGCTCGCGGATGCCGAGGCCTTTGTGGTCCCCTTCGTGCAATGTGAGCAGTGGTCGCGGGAGTCCGCCTACGCTCAGCACCTACTGATGCGCACGTTGGCGCGCGAAACTTACCGCAGTCACCAGCACATGCTGGCTCTCGGAACGATGCGCGCCGAGCAGCGCATGGCGATCTTCCTGCTGGATCTGTCGCAGCGCTACGAACGCCTGGGACTATCGCGTTCCGAATTCGTGTTGGGCATGCTCCGCCAGGATATCGGCAGCTACCTCGGGCTGACGCTTGAAACGGTCAGCCGGCTGCTGTCGCGCATGCAGCGCGATGGCCTCCTCCAGGTTCAGGGAAAAGCGATCTCGCTGCTCGACTTCCCGATGCTTTGGCGACTCGCGGGAACCACGCCCGAGAACGACCAGCACCTGGCGCTCGACCCTATCGTCGATCGCGAAGGTAATCTGGCAACTGCGCATTGATCCAGGACGATGCGCTTTGGCGCGGCCGCAGGCGGGAGTACAAGTATGTCGTGCGACTTCCGGCCGACCGGAGCCGCGCCGGCGGCAAGACGTGGGCACGAGATCCCGGTCAGCCCATCGGCTTCGTGCCGGCCACCGTGTAGCCTATGGCGCTGCCATAGAACGTCCCCGCCTGATGGCGCTCTTCAATCGCGGCGAGGAATCCCTCGCCTTCCTGCGCCGTGATCTCGCCCGCGGCCGCAGCCGCGGCGAGTCGCTCGAACACAAAGAACATCTGCATGAACTCGGTGTGGTTGAAGTCGAAGGACTTGACCAGCTGCTCGACATCGCGCATGCCCGCGCGCACGAACATGCCGCGCAGCCGTGTACCACTGTGCGGGTTCGTGATCATCCGCGCCATCGCGCGCTGCAGCGCCTCGTAGACGCGCCGATGCGCCGGGTCGTCCAGCGCCAGGCCCCCTTGGCCATGGTCGGGGTCACTCGTCAGCACACGCCCCCCCGGCTTCGTGACGCGCAGCATCTCGCGCAACGCGGCCTCGGGGTTGTCGAGATGCTGAAACACGCGCTCGGCCCGCACCGCGTCGAACTCACCGTCGGCGAATGGCAATTGGTAGACGCTCGCCGGCTGAAGCTCGATTGCGAGTCCCGACGCGGCAGCGGTCCGCCGCGCCGCCTCGATCATCGCCGCCGACAGATCCACGCCGGCAACCCGCCCCTGCGGGCCGACAATGGCGGCCAGTTCCACGCAGACTTCACCGGCGCCGCATCCGACGTCAAGCACAGCGTCACCAGGACGCAACCGCATGAGGTCGTATCCGTGCCGGCGGAACTCGCCTACGTGCTGCGCAACCAGACTCAGGTAGTCGACCAGCGCATCGGAGCGCCCGCTGCCGTCGACATCGGAAAAACCGGTCTGCTCCTTCATTGCCGCTCTCCAGCCTGCACGTTCAGGTCCGCGTCGGCGCGACGCCGGGCTTGAGTCGCTCCAATGTGTCGAGCGCCTGGCGCAGCACGCTCCGTACGTGTTCCGCGGACGGCGCATCGAGCATCGTCGGGTCGAGGTAGAAATCGAGCCCGGAGGAATGTTCGCTGAAAACCTCCATCCTTGCGCCGGCTTCGTTGAGCATCGCCTCGACGACGTAGGGCACGATCTCGCGGCTGATGCCTTTCATCGTGATCGGCGGCAGCGGATGCGCCGCCAGGATGCCGCGGACCAGCGCATAAGTCTCGTAGCTGATGACCACATGCCCGGCCTCGGCGATCTCCTGCAGGCGCGCAGCCAGGTTGGCCTCGGCGCCGATGATCGTGTAATCCATGCGGTCCGCGCTGCCGAAATTGCCTACATTGCAGAACCCGGTGTTGACGCCCATGCGCACGCGGAACGGGTGTTCCACGCCCTCGTTGCGCCACTTGACATTGAGACTGGCGATGCGGCGCTGCATTTCGAGCGCCATGCGCAGGCAGGCCATCGCATCCTCAGACTCGCCCCTGGACTCCGGATCGCCGAAAAAGATGAGCATCGCGTCGCCGACGAACTTGTCCACGGTACCGCCATGCTTGAACGCGATCAGCGACATTTCGGTAAAGTACTCGTTGAGCAAGCGCGTGATCTGCTCGGGCTGCAGGCGCTCGGTGGTGGCGGTGAAGTCCTTGATGTCCGAGAAGAAGATCGTCAGCTTTTTGCGCTCGGTGTGGATGGTGACGTCCGTCTGCCCGCTGAAGATGCTCTTGTAGATCTGCGGCGACAGGTAGCGCGAGATCTTCATCGAAAGCGATGCCAGGAACTCGTTGGCCGTTCCCAGCTCGCGATTCATGCCGCTGATGACCAGTGCCTGACGTCGTTGCAGGACGATGAACGTGATCCCCGTCGCCGCCACCAGCACGAAATAAATCAACAGGTATTTGAACGAGAATAGGTTGGCGGCGAATGGCTGCGTGATGCTGACCTCCTGCATTCCGCGCACGTCGCCGATCTTCCAGTCGCGCTTGGGACTTTCCGCATGCGCATTGTGGCAGCTGACGCACGCGGCACCCATCGTCACTGGAGCAATCAGGCGAACACGGTCGCTGAACAGCGAGTCGGACACTTCGGTGACCAGCTGGTTCGGATCGGCGCGCAAGGTTGCCAACGCCTGCTGTTCGAACGCGTCCAGCATATGCGGTGTACGGTTCCGGAACGGATAGTCCGACACGAAGCGGTAGGTAATATTTTTCTGCTGCTCGCCGATGACGCGGCCCAATTCGAGTGACAGCGTGGCCGGAATGGGGATGGCGCCGGGGATCGACTCGTAGTTGTGCGTGACCTGCGTCGAGCCTGGATTGGCGAGCACCCGGCCGACGACGTTCGTCGCGTAGAACGTGCGCACGCTGGTGATCACGGAATTGAGATCGGTGGCCTGCCGGCGCAGCGCAGCCTCGGTCAGGTTGCGGATGTCGAGCCAGACGGCAATGGGCAGGCCCAGCAGCAGGATGACGACCAGGACTGTCAGCACCGGTCCATGCGATCGGCTAACCGTCGTTTGTGCATTTGGCATGGTTGCTCTTCGGGGCGGCCGGAGGGCCGAGACGGGGCAAAGCTTAACAGCACGGTTGTCCCCGCGGCGCCACGCATTGTCCGAACGGCAATTGAAATTACCGCGCGGTGTTGGTAGTCTGCTCGATGGCCATTCGTGCCTGGCAAATCTTCGCGCTCGGGGTCGCAACCTCGTCGACTGTCGCAGCCGCATTCGGCGCGCAGGCCGCCGAACGCGTGCTGCGGATCGGGATGCCGATCGTCGCGGAAACGTTCGATCCGGCGCGTTCCGACAACATGCAGGCCAACATGCTGATGGCCGGCATCTACGACACGCTGTATGTGCTCGACCCGGTCGCGCGCCCGGCTGTCATCGTTCCCCTCGCGGCCTCGGCGTTGCCCGAAGTCTCACCCGATTTCCGCGAATTCACGATCCGAGTCCGTCCCGGTATCCGCTTCACGCCACACGCCGCGTTCGGCGGCAAGGCACGGGAGCTTACGGCGGCGGACTTTGCGTATGCGCTGCGGCGCGTCTTCGATCCGAAGATCCGCTCGCAGGGGCTGTTCCTGCTGGAAGGCAAGATCGAGGGACTCGACGCGCTCGCCAAACGCGCGGCGGATGCGGGAACGGCGATCGACTACGACGCCCCGGTGTCCGGCCTGGTCGCGGTTGACCGGCAGACGCTGCGTATTCGGCTCAACAAGCCGGACCCGATATTTCCGTTCCTTCTGACGTCGACGCTGACTGCGGGCGTGGCGCGCGAGGTCGTGGAGGCGGAAGGCGATGCCTATGGTCAACGGCCGGTCGGGACCGGCGCGTTCGTCGTCTCGGCGTTCACGCCGGGCCAGCGCGTCACGTTCGTACGCAACCCGTCCTATCGCACGCTGCACTGGGAGGACCTGCTGGCGCCGCAGTCGCGCCGCGCGCAGGACGCGCAGCCGCTGCGAGGAAAGGCGCTGCCTGGCCTCGATCGTGTGGAATTCTCCAGTACGCCCGAATCCTCGGCGGAACTGCTGGCGCTGCGCAGGGACCAACTCGATCTCATCTACCTGGCCGCGCCGGAACTCGCCACCCGGGACGGCAAGCTGTTGCCGGACCTTGCGCGCGACGGCGTGCGTCTCGTCCGCGAGGAACAGCCCACCGCGTTGCTGTCGTTCTTCAGCATGCGCGATCCGGTCCTGGGGGGCAATTCGCGCGAGAAGATCGCGCTGCGACGGGCGATCCAGATGGCGATCGACGACAAGGAGTGGATTCGCGTGTTCGACGCCGGATTCTCGACGGTGCGGCAGCAGGTGGTTCCCCCCGGCGTCGAGGGCCACATCACCGGCTACGTCAATCCCAACAATTTCGACGCGGTGGCGGCAAACGCGCTGCTCGAACGTTTTGGTTTCCGCAAGGCCGCCGATGGCTACCGGCGGAACCCCGACGGCACCGCGCTCGCCGTCAGCGTGCTCACCGGCACGTCGTCGGACGCGCGCAAGAGCGCCGAATTCACGAAGCGTATGCTCGACCGCATCGGCATTCGCATCACCGTCGAGTCCGTTACACCCGCGGAGCGCCTCAAGCGGATGACGCACTGTCGCTTCGGCATGGCGTCGATGGACTGGGGCCTCGACATTCCCGACGGGACCAACCCCATGAGCATGTTCTACAGCAAATCCATCGGCAGCGTGAATATGAGCTGCTACGAAGACGCCGTGTTCGACGCCGCATTCGAAAAGGCATTGGTCATGGCGCCTGGCCCGGAACGATCGGAACTGTTCCGGACCATGCAGTCCCGGCTGGACGCCTACGCGCCGACCCGTCCACGCCCGATCAGCGATACCCTGCTGCTCAAGCGGGACAGGGTCGTCGGTCCTTTCGGAACCATCAACGACTGGCTGCAGATCGTAACCCTTTCGGTCGACGCGAGTGCCCAGCCGGTAAAATCCCGCTGACGCATTTCCCCTCAACCCGAAAGCGAGATCAGATGTCGATGTCGTCGCGCAAGCGCTGGACCGTAGTGATGCTGCTCGTCTGCGCCGTACTTTCACCGGCCCGGGCGGCGGATCCCGCCAAGGTGCTCCGTCTCGCGCTGCCGGACATCACGGGTCTCGATCCGCACCAGATCACGGACCTGTATTCGGCCCGGATCGTGAACGTGATCTTCGAGGGCCTGTACCAGTACGACTACCTCGCCTCGCCGGCGAAGGTGATCCCGAATACGGCCGCCGCGATGCCCGAGATCACCGACGGCGGCAGGACGTGGACCATTCGGCTGCAGAAAGGAATCCGGTTCACCGACGATCCCGCGTTCAAGGGTGCACCGCGCGAACTGTTGGCGGCGGACTACGTCTATTCGATCAAGCGATCGCTCGACCCCAACCTGCGCATCGGCGGCGATCCCGCGTTCACGGCGCTGTTGAGCGGCGCGCGCGACGTCGTCGATGCCGCGAAAAAGACCGGGAAGTTCGACTACGACGCGCCGATCGCCGGCCTGCGCGCCATCGATTCCCATACGCTGCAGTTGCGCCTGACCAACGTCGACTACACGGTGCTCGATCGCCTGGCCGGCCGCGGCAGCTATGCCATGGCGCGGGAAGTCGTCGAAGCCGCCGGCAGCGAGATCATGATGAAACCGGTCGGGACCGGTCCGTTCAAGCTCGCGGATTGGCGTCGCGGCTCGCGCGTCGTGCTCGAAGCGAATCCCCGCTACCGGCCGCTGGTCTTTCCCGAAAGCGACGATCCGAACTTGAAGTCGATGGTGCAGGCGATGAAGGGGCGAAGACTGCCGGCACTTTCAAGGATCGAAATCTCGATTATTTCGGAGCAGGTGCCAGAGCTGCTTGCGTTCGACCAGGGCGACCTCGACTACGTCGCGCTGGCCGGCGCCATTCTGTCGCGCGTCGTCGAGAATGGCAAGCTGAAGCCGGAGTATGCGCAACGCGGCATCAGCCACTTTCGCGTCAACATTCCTGCGCTGATCTACACCTATTTCAACCAGGACGATCCCGTCCTCGGCGGCAACGCGCCGGAGCGCATCGCGCTGCGCCGGGCCATCGCGCTGGGCTTCGACACCAACGATTTCATCAAAGTGTTCTACGGCGGCCAGGCAACGCCCGCCAACCAGATCCTGCCGCCAGGCGTGTTCGGCCACGACACGTCGCTGCCGCAGAAGGCGATCTACGACCCCGCCGCTGCGCGCGCTCTCCTCGACCGCTTCGGCTACAAGGACCGCGACGGCGACGGCATGCGGGAAACACCAGACGGCAAGCCTCTGGTCCTGGTGCAAAGTTCGACGCCCGACAGCGACGGCCGCGAAGCTGACGCGTTGTGGCTCAAGAACATGATGGCCATCGGTCTCAAGATGACCATCAATACCAAACCCTTCAACGAATTGTTGAAGCAGAGCCAGGCCGGCCAGCTGATGATGTTCAACCTGGGCTTCCGCGCCGGTGACCCATCGGGCTACGACACGCTGGTGACCCTCTGGGGCAAGGCATCCGACACGACCAACAGAGCACGCTTCCGCAATGCGGACTACGACGCCGCCTACGAGCGCTTCCTGCGCACGCCGGACCTGAAGGAACGCACCGCACTGGCCCGGAAGATGTCCGATCTCGTCAACGCATTCGTGCCAATGACGATGCAGGTCTACCCGATCGGCAATTCATTCACGCAGCCCTGGCTGCTCGGCTACTATCCGTCGCAGTTCGGTTTCACCTGGAAATACATGGACATCGACTTGGGCAGGAAGACGGCGAAGTGACGCCACGCCGGTGCTATCGCGTGCGCATGGCGTAGAGCAGCGGAAATTCCGCTCGTTTTACGAAGCCCAGGCTTTCGTAAGTATGAATCGCGCGCGCATTGGCGCTTTCGAC
>Ga0068867_100003545_pt1 | contig 10971 bp, 10 predicted proteins | sample KBSMisM32_FD_65649 | JGI IMG/M metagenome (GOLD analysis project Ga0068867, IMG submission 65649) | Miscanthus rhizosphere microbial communities from Kellogg Biological Station, Michigan, USA - KBS Miscanthus M3-2 | ecosystem: Host-associated > Plants > Roots > Rhizosphere > Soil ...
GAAACGAGCTATGAGGGAATCAAGGCCCATCTGCAACGGACGCTCTCAAAGGTCTCATCGGGAATTGCATTCTCATTTTCACCACCCGCGATTCCGGGCGTAGGGACTTCTGGGGGAGCCACTTTCATTCTGGAAGACCGGTCGGGTGGAGGCGTTGATTTTCTTGCGAAGAACGCGCAACTGTTTGTGGCCGAGGCCCGCAAGCGACCGGAGTTAGCAGGGGTCATGACCACGGCTCTGTTCGGCGTCCCCCAGGTCGGGGTAAAAGTGGACAACGCCAAGGCAATGACCCAGCAGATCCAACTGAGCAGCCTGTACGAGACCGTGCAGACGTTTATGGGCGGTGCGCTGGTTAACTATTTCAATCGCTTCGGCCTGCAATGGCAGGTATATGTCCAGGCCGATGGTGACTTCCGGAACAGGGCCGAAAATGTAGGCAAGTTCTACGTCAGGAACGCTGCGGGCGGAATGGTTCCGTTGAGTACGCTGACTACCACCTATCCTCGCAACGGCGCCGAGTTCATGATGCGCTACAACCTGTTCAACTGTGTGCAGATTAATGCCGCCGCGGCGCCCGGCTACAGCTCAGCGCAAGCAATGGCGGCTCTGGAAGACGTCTTTCACAAGTCGATGCCGAGCCAGATGGGCTTCGACTACATGGGCATGTCGTACCAGGAGCAAAAAGCCGCGCAGGGTGTTTCAGCCGGAACCATCTTTGGGCTGGCCTTCTTCGTGGTTTTCCTCATCATGGCAGCGCAGTATGAGAGCTGGACGCTACCGTTCAGCGTACTCCTGGGAGTTCCCATTGCCGTTTTCGGCGCCTTCGCGACACTGTACCTTCGTCGCCTCGACAACGATGTGTATGCCCAGATTGGCCTGGTGATGCTGATTGGATTGTCGGCCAAAAATGCCATTCTGATCGTCGAATTTGCCAAGGCGGAGTACGAGAAAGGCAAATCCCCGATGGAGGCCGCGCTGATCGGAGCCAAACTGCGATTGCGGCCCATTCTAATGACCGCATTCGCCTTCATTCTCGGTTGCGTGCCGCTGTGGACGGCGTCCGGTGCAGGCGCCATCTCGCGTCAGGTTCTGGGAACCGTGGTCATCGGAGGAATGATGGCAGCCTCGGTGCTGGCCATCTTCTTCATCCCGGTCAGCTACGACGTCGTAGAGCGGTTCGGAATATGGGCATCCGGAAAGAAGATACATCCTCAAGAGGTGGTCGACAGACCGCCGCTTCAAGGAGCCGCCGATGACTAAGAAGGCGGCCCTTCGCGGCTTTGTGGCCGGATGTCGTGGACCGGCCAGCGTACCGGGGAAAGAAGAAGTCTCCCCATTGCCAGCAGCAACCACTCTGACAACGGGAGGGGACTGGCCATGATGCACAGGCATTGGCCCATTGCACTCGCGTTTCTCCTGCTGACTGGATGCACTGTAGGCCCCAAGTACAAGCGTCCGCCGGTGACGGTTCCTGATGGCTACCGGGGCCTCGCCCCAGAAGCTGGCCAGCAGCCTCTTGCCTCGCTCGGGGATGAAAAATGGTGGACAGTCTTTCAGGACCAGCAATTGCAGGAACTGATCCGGGAGGCACTCGCCCAGAATTACGATGTGCGCATAGCCGCAACGCGCGTGCTTCAGGCACAGGCCGCACTCGGCATCATTCGCGCCGACCAGTTCCCCACAATCGCCGGGGGCGCATCGGCCAGCAACCAGCGCTTTCCGAGGACGCCAACGACGTCTGCGTACGAGACAAGTCCCATCGGAGTCAACCTCTCGCTGTTCTGGGAGTTGGATTTCTGGGGAAAGTTCCGCAGGGCCACTGAGGCGGCGCGAGCAAGTCTGCTGGCCACGGAGTGGGGCCAGAAGGCTGTGATATCGAGTCTCGTCAGCAATGTGGCTTCAGCATATTTCCAGCTGCTGGAGCTGGACTTGGAGCTGAACATTTCCCGGAACACACTCGCGTCTCGAAAAGACTCATTGCGGCTGGTGGAAATACGCGCAAAGGGAGGCACGACCTCCTTGCTGGACGTTCGCCAATCTGAGCAACTGGTTTACACCGCTGCTGCGTCCATTCCCGACCTGGAGCGGCGGATCGAGCAACAGGAGAACCTGATAAGCATTCTGCTCGGCAGAAACCCCGCAACCGTGACCCGCGGCAAACCGCTGGTGGAAAATGCGGTGCTGCCGACGGTTCCCGCCGGGCTACCCTCGTCCCTGCTGGCCCGGCGTCCCGATATTCAGTCAGTGGAGCAACAATTAGTCGCCGCCAACGCCCAGATCGGTGTGGCAAAGGCAGCCTATTTTCCCCAGATCGCGCTCACCGGTCTCGCCGGCTACCAGAGTTCTGCTCTCACGGACTTGTTCACCGGCCCAGCTGGTTTGTGGAGTTTTGGTGGTCAGTTGACTCAACCGATTTTTACGGCCGGGAAGATCCGCTCCAACGTAAGGCTGACGGAAGCACAGAAAGAGGAAGCCGTTCTGATCTACCAGCAGTCTATCCAGCAGGCCTTCCGCGAAGTTTCGGACTCGCTGGTCGCATACCGCAAGAATCAGGAATTCCGCACGCAGCAGGAGTTGCTTAGTGCAGCAGCCCAGGATGCCACGCGGCTCGCGAATGTTCGTTACCAGGGTGGGGTCACGAGTTACCTCGAAGTCTTGGACAGCGATACCCGCTATTTCGATGCCCAACTGGGCCTGGCGCAAGCAGAACTTAATGAACGATTGGCTCTCGTCCAACTCTACAATGCGCTGGGTGGTGGGTGGCAGCAGTAGGGAAGCGCGTGACCACCATGCCCGGGGTCCCGGCGAAGTCGTTTAGACACCCGCTCGAACCGATGGAAAGGATCTCCGAGGTTCTGTTCGGGTTGATCATGGTTCTCACCTACACATGCTCATTCAGTGTCGCCGGAGCCGGTCGTGAAGAAGTCCGCACGATGCTAATTGGTGCTTTGGGTTGTAATCTGGCGTGGGGCTTAATTGATGCGGTCTTCTAGCTGATGGGCAACTTCAGCGTGCTCGGCCAGGGTATCCTGAAGGTAAGCGCGTTGCGACAGGTGGCCAGCCCTGCCGAGGCACACAGGATCATTGCCGACGCATTGCCTCCCTTACTAGTGTCTGTCTTGTCTTCAGCAGATCTTGAACATATGCGTCAGGAATTGAATCGAGTGCCTGATCTGCCGTCACGCCCACGACTTCGGAAAGACGATTGGCTTGGCGCAATCGGCGTGTTCCTGATCGTTGTACTGACTACCTTCCCAGTGGCGATCCCGTTCGCTTTGATCCGCGACGCACGACTTGCGTTGCGAGTCTCGAATGGAATTGCCATTGTGATGCTGTTTCTGGCTGGATATGCGTTTGGCCGCCAAGCCGGCCATCGTCCACTCGGCATGGGCCTGGCGATGGTGACTCTCGGAGTCGTCCTGGTCGCGATCACAATTTCCCTTGGAGGATGACAGCCACGCAAGTTCTGGCGATTCTCGCCGTGGCGATTCTCCTGGCTGCGCCGGTGTGGGCCCAGGTCACGAATAGCACGCCGGCCACCTCCACAGAGTCCTCTCCCGGCCCGTAGTCGTTGTTCCTTAACGTCTCTGGGTACATCGTGCCCCACGACCGATCTTATGCTTCGCCTACATTTTCAGCGGATCGTGGGCGGGTTCACTTTGGAGCGCGCTACAACTACGAAGGTGAAGAGACTGGCTCGCTGTGGGTGGGATACAACTTCAGCGCTGGCCACAAAGTGGCGCTGGAAGTTACTCCAATGATCGGCGCTGTTTTCGGCAATACGACCGGGGTTGCTCCCGGATATCAGGCATCCCTGGTGTGGAGGCAGGTGGAACTCTCGACGGAGGGCGAATATGTGTTCGATACCAACAATTCCACCAGCAATTTCTTTTACAGTTGGATGGAGCTGAGCTATTCTCCGCTGGAATGGTGTCGCGTTGGTCTCGCAGCGCAGCGGACTAAGGCATACCACACAGACCTCGACATCCAGCGCGGACTGTTGATCGGAGTTTCCCACAAGAGGGTAGACTTCACGACCTACATATTCAATGCCGGCTGGACTGATCCGACCGTGGTTTTGTCTCTCGGGTTCAGGTTTTGAGGGGGTGCCTTCTGTTTCGCCGGACCTGAATCTACCTGGAACTTCCACTTGCGATACCGTGAGGTTCGTACCTTAGCACGCTCCTTAGGAAACATTTGGCAGGGAGATTCCTGCCCAATCGTGGCTATCCGGCTCCCACTCGCAAGGCAATGCCGGTCGTAAGAGCCCTTACCGTGTCCACGCATTCTCACCCGCTGTAGCTGCGGAGTTTCAGTGGAGAACTGTCAGTTCTGTCAGTACCGGCTGCAGTGTTCTGATCCTAACGTGCTTGGTGAGGGGAGATGAGGCCTACCATCCTCCAAATCGCCTTGTCGGTTTACGTCGGACTGTTGTCTCTGACATCCGCGCCGAGCGCCCAGACTGGCAACTGTTCCGCGATGGATGCCCGGGAGGCGAATCACCACTGCAGGTAGTGGCGCACGCTCTGATCGCGTTATAGGTCGCGTGCGCTCGGTCAACGCAGATGTCTTGATTGTTCCAGCGGTCGCTTCATCCGCATGTCGGTGAGCCGCTGGTTGAACCGTTCTCCAACGCTAGGCGTTGCATGCTAAGCAAGCAAGTTTGAGTGCAGTGGGCTACAAGAACGACCTGTCACGGCCTGTGATTCGATTATGGAATGGCACCCTTCGTGGCAGCGTGGAAGAAAGCCAACTAACAGCAAGAGAGACAGAGCCTCTTAACAAGGTCCATCTGATGAACACAAGAACTGTGATTAATCCGAAGAGTCCCCAGAGCGCACGAACCGCGATGGTGGTGCCAATCCCAACCGTGGCGGAGAGTACTTCGAAACTCCTTCAGCAATATGGCTGTGGCCCGGTTCAGTTGTCTGGAACAGATAACTCCCTGTATGAACGCCACCTTGTTTTTGACAATGTTGTGGATCTTGGCGCAGTCGACGTTCGGGCACGGTTTGAAGCATTTGCTCGTTCGGTTCGCGACATCCTTTCGCAACGCTGGATACATACTGAAAGCACCTACGAACGAGAAAACCCAAAGCGAGTCTACTATCTCTCGATGGAATTCCTCATTGGGCGCTCGCTAGCCAACAACGTTACCAATTTGTTGCTCGATCCGGTCACGAGGCATGCCATTCAGCAGAAGCAAATTGACTGGCTCGCTTTGTTGGAAGAGGAACCCGACGCAGGTTTGGGGAACGGGGGGCTTGGACGCCTGGCGGCCTGTTTCCTCGACTCATTGGCGACCATGCAGTTGCCAGCCATGGGCTATGGTTTGCGCTATGAATATGGCATCTTCAAGCAAACCATTAAGGACGGATGGCAACACGAGGACGCAGACAATTGGCTCCGTCGCGCCGATCCGTGGGAGGTGGCTCGCCCACAAGAAAGCGTCGAGATCAACCTGAACTGCTCGTTTGAGATACAAGGCGGGAGCTTGCGTGCCATTCCGCACATCCCCTCAAGTTTGACTGCTATCCCTTATGATCGGCCCGTTGTCGGTTACGGTGGCAAGACCATTAATACGCTGCGCCTCTGGGCCGCGGCCGCTCCTGGTTGCTTTGATTTCCAGGAATTCAGTAGTGGCGATTTCGTCGCCGCACTGGCTGAGAGACTCACCGCCGAGTCCATCACCCGGGTTCTCTATCCAGATGACTCTACCAGCAGGGGACAGGCACTTCGCTTCGTGCAGGAATACTTCTTGGTTGCCGCCTCGCTGGCCGACCTGGTGCGACGTTTCCGGCGCGCGAACAACGATTGGCGCGCACTCCCAGACAAGGCCGCTATTCAACTCAATGACACGCACCCAGCACTGGCGGTCCCAGAGTTAATGCGAATTCTGCTCGATGAAGCGCATCTCGGCTGGGAGGAAGCTTGGCAACTCACTACAGAAACCTTGGCCTATACGAACCATACTCTCCTACCAGAAGCCCTGGAGAAGTGGCCACTGGCCTGGTTTGAAGTCATGCTGCGAAGACATCTGGAGATAATTCTGGAGATTGATCGACGTCTTCTCGAGGATATTCGCACTCGCTTTTCCGGCGACGGGAAGCGGGCCACGAACATGGCGCTGGTAGAGGAAGGAGATCACCGCCAAATCCGAATGGCAAATCTTGCGATTGTTGGGTCGCACAGCACTAATGGGGTAGCCGCCATCCACTCTCAGTTGCTGCGTACGACTACGGTCAAAGATCTCGCCGAGATGTTTCCGGAGCGCTTTAACAACAAGACCAACGGGGTGACCCCACGACGCTGGCTACTGCTTGCGAACCCCGGCCTCGCATCCGCGATCACAGATGCAATCGGGGAAGATTGGATCACTGAACTCAGCCAACTCCGTAGACTTAGTGCGCTTGCAAATGACAAGACCTTTCGTGAGACGTTTCGCAAGGTCAAACGTGAAGCCAAGGTGCAGTTTGCAAAGTGGCTTAAGACAAACTCGGGACTGAAAGTTGACCCGGACACCATTTTCGATTCGCAAGTGAAACGCATTCACGAATACAAGCGGCAATTGCTAAATGCACTGCGCATTATTGTGCTTTATAACCGTTTGCGTGACAGCCCGAATACCGATATGGCGCCTGTTACCTTTCTATTCGCCGGCAAGGCTGCGCCGGCCTATCGCTTTGCCAAGCTAGTGATTAAATTCATCAACAACCTGGCCCGCACGCTCGACGAAGATACGGCTGTGAGAGGGCGGATCAAGGTTCTGTTTCTGCCCGACTACAGTGTTTCGTTGGCGGAAAAGCTGATCCCGGCCTGCGATGTATCCAACCAAGTATCGACCGCCGGTTATGAGGCCAGCGGCACCAGCAACATGAAGTTCATGATGAACGGCGCACTCACCCTCGGTACCCGGGATGGTGCGACCATCGAGATGGCAGAAGAGGCTGGCGAGGAGAACCTGTTTCTCTTCGGTTTGACGGCAGATCAAGTCGCCAACAGCCGCGGATGGTACAGCCCTTACTGGCACTACGAGAACGAACCTGAGACCCGTGCCGCCCTGGACCTGATCTTCTCCAACCACTTTAGTCGTCAAGAATCCGGCGTGTTTGAACCCTTACGCGAAACACTTTTGACCCATGGCGATCAGTACATGCATTTGGCGGATCTGACCTCCTATCTCCAGGCGCATCAACGAGCCATGGAGCTGTATTCCGATGCCGATGCCTGGGCGCGAACCGCCATCCTGAATGTGGCAGCGTCCGGCAAATTTTCCAGTGACCGAACGATCGCTGAATATGCAGCCGAAATATGGAAGGCGAAACCATGTCCGGTGGAGTAGACACTCGGCCATGACGGTGATCGTCAATGGGGAGAGTCAGTTACCAATCAATTAGCCAGCTGTTTGAACCTTAAGAGTTGAAAAGACGAAGAGGAAACGCATATGTCGGCACATTTACAGAGAGTCAACAACGAGCCGCACATCAAGCGGCCGGTATGGAAAGCTCTCGAAACCCATTACAAGAGAGTCCGAGATCTACATCTCCGAGATCTCTTTGCCAATGATCCGACCCGTGGTGAACGCATGGTCGCCCACGGAGCAGGCATCTACCTGGACTATTCAAAGAATCGGATCACCGACCACACCCTCAAGCTCCTTACACAACTTGCAGAGGAATCGGGTTTGCAGGCGCGGATCGATGCCATGTTTCGGGGAGCGAAGATCAACAACACTGAAAAGCGGGCAGTCCTGCACGTGGCGCTGCGTGCTCCACGAGGCGCATCCATCTTCGTTGATTCCGAAAACGTGGTTCCACGGGTGCACGCGGTACTCGACAAGATGAGTCACTTCTGTGCGCGTGTCCGCAGCGGTGAATGGAAAGGCCACACCGGAAAACCGATTCGTAACGTCGTCAACATCGGTATCGGCGGCTCCGATCTGGGACCTGTGATGGCATATGAGGCGCTAAAGTACTACAGCGACCGGTCAATCAACTTCCGTTTCGTTTCCAACGTTGACGGCACCGACTTTGTGGAAGCGGTTCGCGATCTGGTGGCGTCCGAAACTCTGTTCATCGTTTCCTCGAAAACGTTCACCACGCTGGAAACGATGACGAATGCCCGCGCCGCCCGCGCCTGGCTGGTTGGCGGTTTGGGTGGCGACGAGAAGTCGGTATCCAAGCACTTTGTGGCAGTCTCAGCCAATGCGGCAGAAGTGGCGAAGTTTGGCATTGATACCACAAGCATGTTCGAGTTGTGGGACTGGGTGGGCGGACGCTACTCCATGGCTTCAGCGGTTGGCCTCTCAACAATGCTTGCCATAGGTCCGGAGAATTTCCGCGCCATGCTGGATGGTTTCCGCCAGATGGATACACACTTCATGGCCACTCCTTTCGAGCGCAACCTACCGGTGCTAATGGGGCTGCTCGCCGTCTGGTACAACAACTATTTTGGTGCCCAGACGGTTGCGATTTTGCCATACGACAGGTATCTGAACCGATTCACGGCGTACCTGCAACAGTTAACGATGGAGAGCAATGGTAAACACGTCACACTTATTGGAACCGAGGTCACGCATGCAACCAGCCCCGTTTACTGGGGGGAGCCAGGTACGAACGGTCAGCACTCGTTTTACCAGCTGATTCATCAGGGAACGAGGCTCATACCTTGTGACTTTATCGCCTTCGAACAGCCGCTGAATCCGCTGGGGCATCAACACGACATCCTTCTGGCCAATGTGTTCGCGCAGGCTGAGGCGCTCGCCTTCGGCAAGACCCAGGAGCAAGTCAAGGCCGAAGGCATCCCGGAGTGGCTTGTGCCGCATCGTGTCTTCGAAGGTAACAGACCGTCGAACACCATCCTCGCTGAGCGGCTGACGCCGACTACGCTCGGCAAACTCGTGGCCCTATACGAACATGGAGTTTTCACTCAGGGGGTGATTTGGAACATTAATTCATTCGACCAGTGGGGCGTCGAGCTGGGTAAGGCGCTGGCTCAACAGATCGTCCCCGAGCTGGAGAGTATAGAAGAACCTTCCCTCGAGCATGACAGCTCCACCAATGCGCTAATCCGCCGTTGTCGGCGAGTAAGGGAGAAGCACCCCAGCTCTTGATATCGTAACCAGCCTCTCCGCATCCTGCGCATCTGGCCAACTCAGCTCCCTTCGGAGCAATTTGGAGTGAAGAGGCAACTCGAAAGTGCGCCAGAACGAAAAATCACGTGCCAGGATGTTCACTTAAAGCAATTGAGCAGGAGGGGAGTTATGCGCGTCGCTTTTGAGAACGAAACCGAGACTCTCGAGCTCACCAGATCGCCCGGGGCAGAAAGGGAAGCCGTTGGTAAAACGAACGGTCAAAGCTCTCCCCTTGGCGCCACAGTGAGAGCCGATGGCGTCAACTTCAGCGTTTACTCCCGCAACGCTTCAAGCATCGAGTTGTTGTTTTTTGAGCGGGAAGATGACGCTAAGCCGGCGCGAGTCATCGATATCGATTCCGTCACTAACCGAACGTACCACTATTGGCACGTATTCGTTCCAGAGGCTCAGGCGGGGCAAATCTATGCCTATCGCGTCCATGGAGCCTTCGATCCAGCCAAGGGAATACGATTCGATCCCGAGAAGCTTCTGCTGGACCCCTACGGCCGCGGCGTTGTCGTTCCCAGAAACTACACTCGTGGTACGGCTCGACAAAAAGGCGACAATGCAGCCACAGCCATGAAGAGCGTGGTTGTCGATCCACACACCTATGACTGGGAAGGTGACACCCCTCTGGCGAATCCGTCATCACGGACGGTTGTGTACGAGATGCATGTTCGCGGTTTCACCCGACACCCCAGTTCCGGTGTGGCAGAAAACCGGCGCGGCACGTACGCGGGGTTGATCGAGAAGATCCCATATCTTCGTGATCTCGGTATCACGGCTGTCGAATTGCTCCCTGTTTTCCAGTTCGACCCCCAGGACTGCCCAGTCGGTCTCGTCAATTACTGGGGCTACGCGCCGGTCTCATTCTTTGCGCCACATCAGGCCTACAGTTCAGAGCAGGATCCCCTGGGCCCGATCAACGAGTTTCGCGATATGGTCAAAGCACTACATCGTGCTGGCATAGAGGTGATTCTCGACGTTGTGTACAACCACACTGCGGAAGGCGGTCAAGATGGCCCGACTCTGTGCTTCCGCGGTTTCGACAACGGCGCGTACTACATGCTGGAGCGAGACCTCTCCGTCTATGCCAATTACAGCGGGTGTGGCAACACGCTCAACGCCAATCATCCCGTTGTTCGCAGGATGATTGTGGATAGCCTGCGCTATTGGGTCGGCGAAATGCATGTTGACGGCTTCCGGTTCGATCTCGCCTCGATTCTCTCGCGCGATTCGTCCGGCCACACCATGGCGACACCGCCCGTGCTCTGGGACATCGAGTCGGACCCTACTCTCGCCGGCACAAAGCTCATCGCAGAAGCTTGGGATGCGGCCGGCCTTTACCAGGTGGGCAGTTTCATCGGCGACAGTTGGAAAGAATGGAACGGACGATTTCGCGACGATGTCCGAAGCTTCATCCGTGGCGAGCAGGGGGCGGTCACACGCTTTGCCGACCGGATACTCGGAAGCGCCGAGATTTACGCTCACAAGCAGCGTGAGATGGAACAGAGCGTTAACTTCGTGACCTGCCATGACGGCTTCACGCTGAACGACCTTGTCTCCTACGATCAGAAACACAACCAGGCGAACCTCGAGGACAACCGCGACGGCAGCAACGACAACCGAAGCTGGAACTGCGGGGTGGAGGGACCAACCGAAGATCCAGCAGTCGAGCACCTGCGGAACCAACAGGTAAAGAACTTTTTCACGATAACCATGCTTTCACTGGGCATGCCGATGATTCTTATGGGGGACGAGATGCGGCGTACCCAGGGTGGCAACAACAACGCCTATTGCTATGACAATGCCAACAACTGGGTGGACTGGGGCCTGCT
>Ga0068867_100003547_pt1 | contig 10969 bp, 7 predicted proteins | sample KBSMisM32_FD_65649 | JGI IMG/M metagenome (GOLD analysis project Ga0068867, IMG submission 65649) | Miscanthus rhizosphere microbial communities from Kellogg Biological Station, Michigan, USA - KBS Miscanthus M3-2 | ecosystem: Host-associated > Plants > Roots > Rhizosphere > Soil ...
GGCGCGCACGTGATCTGTGAAAAGCCCTTCACCTCCAGCATCGACGAGGCGAACGCCGTGATCGCGGCCGCGAAGGCCGCGAACCGGCGCATCGCGCTGAATCACGAGTTCCGTGAGATGCCCATCTTCCGCGCTCTGCGCGACGCCGCCGCACGCGACGGACGTGAGGTCGTCTTCGCGCAGGTCTGGCAGTTGATGGACCTGCCCCCGTGGGCCGAACCGGGTTGGCGCGGACAGATGCTGCGCCGGACACTCTATGAGGCCGGCGTACATCTCGTCGATTTTCTCATGGCGCTCTTTGGCGAGCGACCCGTCTCCGTCACCGCTTCTGTCTCGACCTGCGGCGTGCGCGAGAGCGAGAGTGACGCAGTGGCGCTGTGCACCTTGGAGTTCAGTCGCGGGCGGCTTGCCCAGATCATCCAGAATCGCTTGTGCAAGGGCGAGACGCAGTACTTCGAGGTGCGTGCCGAGACCGGAGACGCTTCCTTGCGCGCTTCGTTCGGGGGACGCGCACGGATCACCGCTGGCCTCCATCGCAGCACGCGCCCGCACCTGCGGCTCGACTACGGCGTCTCCGGCATGGCGTGGGAGGAGGCGGGCAACCAGCGCAGGCCGCTCGGAAGGAACCCCAAGGAGCCGGGGATGATCGCCACGCGGAACGTCTTCGAGCGCACGCTCGAGGCCTTCGCACGCGGGACGCTTCCTCCCGCCACGGGCGAGGATGGGCGTGACGTGCTCGAGGTGATCGCGGCGGCCTACCATTCGGCAACGACTGGGCGGCGCGTGCAACTCGACAGCGACGAGGTTCGCGGCCTGTCCGGGATGCACATGGGCGCCCTCCGGGAAGCCACCGTCTGACCGTGCCTTCCGCCCCGAAGTCCATTCGCGCTGCCGTCGTGGGCGCCGGGCTGATGGGTCGGTGGCACGCCCACGCGATCGAGCGTGCAGGGGGAACCGTCGTTGCCGTCATCGACGCCGACGTTGGCCGCGGTGAGACGCTCGCCAGGCGGGTGGCTGGAAAACCGATGGTAGTGAGCGACGTCGGTTATCTGCTCTCGAAGCACCCGATCGACGTAGTGCACGTCTGCACGCCGATCGAAAGCCACGAGTCAGTAACCGGCGCTGCACTGTCAGCCGGTGCTCACGTTCTCGTCGAGAAGCCACTCGCCCCCGACTGCGCAGCGGTCCAGAGACTTCACGCGCGAGCGGCGGAGCAGGGGGTCCTGCTGTGCCCTGTGCATCAGTTCCTCTTTCAGCCAGGGATAGTCAGTGCCGCGCGTTGGATGAGCGAGCTCGGAACGATCCGGCATTTCGAGCTGGTTGCATGCTCCGCGGGAGCGGACCGCGGCTCTGCAGAAGCGCGCGAGCAGGTGGCTCGCGACATCCTTCCGCATGGCCTCGCGCTCGCCCGCCGGCTCCTCGGCGCGGCGTGGATCGAGTCGGGCTGGTACATCGCGCCGGGCCCCGCCGGGGAGATCCGCGCCTCCACGGCGTGTGGTGCCGCCTCGATCTCGATCATGGTGTCGATGAGCGCACGCCCCACTGAGAACTCGCTCACCATCCGGTGTGATGGCGGGACCATCCGGGCCAACCTGTACCACGGTTTCGCATCACTGGAGCGAGGCGCTCCCTCGAGACTCGACAAGCTGGCGAGGCCGTTCGCTGGGGCAGCGCTCGTTCTGGGCGCGGCAACGAGCAACCTCGCGCTCCGCGCCGTGCGCGGAGAGTCGGCCTATCCGGGACTCCGCGAGCTCGTTGCCCGCTTTTACCGGGCGACCACTGGCGACGTGGCGTCGCCGATCAGCGCCGCAGAGTCGATTGACGTGGCGCGCGCGAGAGACAGACTCGTCGGCGCACGAGTCGTCGACTGATCCGCAACGAGCGTAACGCCAAGCGTTTACGCCAGTAACATCAGTTTCTTTACGCGTAAACGTCTGACGTTGCGCCAGCGCCACAGCGACCTGCAATGCGCGCGCAACGACCGACGGCATTTTTGCCCCACTGTCGTGTTGTTGAACGCTTCCAGACGCTCTGTATCGCAGATCACAACTCGGTCCCTCGCTTGCGGTCGGGCAAAACGCGACCCTACCCCCTTAGTGGAGGACCGACTGCATGAGGAGAACGTTTCTTGGAACACTTGTCGCCGGCGCATCGTGCGCACTGATCGTGGCATGTGCGAGCGGCAACGACACCAGTTCGCCGATCCAGCCAGCTGGCGCGGCCAGCCGGACGCTCACAACGGCGCAGAATGTAGGCGACCCCGGCGACGGCGTGCCAAATGAGGGCGAAGTCGAGGTCTGCAAATACGGCACGGACGGAAACTTCAGAGTGTTCGTCGGTTTATCGCAGGCCGATTTTGCAATCGCCGCCGGCACCTGCAAGGTCGTCGCGATCGACAAGACCACGGTCACTAACGTGGCTTCGACCGTGGCGGTCGCCGAGCTCTCCAACCCCTTGTACTCGCTCCTGAGCGTCGCGCGTCAGCGAATCGATTTCATCCCCAACACACAGATCGATGTGGTCGGTGACCTGACGGCCGTCGCAGATGGAATCGGCGTCTCCGTGAACGCTTTTCACGGCTCGCTGTTCGTTTACCACAATCAGCCGGTCGCACCGCCGTCGGTCTGCGACTTCATCACCTTCGGGCGTCTTGTCGCCTTGATTAACGGCCAGAAGGTTGTCATCAGCGGCAACATTGGCGGCAACCAGCCGGGCGGCGGAATCCTGAGCGAGTTCCACGTCGAGTACAATGGTATCGACAACCACGTCGCCAATGTCGACACCTACGGCCCGATCTCCAGCGGCCCGCTCTCGCAGCTCACGAACTCGCGCATCTCGACCGGGACCGCCAAGAACGGAGTCGCTGTCGAAGTTCGCATGTGGGATGGTGGCGAGCCGGGGAAGGGCACGGACATCGTCTACGTGAAGCTCAACGGCCAGGAGATTCTGGGCCCGAACGGCCAGTTCCTCGATCAAGGCAACATGCAGTATCACTCGAACTGCCGCGGCCCGGGTTGATCATCTCGCTGGTGCGGCTGTAGGCACGGCCCCGGTTGGCCACGAGTGAGGCCGTGTCGCACCGCCCCCTAGACGGGGGTGTGCAATCAAGACAGGCAAAGGGCCCGCGGCGCTGTTCGCGCCACGGGCCCTCCACCCTTGCACCGGATCGCTAACCGCTCACCAGCGCCCACATGGTTGCCATCATCCGGGCTGACTGCAGGGGCGGCCCTGCGAGATCAGCTCGCGCAGTGGCCCGGGCCCGAGATCCCGTTGTTGTAGTCGTCGAGGATGGTCGAGACACCGCTGATGTTGACGTTCGGGTCGCCAGCGCCAGCACCGCCGCCCGCGAAGTACGCCGCAGCGGTATCGAGGGCCGTCTGGACTGCCGGCGGAACGCTCGAGCCGCCCTGGATGTTCAGGAGCGCCGTGATGTACTGGTGCGCCAGGATGATGTACTGGCTGCCCTTCGGCGGCGTATTCAGCAGGTCGATGATCTTCATGCCGCCATCGAACGTGTCGTTCGGCTTCAGGTTCCCGGACGGCCATGAGCTCGTGTGATTCTTGTACCAGCCCAGCGTGTACGTGCAATGGCCCTGAACGACCGGCGTATTGTGGTACAGGAGTAGTCCGCCGTGGAAGGCATTCACGGGGATGGTCTGGCCGTCGGCGAGGCCGGTGGTCGTCGTCGGACCGACGTCGATCTGCGTGCCCGTCTGGAACTGGATTACGCTCTTGTCAACGGACACGAACGTGTACGACGGACTGCTGACTTCCGTGACCAGGACGCTCCTGGAGGTGTTGTTCGTCGAGTTGTCGAGCACGACGACCTTGCACGCGCCGTCGGCGATGCTGAATTGGGTCGCCGGTCCGCCATCGACGGAGACATTGAACGTGGCATCCGTGCCGACCTTGCAGACCTCGACCTCGCCCTGGTTGGCCACGTGGTCGCCGGCCTGACCCACCTGCGTGGCGGTGGTATAGACGCGGTTGACGGCACCAGGAGCGCGGAGGGGCGAGTTCGCGTCGCCGGCGCCGCCGGCGCACGCTACGACCAGCGCGAGGGAGGCGCAGGTCGCCACAACTGAACCAAACTGCAGGTTACGCATGTAGATGGATCCTCGAAGAAGGGAATGGGGTCGCAAGCCGGCTCGTGAGCAAACGAGGTACCGTGTCCAAGCCCACCCTTGACTGCGCCTGGACGCGGTCGAGGCAGCTCCCCAACTCCCCTGCGCAACCGAAGCGTTGCACGAGTAGGGCAATCTTGCTGCGGCCATGCTGCGACAGTTCCTGGGAGCGGGGCGCCTGCGGCCTTCGATGGGGGTAGCACAGGCGACCAGGAGGCCCCGCCTGGACCTAGGCTCGGGATGGCGCTTGCCGCCGCCACAACGAGTGTGCTCTTGCCACAACGTGTTGCCCCTACGACAAGGGGCCATCACCCGTCCTCGGGGCCGAGCGGATCGATGGCAGTAAAAAGAAGAACGCCGCGAGCAAGCCCGCGGCGTTCACATGCACTGGTAACCCGATCTCTAGTGCGCGCCCTTCCGGAAGAACATCACCGGCAGCGTCCTGGCCATGATGCGCATGTCCTCGACGACGCTTCGACGCTCGATGTATGCGAGATCGTACTCGACCTTCCGGCGCACGTCGTCGATCGACGTGTCGTAGTTCTGATTGATCTGCGCCCAACCCGTGATCCCCGGCTTCGCGCGCTGCCGCATCTGATACCGGTCGATCTCCTTGCGCAGCTGCATGAAGATGCTGGGACGCTCTGGCCGTGGGCCGACGATGTTCATGTCGCCCTTGATGACGTTCACGAGCTGCGGGATCTCGTCGAGTCGGGTGCCGCGCAGGATACCACCGATCGGGGTGACACGGGCGTCGTTCTTCGTCGCCCACACCGCACCGCTCGTTTCGGCATTCACGGTCATCGTGCGGAACTTGTACATCGTGAATGCCTTGCCGCCCACATCGACCGCTCGGCGGTCGCCGCCGCGCCGGCCGATGGAGCGACGATCGCCATTCCGCTGCACGCCGCGACGCTCGATGAACGACCGGCCAGCTGCCGAGTCATCGACCACTCCTCGCGCATCGCCGGAACGTCCTCTGGTGGCGCGTCGCTCGCCGACACCACGGCGGTCACCGCCGGTGAGGCGACGATCCACTCCGACACGGGTCTGCCGATAGATGATCGGCCCACGCGACGTCACCTTCACCGCGATCGCGATGAGCAGGAGCAATGGCGAGAGTGCGACGAGTGCGACGAAGGCAATCGAGAAGTTGACCGTGCGGTTGAGTCGATCCGACGTGAGAATCGCGCGCAGGCGACTCTCCGCCGGACGACTGACGGATTCTGCCGGCGTCGCCGCAATGGGTTCCTCGAAGACCGGGTACGAACCGGTCACGATAGAACTCGGATCAGCGCCGCGAGAAGCCATACGAAATTGCCCAGAGGAGAGAAGTCGCCAACCCGACGATCGGAACGATCTGAGCCAATCCGCGTTGCGATTGGGTACCGACCTCGATCGAGTCCCCGTCACGAAGCGACAGCTGATCGAGCGTGAGCCCTTGGTTGAAGGCTGACTGCGTATTGCGAGAATCGTACAACTCCGCCGAACCCCGCCGGATCTTGGTCCTGCTGAGGTCCGCGCTGCCGGCCGGACCGCCTGCGCGCATGACCGCTTCACTCAACGGAATGTCCGGCGGCATGAAGTAGAATCCTGGCTTGCCGACGGGCCCGAGGATGGACAGTCGCACGAGCGCCGTGGCCCGAACGCGGGAGTCCTTGATGTACTTGGCGACCACGGCCGCCATCTTGTCCTGAAGCTCTGAGCGAAGCACGCCGGCGAGCGAGACGTCGCCGATGTCCTTCAGGTTGACCTTGGAGCCCGAAGTCACCGGAAGAGTGTCGCTCTGTGTGACACTACCCTCGATGACGAGTCCGATCCGGTCACCGGGGTGGAAATCGCCCTCGGTGAGGCGCGCGCGAAGCTCGCTGGCGCGAACCCGGTCGCTCTCCGAGCCCCGCGAGAGCCTGTCGGAAAGGGCGGTCAGGTCGCTGCGGGTCGCCATAGGCTGCATCGTCTCGTAACCAGATGCGCGGCCCTGCGCCCCTGCGCCGCTCACCGCGGTCAGGACGAAAAGGGTACCTGCTGTGGCGCCTCGGATGACCGAACGTGACCCGAATTGCCCCTGGTGCGTCGATGTGAAGAACATGCCGGGCACCGATGCACTCGGCATGCTCAGGAGTCGATCTCGGAAGCGACTAATCAAGTGAAGGCGTGGCAATCAGTTAGAGATTCGCTGTTTTTCGTGACCCGAGCTGGGCCATTGAAAGTGTAGCGGGTTCCCCACATAAGGCTGTTCGCTGACCACACGGACCCGAGTGTAATCACGTTCCGGCTTGGGACAAGGCAATAACCGGTCCTGTCGCGATTCTTCCGCGCTGTTGTAGAGTCGCCGCTGCAACGTCGAGCGCGTTGGTAACACAGCTTCGTCGTATCTGTAACGGTTGCAAGGCGTTAGCTTTTCTGCGGTGTCCGCATACAACATGCATGCACCCGCGATCGTCCGGGCTCGACCACTTTCGAACCGACCGCGATCTGCATCCGATTCTCGAGATGCAGCATGCGACCTCCATGCACCGAGGGTGTAATGCCCGAGTTGGACTCCACTCCCCCTCTCGTCCTGATCGCCAGCGACCAGGAGTGGTCCGGCCGCTCGCTCGAGACCATCATCGGTCCGCGCGGCTACGCTGTCGTACGAGCTCACACCGCCCATCAGGTGTTGGAGACTGCGCGCAGCACCCATCTGGACGCGCTCATTCTCGACACCCGACTTCCCGATATCGACGGAATCACCCTCTGTCGCCAACTGCGCGAGCAGCGGATCATCTCCGCGAGCACACCGGTCGTCATCACGACGTCAGTGCAGGCTACGCGAGCGAGCAGCCTGGCGGCGTTCGCGGCCGGCGCGTGGGACTTCTGCCCGCAGCCGGTAGACGGGGATATTCTCGTCCTGCGCCTCGACACCTTCGTTCGCTCGAAGCGCGAAGCCGATAGAGCTCAGGAAGAGAGCCTGCTCGACGAAGCGACGGGGCTGTACAACTTCCGCGGCATGGCCCGACGGGCCCGAGAGACGGGTGCCGAAGCGCTCCGGGTCCGCGGCGCGATGGCCTGTGTGGCGCTCGCCCCGGTCATCGATGACGCGCTCCAGCTCGGGGAGTCGGCCGAGACCCTCGCCAAGGACGTGGGCGAGCATCTCGGCGTCGCGCTCGCGCGCACCGCGCGTGCGTCGGACGTGATCGGTCATCTGGGTCGCGGCGAGTTTGCCGTCATCGCGCCCGCTACGACTCCCGAAGGGGCGGAGCGGCTCATGGAGCGCCTCCAGCACGCGCTCGAGAGCATCGTGGTCCCCGTGGGGCGTGGAACACGCGCGTTCCGCGTGCGTGGAAGCTTCTTCGCGGTGCCGGACTACTCCGAAGCGTCGATTCACGTACTCGAGATGCTCGAGCGCGCGTCCTCATCGCTTCACGCTCACCGCGGCCTCGCCGACTATCCGGCGCCGGAGTACGCGCCGGCCCCGCCGCTCTAGTCCCGGTACCTTACTCGAAATGAAGAAGGGGCGACGGACTCGATCCGTCGCCCCTTCTTCATTTACCGGATCAGGCGCCGGTCAGGACCCGACCGTGGCCACTGCGCGCTCCTCGGGGAGTGCGCGATACGTCGCGTCGTAGCCGTAGTACTTGTAGTCGCCCATCGACTTCACGTCGTTCAGGACGACGCCCACCGTACGCAGCGGGAGTCGGCGCAACAGACCGAGCTTCGTGCGCGCCATGCGCATGTCGGTCTTGCCGTGACGCAGGATCATGACCGTGTTCTCGCACGCCGCACCGATCGCGAACGCGTCGATGCCCGCGGAGAGCGGCGGACCGTCGACGATGATCACCGAGAACTCGTTAACCAGCTCGCTCAGGAGTCGTGGCAGCGCTGCACTCGCGATCAGCTCGGGATTGGTCGTACGCCGGCCACCGCACGGCAGGAGCATCAGGCGCTCCTGCGACGTCGGGTGCAGCACTTCGGCACGCGGGACTTCACCGGACAGCACTTCGATCAGGCCCGGCCGGCGCTGCGCCGCGAACACTTCGTGGAGCGCACCGCGACGCGTGTCCGCGTCGATGAGGAGCGTCCGGTAGCCGGCTTCGGCGAACGCCAGCGCCAGGTTCGACGCGACGAGCGACTTGCCGTCACCCTGCTCGGGGCTCGTCACACCGCAGACGAGCGGCTGATTCGTGGCGTAGGCGTACTGCAGACGCAGGCGGATACCGCGGAACGACTCGATGACCTCCGCCGCGTCTTCGGGCTTCGCGCGACGAGGCGGCTGAGCGATCTTCGGCACCGTCCCGAGAACGCCGAGGCCGAGATCAGTCGAGACCTGCGAGAGGTGGCGGAACTTGAAGTCGAAGCGATCGAGCATGACGGAGAGGCCGAGCCCAAGCGCCAGTGCGAGGAGGATCGCCGTGCCGATGATCTTGGCGTCGCGGAACGTCACCGCGCCATTGGAAGGCGCAGCCTTGTCGAGGATCGTCACGTCCGGCATCGCGCTCGCTTCAGCCAACCGCGCATCGGCGTAGCGTCCCGACAGGTTCGTGTACATCTGCGAGTACATGTCCTGGTCGCGACGCAGCCGCTGCTCCTCGATCGAACGCATGGGGATGCGCTGGATCTCGGCCGACGTCGCGGCGATCTGGCCATTCAACTGGCCTTCACGCGCCTGCAGCTGAGCGAGCAGCGCACGACCAGCCTGCGGAATCTTCTGCGTGCGTAGTTCTGCGATGCTCTTCTGCAGCTCCTTCACCTTCGCGAACTCGTCGGTGTAGACCTGCTGCTGTGCGCGGAGGTCCTTCTCCTTTCCGACCAACTCGTCGATGAGGACGGTGAGATCACGGGCGCCAGGCTGCGTGAGAAGGCCTGGAATCGCGCCGATCGCCTCCGCCGTCGCCGGACCGGCGCGCAGCGCGTTCGACAGCGCGTCGGCGAACTGGCGCATGTCGCCCGCTTCGATGCGCTTCTTGTAGAAGTCCTGGAAGACCGGATCGCGCGTCTCGGCGAGACCGGGCCCTGGCACGACGGTCGCCTCGGAGGGGAGGGTGATCGTCTTGGTGCGGAAATTCTCGAGCCGAAGCTCAGCATCCTTGAGGCGATCCTGGGCGTACTGCCGCTGGGTCTCCAACAGCTTGGAGTACTCCGCGACGTTTCGGCGCTTGAGCCACGTGGCGGTCGACTCGAACTCGGCGAGCCACGTATTGAGCGTCGCCGCCGCCTCGACAGGATCCGAGGCGACGAGCGTGATGTTCATGAAGTTGCTGTTCGGCGGCAGCGTCGGCGGCGGAGACAACATCGCCAGCAGGTTCGTCGACGCGTCGCGAGGTGTGACGACGTTGAAGTTGATCGAGCGACCTGGGGTGAGCACCTGCGGCGCCGGCGCCCAGCGGAAGCCGACCGGCCGTCCGATCGAGTCACCCACTGCTCCCTTATCTACGACGGCGCCGTCCGTCTTCCGACTGAGCGTGAACGTCCTGCCCTTGGAGTCGACGACCAGGCGGTAGTCGCCCACCACTGGCCGCTCTGCGACGGCGAACCGGAGGAAGGCGGGGCGATCCTTTGGGTCTTCGGGCGTCGCAGCCAGGCCCCGCTTGGCCACCACCGAGTCCATGATGGCGAAGCTCTGGAAAAGCTCGACCCAGGACGTCGTAGGCAGGAGCTCCTCGGCGCGGATCGGCCCGGTCGGCTCCTTGGTCGGGTTGGCCGACATGATCCAGATTTTCGCGCGTGCCTCGAAGGTCGGCTCGACGAATCGCGTGGCGATCACGCCCAGGATGGCGCCGAGCACCATCAGGCCGACCGTCAGCCACTTGTACCGAACGATTGCTCCCATGATACGCGCAACCGGCGCTGCACCTTCCGTGGAGTCCTCGGGAGGCTCAGGGGCCCAGGTTGCGGGGCGGTGAGCGTGCGCGCTGGCCAGGGGGCCGGCAGACGACGCTACGATTGGATACTCGGCAGACATCAAGCTCTGGTCTCTATCGAATAGGACGGGCGAAACCGCGGCAACTGCTCACGTTACGGCGATCTCCCGGAATGTGCCGCATCACGCGCCCCCCACAACGCAAGGAGGGAGCCGACTCGGACGGGGCGGCCGCCCGCAGCATACCGAGGCGGCGCCCCATCTGTTTTTACGGCCACCGTGAACCGATCGATGCTCTGCAACACCAACATAATACGAGGCCCAGCTGTGATACGACTCCCAGCTGTGGAGTCCGTCACCAGCAGGAAATCATTCGTTTACAAGTGCTTGCGCAGGCCCCTGGCGGTCCGCACATTGACGGGCGGGGAAGCGGACGCGCCACAGCGTGTGGCGAAGAGGCTGCACCTCCTTTTTGGTCCCATTTTCGTCGTTTGTACAGACGCTGGATGCGGCGCGGTGAGGGCCGATCCGGTTACGCGCGGTCGAGTCCCTCGTTCTTCCGGTATGTCCGACACCCTCGCATCTCGGGGAGCGTTCGATGCGCTCTCCATCCCGCCCGAAGCAAAGCCAACCATCCGGATCCTCGTCGTCGACGACGAGCGGACCTTGAGGGATGGCTGCACCAGCATGCTTCAGGCAGACGGCTATAACGTCAGCTCTGCCGGTCGCGGAGACGAAGCGATCGACATGATGCGGCGGAGCCGCTTCGACATTGTGCTCGTCGACCTACACATGACGCCTGTCAGCGGCATGGAGGTCGTGGCTGGTGCGCTGGAAGCCAACAAGGAAGCGATCGTCATCGTCATCACCGGGAATCCGAGTGTCGCGACGAGCATCGAGGCGCTTCGTGCTGGAGCGTGGGATTACCTCCCGAAGCCGTTCTCGGCGACGCACCTCCACATCCTGATCGGTCGCGCAGCGCACGTGATCCTCGTGGCGCGCGAGA
>Ga0068867_100003554_pt1 | contig 10961 bp, 9 predicted proteins | sample KBSMisM32_FD_65649 | JGI IMG/M metagenome (GOLD analysis project Ga0068867, IMG submission 65649) | Miscanthus rhizosphere microbial communities from Kellogg Biological Station, Michigan, USA - KBS Miscanthus M3-2 | ecosystem: Host-associated > Plants > Roots > Rhizosphere > Soil ...
GCGCCTCGCTTCAAGGTGGAGGACCTCCACTGCGCGTGCCCGACGAAAGTGAAGGGTAGCCAAGCAGCCTGACGCAGAAGGAGGCCTTCCGACTCGACCCGCTTGGAGATGCCGATCTCCGCAGCAACGGCCTCATGATACGAAAGACCGATCGGGAATCCCCCGATTCGCTCCAGCGTCTCGCGACTCGCTGCGAGCACAAGGGACTGCAGATGCCGACTACTAAGCCCTTGATCGATTCCGTTGCGTTCGAAGAATGCGTACATCGTTTTGAGCTGTTCCGCGCGGCCGCCACTCGCAACCTCGTGATTGGGTCTGCGGCCGAAGAACAAGGGATCCGACTCGACCTCGCGCCACTTCGCCCAACCACTCATCGATTCTCCGACCAGACCGACAGAAGCTTGCCTCAGCCTATGAACATATGCGGCAAGCCAGCCTGCTCGCTTTATGTAGCAATCATCCTGGAGGAAGGTATACATCGCGAACCGAGGACTTGCTCGCCAGCCCGCCTCCCAGGCTCCGATGTTGAAACCCACGTTCTTCCGGTAGAGGATCGGGATCTCCGCGTGGCGAGCCGGAAGTTCTAGGGGCGCCATGACTTCCTGATTGACGACGATTCGAGCTCGAAACGGGACGCCGGCCGGAACACTGGCAATCTGATCCATGAGCGCAACCAGTTGTTCCGAGGGGCGGGCGTTGTAGTAGGAGATGACGACGCACACAGGAGCGGGTGCATCGCCGATCAAACCGTTGGAACGATCCAGTTGCGGATCGATGGGCTCCTGGAGAGCGATCGCTTGTGTGCACCCGCTGTTCGATGCAATACCCACTGAGGACTCCGTTGGCGATTCCCTTAGCAGCATCTTGGCACAGGGTGCGTGCAAGGACGATTTGCGCTGCCCCCAAGCTTCGTAGCACTTCGATGCAGAGCCCCAGCTGCCGCGTCCGGCTTTCGCCAGTAGAGTCATCAAGGCCGGGATGACGGTCTGTGGGGAATATCTCCACCCCTCGGTCGCTACGGAGTGCGCCCATGATGCGTACGCAGTGTCGATCCTCGGAGCTGCCCCGTCACTTGTCGGGGGCGCGTCTCCTGAATTCTGCGCAAGGATCCGCGCGTTCCGCCACTGCGGTTCGCACCACCGCATCGAAGACCGTGACGGGCGTCGAGTCGTCCGTGATCTCGAGGTAGCCGACGGAGAACACCCTGTTCCTCATAGTGCCGAGCCAGCGCGGTACGCCGATGTCGTGGCGTACATGCCCATTGCCCGCCAGCAGGACAACACCCCCACCCCGAGCGCCGAGGCGAAGCACTTCGGCCATGGTGGCGTCGCGAGCGAACTGGGCTTGCGCCATGCGCGGCCACATCGCTGGCGGCAACGCGTGGCAGTGGCCGGTGTCGATCTCGCGCTCCTGCGCCACTTGCACTTCGGGTGCGATCGGCATGTTGAGTCCGAGAGCGGAGATCGTCGCCTCGCCAAAGACCGAGGAATAGCCCCCGCGCACGATCCTTTCGGCATCGGCGTTCGACAAGTTCGCGGCGATCAACGGAGTGTCGTAGCGCAAAGCCAGTTCGACAAACGGTCTGTAGAAGGCCCAGTTCCAACCCCTCCCAGCACGGGTCCCCGACGGCGCTGCGACATCGATCAAGTGCTGTGCATCGCCCGGTCGTTCGAGACGCGCGCGATCGATGTCCCCCTGATGCTCGCGGTCGAACTGCTCCATCGCGAGGGCAGGGCGCCACCCTGAAGCGAACGCGTGCTGCAAGGCGGCCAGCCGGAGTCGGTGCTGCTCTGCGTTGTCGTGGACCTCTCCGAGCAGGACCACTGCGTCGCCACGCAGCCGAGGGTCCCAGTCGACGGGAGATGCGACCGTGGTGCATGCGCCGAGCAACGTGGCCAGCACGAAACAGACGACCGAGCGCATCTGCCAGATGGCGAAGACGGCGAAACTCGGAGTGCTTCGATGCTCAGAGGCAACGAAGCGACGGATCGCGCACAAAGCGCAGATAGGAACGCACCTTGCGGAAGCCGCCCTGGTCGGCGAACAGTTCCTCGGCCTCGGCGTCCGAGATGAAGGGCAGCACGACGGTGTCGTCGCCGGGTCGCCAGTTCGCGGGCGTCGCCACGCGGTGCTTCGCCGAGAGCTGCAACGCGTCGAGGACGCGCAGGATTTCGTCGAAGCTGCGGCCGATGTGCGCGGGGTACGAGATGATCAGCTCGACCCGTTTCGCAGGCGAGATGATGAACACGCTGCGCACCGTCATGGTCTCGCCCAGGCTGGCCCCGTGTCGGAACGTGGTCGGATCCAGCATGCCGAACAGCATCGAGACGCGGCGATCCTTGTCCGCGACGATCGGGAAGTTCACGCGCGTGTGCTGCGTCTCGTTGATGTCCGTGATCCAGCGCGCGTGATCCTCGATGCTGTCGACGCTCAGGCCGATGACCTTCACGTCGCGCCGGGCCCACTCGGGCGCGAGCTTGGCGGTCGTGCCGAACTCGGTGGTGCAGACCGGCGTGAAGTCTGCAGGGTGCGAGAAGAGCACGCACCACGAGTCGCCGATGAAGTCATGGAAGTGGATCGGGCCCATGCTCGTCTCGGCGGCGAAGTCGGGGACGCTGTCGCCGATGCGGATGTAGCCCTGCTTCTGGAGCTGGTCGCGCGTCCTCGTGAAGACCTCGTCGGGTCCCAGGTACTTGAACTCGAACGTGCCTCGCGGGGCCTCGTCGACATCGGGCAGCAGGGTCTGGTATTCGTGGTCGAGCAGCTTCACCGTGCGCTTCTTGACCGTGCCGGCGAACACGAAGTCGCCATCCGGGCCGCGCAGCAGCGGCAGGTCGAAGCGGAACGTGCTGTTGCTCAGGAACTCCTCCTCCGCCGGAGTGTCGACCCGCTGCAGGATCTTGTTGCGGTGAGGGAACCGGCCGAAGCGCTTGATGACGGCGACGTGGCGATGGAAGATCTCGTGGAAGGCGTTGAGCGGGTCGTCGGGCGCCAGTTCGGCCATCGCTCGGCCCCACTCCTCCATGCAGAGGTGCTGGTCGTCCAGCGACTCGGAGTGCGTCAGCACCAGGCACAGAAAGAACCGCTCGATCGGGCGCAGCGTTGCGCCGACTCCGACCCGCAGCCCGCGCTTGACCAGGTCGCGACAGCGTGCATCGCACGCATACATCTGCGGCGTGTCGCGGTACATGTTGCGCGGAAACTGGTCGAGCATGATCACCAGCGCCACCAGCAGGCGCGGGTGCTCCACATCGAGCGCCCAATGGTCGTAGTGGCCCTGCGACGCCAGCGTGACGTCGGCGCCGAAGCGGTTCGAGATTTCCTGGTCGGTCTGCTCGGATTTGCCGAACCACACATGCAGGCACTCCTCGAAGCTCGGGCGCAGCATGTACTGCAGCACGAGCTCGGCCTTGTCCATTTCGGCGGTCGCGATCTGGATGCGTTCGAGCTGGAGCAGCATGCGCAGCTCGCGCCGCAGCGTCTCCATGTTCGCGCCGGAGAGGGTGTCGCGATCCTCGAGGCCGGCGAGGATCAGCTGCAGGCTCTTCTGGATGCGGTGCCCTAGCAACTCGGGCGGCTCCTCGGTGGAGAAGAGGTCCATCACCATGGAGAGCAGATCAGCCATCTTCGGATCCCCGATCGCCGCACCCCGGCGCCACTGATTGCAGTCGAACTCTACCCCTGCGAACTGGGCGCGGGACTATTCCGTTGCCCACGCCTCGAACGACTCGAAAGTCCCTTCGCCTGCCGCCACGTCGACCGATGCGACCGTTGCCGACGGGGGGCCCTTGTGCGCCCACGCGATGATCTGCTCGAGCGCTCGCGGCGGTCCCGCCACGATCGCCTCGACCGATCCGTCCCGGCGGTTGCGCACGCCGCCGCGAATGCCCAGCCGGCGAGCCTCCTGCACCATCGACCAGCGATAGCCGACACCCTGGACTTCGCCGAAGATCCTCAACCGAAAGATGGGCTGGGGCACGATTGAATTCTTGAAAGACCAGGGGCCGCGTCTCTCGACGCGACCCCCTTTGGACCCTCTGCCTCCGCGAGCTGCGCTCTCCGCTGCGGACAAGCGCTCAGGTCGCGCCGGCGGACTCCTTCAGGCCGGCCAGCCGACTGCGTGCTTCCGCCGTGACCGACTTCATCATGTCGGCAACGAACTTCTGCTGCATCGCGAATGCGTACTTGGAATCGCCATCGATCGACGAGACGCGGAACAAGAGCCCGCCGGGATTTTCGCGCGTCAAGACGACGCGGATCTGGACGATTCGCTTGTCCCACTGGTTATTCACCACGTGATCGCCCATCGTCAGCCAGTACGTGACGGGCTCGACGCGAGAGCCGATGCTTGCCGTCATTTGATTCACCGCGATCGAACCATAGGGCGTCGCCAGCGGCACGCCCAATTCCATCGCGCCATGCACCTTGAAGCCCTGCGCCGGATAGCAGACTTCCGGGCGATGCGCCTGCTGGATGCCGATCTGGTTGGCGCTTCGGGCGATCGACAGCATGATCTTGTAGCCGGTCTTGTTGACGTAGGTGCGGGAGAGCACCTCCGGATAGATCTTGTCCAGCATGGCCTTCGTTGCAGGATCGATGATCTGCCCAACCTCCTGCACCTCTCGCCATTCTCCGAACGTCTTCGGCACCGTCGCTTCGAGGAAGTTCTCCAAGTCGGGGATGTCCGGACGCATCGATAGCGCTGCGATCGGCGCTGCGCACATCACGAATGCCAACACCCAGGCTGTCGATTTCAGCTTCATGCGAATCCTTGTTTGAATTGAGGCCACGCGCCACGCTATTCTGACGCTCACCGGGGTTTGCGCGCAGCACTCTTACATGGACCAGCTTCAAGCCACTTTGCTCGGTGTTGCGGTCGCCGCACTTGCTGCGGCGCTGGGGCTACTGACCTATGTCTTGTCTCGGGCGCTATTGCCGCTCACGCCAACGGCGAAACTGTGGGACCGGATGTATGAGATCGACAAACTCGCGATTTCCAACCCGAAGATGCTCCGCTTGCTCATGGAGCAGGTCGAACGGAAGACGTCGTACTTCTATGCCCCACCGGCAGAAGTGCCAAGATGCGACGACTACTACCAGCTGAAGACGTTCGTGTATTTCCATCTGAGCGTCTTTGAGGAGATGTACCAGACAACGCGAAGGTCCAGTTGGGTCGCGAAGCAATTCGAGAGCGAAGGCTGGGACCAATACATCTTCGAAAAACTGCGGCACCCCTTGCTGAAGGAGGTGTTCGACCGCGAAGGACGACGTCTTTATTCCGGAGCGTTCCGCGAGTTCGTCGAGGCCAATCGCTCGGAAATCAACAAACCGCCTGATCTGAATCTCTTCTGACACCGAATGCGGCCCGACCCCTGGCGCCAGGGCCATGCGTCAGCGCACCCGGGGTCTCGGCAACATGCCGCAGCTAACCTTGCCGTGCCAAGACGGACTTGAAGTTCCTGCTGCTGAAGCACGCGCGGCAAACGAACCGGCTTCCGCAGATCACTCCGCCGCTTCTCTCTTGCGGCCGCTTGCACTTGACGCAGATCAGAAGCGGGAAGTGGTCGAAGCGGCTGCCAGGCAGCATGGCGGGCGCGCTCATGGGCTCTGTTGCGACTCGGGGCTGACTCGATGGACTTCAGGACCGGTGTCCGGAAAGTCGTCGGCATCGACTTCGCGCAGCAGCATCGAGCCTTCGATTCGTTCGGCCTCGGGCAGCTTCGCGGCTTCTCTTTCGGAGAGCTGAAACAGGGTCCGGCAGACGCGGCCCGTCGTCGGGTCGCGGTAGCGCCACCGCCAGTACTCGACGAACTTCCGAGGCCCTTGCATGGCTTCGTAATCGGCCAAACCGCCTCAGACCTGAGGCGAGGAGACAAGGACTCCGCGACTTCCTCCCCAGCCGGGCGCCCGTGTTCGAGGGATATCAGGCCCCGAGGGGGTTACCTATTCTCACGACTCGAGCCGAATTCCCAGGTGAGTCGATGAATTTCACTGTGGTACGAGCGTGGGGTTCGGCAATGAGCGTTCGGTTTGAAAAGACGAAGGGGCTACGCCTCGCGACGTAACCCCTTGCTCAATCTGGACGATTCACGCTCTACGGCAGCTTGGCCAGAATCTTGTCCATCTCGTCGGCCGAGTACGCGCGGAGCGAATGTGATCGCAGGTTGCCTTGCATCGCCGTGGCCAGATTGAAAGCCGCCAAGGCCTGCTCGTCTTCCGCCTCTAGCACACAGACGACGTCGTACTTGCCCATCGTCCACAGGACTTCGCGCATCGTCACTCCGAGCTTTTTCGCAGTTTCCCTGGCGGCCGCTGCGCGCTTGGTTGTGTCCTTGATCCCTTGAATGCCCTTCTCGGTAAAGCTCAGCAATCCGACGTACGTGACCATTTCGTCCCCCTGTCGATCCAGCAAGGGGCCCATGCCAACTGCCTCGGAACCAACGCGGCCCCACTCGTTGCTTCGAGATCTCTCCGGTCGAAATCCGCCATCCAGTGACATGCTCGCATCGCGCGGCGGCGGTGCTTCGCGTCAATCGTCAACGGATTTCACCGGGCGATGACGCGGGTCATGCTACGCGCTCTGTCCGGGTTGACAAGAGGCTCGGCTAGCGCCTCGGCCCGAGGGCGCTCTCGCTGGTCCGAAAGGCGATGCCGGTGTTCCGCACTGTGTCTGGCGACGGTGCCGGCACGAGTCACTGCCGAGCTGCTTGGCCAGGGTGCTTTGCGTTCGCCGGCCACCGTCGAGTCGAAAATATAGGGGGCCGCGGTGCAACGCACACCCCTTCAAACAGGTGGTGGTGCTCCACATTGCGTGACCTGGTCGTCACTGTGCGCCGCAACTCTCGCTTTCGCGCCACGTCTTCGCGCCCGCCGACCGCGTCCAGAACCGGAGCGCCGCGACCGTCGCCGGGCCGGCACCTTTCAGCATCACAAACGAGTAACAGTCGGGCAGCCCCTCGAGCTTGAGTTTCGACAGGAAGGCCGGGTCGTCCGCTTCGGCGGCGGGGAGCGAGGCGATGAACTCCGGCGTTGCGATGCGCTGGAACGCGCCCGTATTGACGACGCTCACCTCCCATTCCGGCGCCACCTTGAGCGGGCGCGGCTGCGCGGCAGCGTGGGTGTGGCCGAAGACGAATAGCCTGAAGGGCGCACCGCCAGCGGTAGTTTGCTCGCGCGCCTGGGAGAGATACGACGTCAGTTCGTCGTCGTCGCGCTTCAGGAGCTTGCCGGCGAAATATCCGAGGTTGGCATCGCGTCCTCCCTGCTTGGGACAACGCTGCGCCGGCGCGGCGCCGGCCGGCTCAGCGACGCCTGCGGTGACCTCGATCCGGTCGCACAGCATGACGAGTTCCTGATCGCTCAACTCGGGGAGCAGCCCCGCCAGTTCGCCGCGTGGGTAGGCTGCCGCCAGGACGTGTCGTTCCGGCGCATCGCGCGGCAGACTTTCGATGACGAGTGCCGCGTCATAGTCCTTCCTGATGAGCGCGAGGTCCCATTCGGCTTCGCCTTCGGCCGGGGGCTGCGGCCCGAGCCAGTCGAATCGCTGCTTCACCGTCGATCGCACCAAAAGGAAGTAGGCAAACTCGTGCACGCCCACGACCACGCCGCGCGCGCCGAGTTCGCGGATCGCATAGCCGATTCCTTCGGTCTCGGTGGTGAAGTTGTCGATGGTCTCGAATTCCTGCTCGTACCGGTTGTAGAAGGTCTGTACCAGCAACTCGCCGCCCGGCCGGTTGAGCGTGCGCCCGGCGCTCGTGACGGTGAATGGCGTAGGCCAGCCGGCGAAGGCGTTTACCTTGTCGAACTGATGGCCGTGTTCCGCGAGCACGGCCTTGTCCGCCGACAGCCAGCGTCCCGACGCCGCCACTTGCACTCGCCGCGGCGGCGCGCCGATCGCCTGCGTGACCACGGCGACGACTGAGGGGAAGAGCAGCGCCGCGTCGTGATTGCCGGGAACGATGACCACGCGGTTGGCGCCGCGTGCCGCGAACGCTCCCAGCGCGCGCAGCGTTGCCGCATGCTGCTTGACGACGTTGCGCACCCGCGCCCGCGCCTCGCCTTCGGAACATCCCGTGCCGCCGCCGACACAGTCCAACACCGTGCACGACGTCACGCCAGCGAGTCGCGAGCACTGCATCCGGCTCGATTGCCAGAGTTCGAGCATGTCGCCCAGGATCACAAGTTCAGCGTCGTCGTTCGTCGTCCGCGAAAGGTGGTCGAGGAACGACGCGAACGCGGCGTGCCAGCGGAAATCCTCGAGCGGCGACCAAGACCCGTTTGCCGTGCGTCCCACGCCGAGGTGCAGGTCGCTGACGAAGAAGGTGCCGCGCGCGGTCGCCGGCAGCGCGATCGTCGACAGGCAGGCGACGACGGTCAGGACCAGAAGTCGTAGCAGTGGGTGCACGTTGCGGCCTCCCGGCGATCAGGGACAGATCGGCGTGGATGGGTCGCCGATCAGCACGTACTTGAGTGCGTTCGCGGCGTACGTCTCGCGCAGAAGCTTGGGCGGGCGCGCCGCAGAGGACGCGTCGGGTGCCTGGTCGTCCTGCCATTTGCAGGCGTTGACCGCCTGGAAGTGGGCGGCACCGAGCGGCATACGCCCCCGCGCCAGCGCCTGGCGCATGCAGGCGAGGTAGGTGCCGGCGATTGCGCCGTTGACATTGAAGGCCGTGACGATGGCCGAGTGCACGCCGCGCTGGTTGAACTGCACGACGAAGTCCATCGCGCCCGGCTGTCCGGTGCCGCATCCATCCAGGATGGCGACCGACGACGGCGCGAACGTGCGCCGCACGTCGGGGGACGCGATGCTGGGCCCTTTGTCGCGGAAGTAGAGAAGGTTGGCGTCGTGGTGGCTGAGTGTCGTGATGACCATCGGCGTATCGCTGGGCTCCTTCTCCTTCAGCCAAGCGCCGAAACGTTCGATGTCGTTGAACTCCTGCAGCCGTTCTTTCGGCGGCCACGTCGTCTTCAGGTTCTGCAACGCCTGATGCGCCAGCTTCAGCGCGTCATTGGCGGCTGCCACGTCCGGCAACAGAAGCGCCCAGTTGCCGACGCAGTCGCGCGCCGCGCCGTAGCGCGGTAACTTCATCATCTGCTCGACCATGAAATGGCGCCCGACGAAGTCAGGCTTCCCGTCGGCGCCTTGCAGCGCCATGAGGCCGATCGGGACGATGGTTGGCGCGTCGGAGATGCCGGGAAAGTCGAAATGCACGAAGAGGGTCTTCGGGATGTTTCCATCGCCAAAAAGCCATTTCGAACTGGCGATCATGAGTTGGCGCAGGGCCGCGCGCGCGTGGTCGCCCTCGCCCGACTCGGGGAAGACAAGGTTAGCGATGGTTTCGCCGCGACCGAGCAACTCGTCGCGCGAATTGATGTCCTGGTAGCGCCGGGTGATGGTGGTGGCGAGGAGGTTGGCGAAGTCCTCCTTGGTGCGCTGCGTGTTCCAGACCCATGCGTTCTGCCCGTCCACCGGTGCCAGCGAGACGAGTACGCCATGCAGCTGGTTGGGCTCGAGCTCGGTCAGAAACAATGAGACGTCCGGCGGCGCGGCGTCCTCCATCAGGGCGTACAGGCGTGTGGCGGCAGGCACTCGGCCCGTGGGCATGGGTTCGGGACACTCGCCGACGCACTGGGTTGTGATCACCTGGTCGATGGCGCGATTCTTTGCCATCAACAACACCGAGGCCTTGGTCCAACCGTTGACGGTGCCGGCTCTAACCTTGAACGACACATGCGCGAAAGCGCGTTCGATGGCCACGTCGATCGACGACGGCGCAACCGACGGCGGATTGCGTGCGTCATCGAGCAGGCGCGGAACGTCGACGACGAGGCGCTTGCGCGGCGACTCGCCGGGCTCCAACGCCAGATGCTTGGGGTCAGCCAGGAAAACGGCGCTGAGCTCGACCGGCTGCTTCGACGTCAGCGCCGCGCGCACGACCTCTTGCGACTCGGCGGAGGCAACCGTGACTTTCGCGCCGACCTTTTCGACGTTGCCCGGCGTGAGTGCCAGGTTAAAGTCGTACGACTGCCCCGGCTTGAGTTGTTGGGCGACGTCGGCTGCGCCGCGAGGCGTCATCCAGTTCTGCCAGACCACGCCCGCGGCGTTGCCGCGCGCGGCCGCGACCGACAGTGCGATGCCGACCGAAGCACGCGCGGCATTTGCACCCGCGGCCCCCGCCGATACCCAGGATGAACTAACGGTCGACGCGGTCGCCGTCGCCGCCGGTGTGGACACCAGAAGCGGGGCCCACAGGTACATGGCGACGGCAGCGCCGCCGACCGCGGTTGTTGCCGCGGCAAACCCGACCGGATGGGCGCCAACCCACCGAGCCATCTTCCCGAACGAATCGAGCTTCGATCGCACCTTGCGTGCGATCTCTCCAAGCTTCTTCTTGACCCAGTCTTTCGCGGATTGGTACGCCGCCCACGCGAGCAAGAAGAGCAGCGCAACAATCGCAAGCTCGACCCATGACCAGAAGTCCACGCTTCCTCTCCCTGCCGCGCCGGGGACGCGCGGATTATCAGTCCTCGATCCACTGGCGGTCGTTGTCGAACGGCATCTTCAGGCGAGGCACTTCTCCTACCCGAGGGATCGTCAAGCCTGCAGAATCGAACTCGACCTTCCGTCGGATCAGCTCCTCAGCGAAGGAAGCAACATGATCGGCATCCATCCCGACAACCAAGCTCCCGAGCTCAGGGACTACAACGTCTATACCAGCGATCCGGTGCTGCGCCGCGCGGTCGAGCGCGGCGACGCGCGGTGGCGCGATGCTGAGCTGGTACGCCAAGGCACGGAATACGGCGCCGAGGCGACTCTGCGCCTCGCCGAGGACGCCAATCGATTCGAGCCCGAACTGCACACACATTCGCCCACGGGCGAGCGCATCGATCAGGTGAGGTTCCATCCGGCCTGGCACACCATGATGTCGATCGCCCGGCGCAATGGGATCGCCAACTTGCCG
>Ga0068867_100003562_pt1 | contig 10954 bp, 12 predicted proteins | sample KBSMisM32_FD_65649 | JGI IMG/M metagenome (GOLD analysis project Ga0068867, IMG submission 65649) | Miscanthus rhizosphere microbial communities from Kellogg Biological Station, Michigan, USA - KBS Miscanthus M3-2 | ecosystem: Host-associated > Plants > Roots > Rhizosphere > Soil ...
ACCAGCTGCTCGCCGAGCTCGTCGAATGCGACTGGGTGCTGGTCGAAGGCTTCAAGCATGCGGATCTGCTGAAGATCGAGGTCTGGCGTGCAGGGACCGGAAAGCCGGTGCAATATCCGAACGATCCGTACGTGGTCGCGATCGCGACCGACAGCCCGGAGGCGTTGCCGGAGCCGACCGGGCTGCCGCTGTTCGATCTGAACGCGCCGGATGCCGTCGCCGATTTCCTGCTCGCCCATGCCGACCGCCATGAGTACATCTCCCCCTTCGCCGCTGCTGACGCTCGATGAGGCGTTGAGCCGGCTGCTCGGCGCGGTCGGCCCGGTCGACGCAATCGAGACCGTCTCGACCTTCGACGCGCGCGGCCGCGTGCTCGCTGCCGACGTCGTCTCGAACCTCGACGTGCCGTCGGCCGACAACACGTCGATGGACGGTTATGCGGTGCGCTGTGCCGACGTGACGGAGGAGGGCGTCGTGCTGCCGGTGCGCCAGCGCATCCCGGCTGGTATCGTCGGCACCGCGCTCGAGCCGGGGTCCGCCGCACGCATCTTCACCGGTGCGCTGGTGCCGCCCGGCGCCGACGCGATCGTGATGCAGGAGCACTGCGAGGCGCTGGACGGCGCCGTGCGCATCAACAGCGTGCCGCGTCCGGGCCAGTGGATCCGCCGTCGGGGCGAAGACGTCCGCGTGGGCGCAGTCGTCCTCGCCGCCGGCGCGCGCCTGTTGCCGCAATCGCTCGGCATGGCCGCGTCGGTCGGCGCCGGAACGCTCAGCGTCGCGCGGCGTCCGCGCGTGGCGCTGTTCTCGACCGGCGACGAGCTCGCGATGCCCGGCGAGGCGCTGAAGCCGGGCGCGCTCTACAACTCGAATCGCTTCACGTTGCGCGGCTTGATCGAAGCGCTCGGCTGCAGCTGCGACGACCTCGGCATCGTCCCCGACGACCTCGACGCAACCCGAGCGGCGCTGCGCCGCGCGGCCGCCGGCAACGACCTGATCGTGACCTGCGGCGGCGTCTCGGTCGGCGAAGAGGATCACTTGAAGCCGGCGGTGCGCGCCGAGGGCCGACTCGATCTCTGGCAGATCGCGATCAAGCCCGGCAAGCCGCTCGCGTTCGGCGAGGTGCGACGCGACGACGGTGCGCCGGCCTGGTTCATCGGGCTGCCCGGCAACCCGGTGTCCAGCTTCATCACGTTCCTGCTGGCGGTGCGGCCGTTCCTGCTGAAGCTGCAGGGGGCCACCGACTGCCTGCCGCGACCGATGGTGCAGCGCGCCGACTTCGACTGGCCGCGCCCCGACCGCCGCCGCGAGTTCCTGCGCGTGCGGCGCAATGCGGACGGCGGCCTCGATCTGTTTGCGAACCAGAGTTCCGGCGTGCTGACCTCGGTGGTCTGGGGCGACGGCGTGATCGACAACCCGGCCGGCCAGGCGATTCGCGCCGGCGATGGCGTCCGCTACCTGGCGTTCGCGGAACTGCTGGCATGAAGGTATCGATCCGCTACTTCGCCTCGGTACGCGAGGCGCTCGGTCCGGGCGAGACGATCGAGGTCGAACCCGGTGCGACCGTCGGCAGCGTGCGCGCGGCGCTGATCGAACGCGATCCGGCCCACGCGGCGGTGCTCCACCGCGGTCGCGCCGTGCGCAGCGCCCTCGACCGGGTGCTCTGCGACGACGCTGACGTGGTCCGCGACGGCTCGGAGATCGGCTTCTTCCCGCCGGTCACGGGTGGCTGAGATGCCCGCTCCGCGCGTCACCGTCCAGCATGCCGACTTCGACCTGTCGGCGGAGGTCGCCGCGCTGCGTGCCGGCGATGCCGGCGTCGGCGCGGTCGCGAGTTTCATCGGCACCGTGCGCGATCGCAACGACGGTCTCGGCATCAGCTCGATGGAACTCGAGCACTACCCCGGCATGACCGAGCGCGCGATCGAATCGATGATCGACGTCGCGATCGGCCGCTTCGCGATCCGGCGCGCTCGCGTGATCCACCGCGTCGGCTTGCTGGAGCCGCTCGACCAGATCGTGCTGGTCGTCGTCACCGCGGCGCACCGGCGCGATGCGTTCGAGGCCTGCGAGTTCCTGATGGACTACCTGAAGACACAGGCGCCGTTCTGGAAGAAAGAGCAGACGCCGTCGGGCGCCCGCTGGGTCGATGCGCGCAGCGCTGACGATGCCGCGCTGGCGCGCTGGGGCGTCGATGTGCGCAATGCGTCGGGCGAGGCGGAACACGACCCGCAAACCATCGCCGCCGCGCTGCCGCCGTCGGGATCGGGCGCTTGAACGGCGCGCCGCTCGGCGTCCAGATCGTGGCGGTCGCCGTCGGCGCGGCGGTCGGTGCGCTGTTGCGCTGGGCGGCGGGTGTCTGGCTGAACGCGCAGTGGAACGGCTTTCCGCTCGGCACCCTGCTGGTCAATTGCGTCGGCGGCTTCCTGGTCGGCGTTGCGCTGATGTGGTTCACGCGCAGCCCGAACGAGCTTATGCGCCTTCTCGTCGTCACGGGCTTCCTCGGAGGCCTGACGACGTTTTCGGCCTATTCCGTCGAGTCGTTGATCCTGCTGCAACGCGGCTTCTGGACGCTTGCCGTCGCCCACACGATGGCGCATGTGCTAGGGGCGCTCGCCGCGGCAGCGCTGGGCTATGCGGTCGCCCGGTCGGCGCTTGCCTAGTCAAGGCATCCCGCTTGCCGTCAGCCAACGAGCCGGAGTTGATCCGGATCATGCCGCGACCTGCGGCCGGCTTGAAAACAGGGCGCAAAGGCCCATTTCCTTCGCAATCGGAGGAGTTTTTTCATGCGAATCGACAAGCTGACGACCAAGTTCCAGGAGGCGCTGGCCGACGCCCAGAGCCTCGCCGTGGCGCGCGACAACCCCTACATGGAAGCGGTGCACGTGCTGTCGGCAATGCTCACGCAAACGGAAGGGCCGAAAGCGCTGCTCGCGCGCGCCGGCGTCAACACGAGCCGACTGCAGGCCGCGCTCGAAACCGAAATCGGCAAGCTGCCCCAAGTGCAGGGCGGCGAGCAGGTGCAGCCGAGCCGCGAGCTCGGCGGACTGCTGCAGGCCGCCGAAAAGGAAGCCAACAAGCGCGGCGACCAGTTCATTTCGAGCGAGATGTTCCTGCTCGCCGTCGCCGACAGCCGCTCGTCGATCGGCCCCCTCGTCAAGGAACACGGGCTGACCCGCAAGTCGCTCGATGCGGCGATCGATGCGGTGCGCGGCGGCCAGAAGGTCGACAGCGCGGACGCCGAGGGCCAGCGCGAGGCGCTGAAGAAGTACACCCTCGACCTGACCGAGCGCGCGCGCCTCGGCAAGCTCGACCCGGTGATCGGTCGCGACGACGAGATCCGGCGCGCGATCCAGGTGCTGCAGCGCCGCACCAAGAACAACCCGGTGCTGATCGGCGAGCCGGGCGTCGGCAAGACCGCGATCGTCGAAGGCCTGGCCCAGCGGATCATCGCCGGCGAAGTGCCCGATTCGCTGAAGAACAAGCGCGTCCTCGCGCTCGACATGGCGCTGCTGCTGGCCGGGGCGAAGTACCGCGGCGAGTTCGAGGAGCGCCTGAAGAACGTGCTGAAGGAGCTGGCCCAGGACGAAGGCCAGACCATCGTCTTCATCGACGAGCTGCACACGATGGTCGGCGCCGGCAAGGCCGAAGGCGCGATCGACGCCGGCAACATGCTGAAGCCGGCGCTCGCCCGCGGGGAGCTGCACTGCATCGGCGCGACCACGCTCGACGAATACCGCAAGTACATCGAGAAGGACGCCGCGCTCGAGCGCCGCTTCCAGAAGATCCTCGTCGGCGAGCCGAGCGTCGAGGCGACGATCGCGATCCTGCGCGGCTTGCAGGAGAAGTACGAGGTCCACCACGGCGTCGAGATCACCGACCCGGCGATCGTCGCCGCGGCCGAGCTCAGCAACCGCTACATCAGCGACCGTTTCCTGCCCGACAAGGCGATCGACCTGATCGACGAGGCGGCCTCGAAGATCAAGATCGAGATCGACTCGAAGCCCGAGGCGATGGACAAGCTCGACCGTCGGCTGATCCAGCTGAAGATCGAGCGCGAGGCGGTCAAGAAGGAGAAGGACGAGGCGTCGCAGCGGCGCCTCGGCCTGATCGAGGAGGACATCGCAAAGCTCGAGCGTGAGTACGCTGACCTCGAGGAGATCTGGCAGGCCGAGAAGGCGGCGGCGCAAGGGTCTGCGCACGTCAAGGAAGAGATCGATCGCATCCGCACGCAGATCGAGGAATTCAAGCGCAAGGGCGACTTCAACAAGGTTGCCGAGCTGCAGTACGGCAAGCTGCCGGAGCTCGAGCGCACGCTGAAGGACGCACAGGCGAAGGAAGCCAAGAAGGGCGCCGAAAAGGGCGGCCGTCCGCAGCTGCTGCGCACGATGGTCGGCGCCGAGGAGATCGCCGAAGTGGTCGCGCGCGCGACCGGCATTCCGGTCTCGCGGCTGATGCAGGGCGAGCGCGACAAGCTGCTGCAGATGGAGACCAAGCTGCATGAGCGCGTGATCGGCCAGGACGAGGCGATCGCCGCGGTCGCGAACGCAATCCGGCGCTCGCGCTCGGGCCTGTCCGATCCAAACCGGCCGACCGGCTCGTTCCTGTTCCTCGGCCCGACCGGCGTCGGCAAGACCGAGCTTTGCAAGGCGCTCGCCGCGTTCCTGTTCGACAGCGAGGATCACTTGATCCGCCTCGACATGAGCGAGTTCATGGAGAAGCACTCGGTCGCGAGGATGATCGGCGCGCCGCCGGGTTACGTCGGCTACGACGAGGGCGGGTATCTGACCGAGGCGGTGCGACGCAAGCCCTACAGCGTGCTGCTGCTCGACGAGGTCGAGAAGGCGCACCCGGATGTCTTCAACGTGCTGCTGCAGGTGCTCGACGACGGGCGCCTGACCGACGGCCAGGGGCGTACGGTCGACTTCAAGAACACGGTCATCGTGATGACGTCGAACCTCGGCTCGCACCAGATCATGCAGATGGCCGGGCAGAGCAGCGAGGCGATCCGCGACGCGGTCTGGGTCGAGGTGAAACAGCACTTCCGTCCCGAGTTTCTGAACCGGATCGATGAGGCGGTGGTGTTCCATGCGCTCGACCAGAAGCACATCGAGCAGATCGCGAAGATCCAACTGCAGGTGCTCGAATCGCGTCTCGCGAAGATGGAGATGCGTCTTGACGTGACGCCGCGCGCGTTGGCGGAGGTTTCGAAGGCCGGCTTCGACCCGGTGTTCGGCGCCCGCCCGTTGAAGCGCGAGATCCAGCGCCAGATCGAGAACCCGGTCGCCAAGCTGATCCTCGAGGGCCGGTTCGGACCGAAGGACGTGATCCCGGTCGACTTTCAGGACGGTCGCTTCGTCTTCGAGCGGGTCGTCCACTGACGACCCCCGGGTCTACCCGGCTATAATGTCGGGTTCCCTTGCCGCCTCCGCCGGACGCTGGAGGTGGCTTCCACGTTCGATGGCCGCCGATCCCGGTGGCCGCGACGGAACCCACAAGGAGAGTCCATGCGTCATTACGAGATCGTGCTGCTGATCCATCCGGATCAGAGCGAACAGGTTCCGGCCATGCTGGAACGCTACAAGGGCATCGTGACCGCCGGCGGCGGCAAGGTACACCGGGTCGAGGATTGGGGTCGTCGCCAGATGGCCTACATGATCCAGAAGCTCGCGAAGGCCCACTACCTCTGCATCAACATCGAGTGCAGCACCGAGGTGCTGAACGAACTCGAGACGGGCTTTCGCTTCAATGACGCGGTGCTGCGCCACCTGACCGTGCAAAAGAGCAAGGCCGAGACGAACCCGTCGGTGATGATGAAGGCGGTCGATCGCGAAGAGGCCCGCAAGGCGCCGCAGGAGGCATCGGCCTGACGGTCGTGTCGACGCGCAGCGGCTCGACCGGGCTCCGATGAACCGGCTGGTTCTTCAAGCCCAACTGGTCGAACGAGGCGCGTTGCGGTACACCCCGGCCGGCCTTCCGGTCTTCGATTTGAGCCTCCGGCACGAATCGCAGGTCACGCAGGAAGGCCAGCCCCGCCAAGTCTCGTTCGAGATCAGGGCGCGGGCGCTGGGGTCGATCACCGCGCGGCTGGCGCAGGCGGAACTTGGAAGCAGCCACGGCTTTGCCGGCTTCCTCGGTTCCCAGCGCAACGGTCGCGGCATCGTCTTCCATGTCACCGAGATCGACTGACCCGACTCACTGTTCGAAACGAAACCCGCATTCCGATCCGGATCGCAATTCAAGAGAGGTGAAACATGCCCCCGCCACGTGGTAAAGGCCGGTTCTCGAAGGACCGCAAACCGAAACGCAACACCCAGTCGCTGCTGTTCCGCCGCAAGCGCTTTTGCCGCTTCACGGTCACCGGCGTCAAGGAAATCGACTACAAGGACATTGACACCTTGCGCGATTTCATCGGCGAAAACGGCAAGATCACGCCGGCCCGCCTGACCGGCACGCGCGCGTTCTTCCAGCGCCAGCTGACGACCTGCATCAAGCGCGCGCGCTTCCTCGCGATGCTGCCGTACAGCGACCAGCACCGGTTCTGAGGAGCACCCCATGCAAGTCATCCTGCTGGAAAAAGTCGCCAACCTCGGCAACCTCGGCGACGTCGTCAAGGTGCGCGACGGCTATGCCCGCAACTTCCTGATCCCGACCCACGCCGCGCGGCGCGCGACCGAGTCGGCGATCAAGGATTTCGAGAACCGGCGCGCCGATCTCGAGAAGGCGGCGAACGAGAAACTGACGTCGGCTCAAGCGCTCGCCGAGAAGATGAACGGCCGTACGATTCACATTTCGCAGAAGGCCGGCGTCGATGGCCGCCTGTTCGGATCGGTCACGAACGCCGACATCGCCGATGCGCTGACCCGCATCGACTTCAAGGTGGCGAAGGCGCAGGTGCGGATGCCGAACGGTCCGTTGAAGACGGTCGGCGAGCACACCGTCACGGTGATCCCGCACACCGACGTGTCCGCCGAGGTCAAGGTCGTGGTGCTCGGCGAAGTCAACTGAGTCGGCGACGACGTCATCGAGGGCCGGCACTGCCGGCCTTTTTCTTTGCGTCTCGACTGCTGTGCACCGTGCATCCTCCGGATTTCCCCAGGCTTCTGCACAGGTCGATGACGACCCTCGACTTATGATTTGACGATGTCAGCCGCATCCTCCGCCATCTACGCCAGCAGTGAGTCGCCAGCGGCTTCACGTCCCGACGACGACGTTGCCCGGCTGCGCATTCCGCCCCATTCGGTCGAGGCGGAGCAGAGCGTGCTGGGCGGTCTGCTGCTGGACAACAGCGCCTGGGACCGCGCCGGCGACCTGATCACCGACAGCGACTTCTATCGTTATGAACACCGGCTGATCTACTCGGCGATCGCGGGGCTCGTCAACGCGACCAAACCCGCCGACGTCATCACGGTGTTCGAGCAGTTGCAGAGCCTCGGCAAGGCCGAAGAGTGCGGTGGTCTCGTCTACTTGAACGCACTCGCGCAGAGCGTGCCGAGCGCGGCGAATCTGCGCCGCTATGCCGAAATCGTGCGCGAGCGCGCGGTGTTGCGCAAGCTGGTGGCGGCGAGCGACGAGATCGCGACGAGTGCCTTCAATCCGCAGGGTCGCGCGGTCTCGGAAATCCTCGACGAGGCGGAGAGCAAGATCTTCCGGATCGGCGAAGAAGGCTCGCGCTCGCGCCAGGGTTTCATGAGCATGGATCAGCTGGTGGTCCAGCTGATCGACCGCGTCAACGAGCTGCACGAGAACGGCGCCGAGGAGGTGACCGGCGTGCGCACGGGCTTCTACGACATGGACCGCATGACCGCGGGGCTGCAGCCCGGTGACCTGATCGTGCTCGCGGCGCGGCCTTCGATGGGCAAGACCGCCTTCGCGCTCAACATCGCCGAGCACGTCGCGGTCCAGGAAGGGTTGCCGGTCGTCGTGTTCTCGATGGAGATGGGCGCGTCCCAGCTCGCGCTGCGCATGGTCGGCTCGCTCGGCCGCATCGATCAGCAGCACCTGCGCACCGGCGCGCTGCGCGACGATGAATGGGGACGGCTGTCCGAGGCGGTCGAGAAGCTCGGCAAGGTCAGCCTCTACATCGACGAAAGCCCGGCGCTGACGCCGAGCGAGGTGCGCGCGCGGGCGCGGCGCCAGGCGCGCCAGTGCGGCCAGCTGGGGCTGATCGTCGTCGACTACCTGCAGCTGATGAGCGGCAGCGTCGGCACCACCGACGAGAACCGCGCGACCGTAATCGGTGAGATCTCGCGCGGGCTCAAGTCGCTCGCGAAAGAGCTGAAGTGCCCGGTGATGGCGCTCTCGCAACTGAATCGCAGCGTCGAATCGCGCACCGACAAGCGGCCAATGATGAGCGACCTGCGCGAGTCGGGCGCGATCGAGCAGGATGCCGACGTGATCATGTTCATCTACCGCGACGAGTACTACACGAAGGACGCCTGCAAGGAGCCGGGCGTGGCCGAGATCATCGTCGGCAAGCAGCGCAACGGACCGACCGGCACCGTCAAGCTGACGTTCCTGAAGCCCTTGACCAAATTCGACAATCTCGCCCCGGGCAGCGCAGGCGGCGAATATTGAGCGGCCGGCGGGTGAGCCGGTGAACGCCGGCGCCTCACGGCGCGTGCGCATGTCGGTGAGCGCGAACGCGCAGTCCGGTCTGTCCGCGCACGCCCGGCCGATGAGCCATCGTCTGGCGGTGGGCACGATGCTGGTAGCGACGCTGCTGTGGAGCATCGCCGGCGTCGTCACGTTGCGCCTGGAAGCCGCGCGCAGCTTCGAGGTCACGTTCTGGCGCAGCTTCTTCAATGCGCTGGCGCTCCTGATCCTGCTGCCGTGGCTGCGCGGACCGCACCGCGTCTTGCGCTCGCTGCGCGACGGCGGTCGAACGCTCTGGATCTCAAGCGTGTGCTGGTGCGTGATGTTCACCGCCTTCATGGTGGCGCTGACCTTGACGCGAGTCGCCAACGTGCTGGTCACGATGGCGCTCGCGCCGTTGCTGACGGCGCTGCTTGCGCGCTTCGTGCTCGGCAGCCGGCTGCCGGGTCGCACCTGGGGTGCGGTGGGTGTCGCCGGGATCGGCATCGCCTGGATGTACGCGAAGGAGGTCAGCGCCGCCGATCCGCGCCACCTGCTCGGCAGCCTGGTCGCGCTCGGCGTGCCGGCTGCTGCCGCAGTCAATTGGTCGGTCATCCAGCACAGCCGCGCGGCCGCCGACCATGACCTGCTACCGGCGGTTCTGATCGGCGCGCTGCTGTCGGCGCTGCTGACCTTCCCGCTCGCGCTGCCGTTCAGCGGCTCTGCGCACGACATCGGTCTGCTGGCGCTGCTCGGCGTTGCCCAGTTGGCGATTCCATGCCTGATGTCCGTCGCAGCGGCTCGCGCGTTGAGCGCGCCAGAAGCCGCCTTGCTGGCGTTGCTCGAGATCGTGTTCGGCGTCGCCTGGGCATGGCTCGGCGGCAACGAGGTACCGACCCCACACGTACTCGGCGGCGGCCTGCTCGTGATCGGGGCGCTCGCCGCCAACGAGGCGCTGGCACTGCGACAGCGGCTGGCCTGATCGCGACCCATGTCGCGAATTCGTCGTGCTCAGGGCAACTGCCCGGTGCGGCGCCAGGCAGCGCCGCTACCATGCCGCGTCGCCATACCAAGATCTTGCATGCCTCGTTCTGCGAACGCGCGCCGCCTTCCCTTCGTCGAAGCCGACGATGTGCGGCCGCCCGGCCTGCTGTTGATGATGCTGGAGAGCCGGGCGCCGCTCGAAGGTCTCGCACTCCTGGCGGCGGCGCCGTTGCTGCACAGGCTGCCGCGCGGCGCTGCCCATCCGGTGATCGTGTTTCCGGGCATGGCGACCAGCGATCTGACGACGCTGCCGCTGCGCCGCTTCCTGCGCCGCTTGGGCTACGCCGCCCATGCGTGGGGCCAGGGCTTCAACTTCGGACCACGCAAGGGCGTGCTGCGTCAATGCGCCGTCAGCGTCCGCGCACTTGCGGAACGCCACGGTCAGCCGGTCAGCCTGATCGGCTGGAGCCTCGGCGGACTCTATGCGCGCGAGGTCGCCAAGGAACTCCCGGACCTGACGCGCTGCGTGATCACGCTCGGCACACCTTTTGCTGGACACCCGAGAGCAACCAACGCATGGCGCATCTATCAACTTCTGAGCGGCCAGAACGCGGACGACCCCGTGGTGCAGCAGCGCCTGCGCATGCCGCCGCCTGTCCCGACCACCTCCATCTATTCGCGCACCGACGGCATCGTGTCGTGGCGCTGCAGCCTGAACGAACCCGGCCCGATCGCCGAGAACATCGAGGTGCACGGCAGTCATATCGGCATGGGTGTCAATCCGCTCGCGCTGGTCGCGGTGGCCGATCGTCTTGCGCAGCCGAGCGGGCGCTGGCAGCCGTTCGATGTCACTGGCGCGCGCGGCTGGTTCTTCCCGAGGCCGGTTCAGGCCGCCCGCGCGGTTTGATGGCGCGGTCGGCCGAGCGATGAAGATTTCGGCGAACGGCCTCTCGATCGAGGTCGAGGATCACGGCTCGCCGCAGGGCGAGCCGTTGCTGCTGATCATGGGCCTCGGCATGCAGCTCGTTGCCTGGCACGAGGACTTCGTCGGCAGCCTGGTCGAGCGCGGCTTTCGGGTGATCCGCTTCGACAACCGCGACATCGGACTCAGCCAGGGTTTCGACCAGTTCGGCGTTCCCAGGCTTGGCGTCGACGCACTGAAGTTCGCACTCGGGCTGCGGGTGGCGAGTCCGTACACACTGGCCGACATGGCTGCCGACAGCGTCGGCATCCTGGATGCACTCGGCATCGCCAGCGCGCACATCTGCGGTGCCTCGATGGGCGGCATGATCGCGCAGCAAATCGGCGTGCGCCATCCGGACCGTGCCAAGAGCCTGACGTTGATGATGACCAGCAGCGGCGCGCGCCGCCTGCCCGGACCGTCGCTGAAGGTCAGAAG
>Ga0068867_100003569_pt1 | contig 10945 bp, 9 predicted proteins | sample KBSMisM32_FD_65649 | JGI IMG/M metagenome (GOLD analysis project Ga0068867, IMG submission 65649) | Miscanthus rhizosphere microbial communities from Kellogg Biological Station, Michigan, USA - KBS Miscanthus M3-2 | ecosystem: Host-associated > Plants > Roots > Rhizosphere > Soil ...
CGTTCCTGCATGGCGACCAGCTGGCCAAGGACATTGCCAAGATCAATGACGCGGCTCGTGGAAAGTTTCTTAGCGGACTTGGCATGGCGCTGGTTCTGGCGAAGAACTACGATCCTTTCAAGACACCGAAGCACTTTCGTCTGTGGGACCTTTGGAAGAAGTTCGACAAGAACTACAACGTAACCGGCCGCAACTACGGCAAGGTCGGTCCAGATCGCACCCTCCAAGATGTAATGAAACGGCGCGAGGACCGCTGGAACTTCCTGTTTATCGCAGGCATGTGGTTCCAGGACTTGTTCAACTATGACTTCCGCCGTACCGAGCAGTGCATCATCCCGTACGCGACCCAGGAAGGCGAGATTTCATTTTGCGCATACAACACGGGTGTTGGCTGGCGCAACATCATCGAGAAGATGCACATGACCGCAACCCTTACCAAATGGTACGAAGAGCACGGCAGGCACGAGATCTTCGCCGGCGGTAAGAACGTCGCCATGGAGTCGAAGGAGCACTCGCTGTATCTGCGTGACGGCATCGTCACTCAGGAGGAGCAGCGCGATCTCGATAAGCTGGGCATCGCAAAGAATGCGCGCGAAGAGAAGATTCGGGCGCGTGATGCGAAACTAAAGGCTGGCGAGAACGGGAACGCACGTGGTCCGCAGAAGAACGACGAAGCCTACAACGCCCGCATGGCTGCGCTGTATCGCGAGGTCGTGCTGAAAGAGAAGCCGGCACAGTCGGAGAACGGATTCCTCCCACTGAACGCCCTGCTCAAGCCAAACGGCAATGGCAATGGCTCCCATGCTCCGGAGATCAAGCCGGAGGTAGCCGAGCCGGTTTCGGGAGACTAGGCAGACCAAGAACGGGTGCTCTCCCGCTGACAATTGCACTAACCAACAAGGCCGCCGAAAGGCGGCCTTTGTTCTGGGCTCGCTGAGCAGCCAATCGATGCAACCGCGAACGTGTTCCGCGGTGCACCGAGGACTCAAGTCACCCGATCACAAGTGATCTGCTAGATTGCGATTCCCAGGATTTAGGCTTTGGGGCGGTGTCCAGCGGGCTCAGCCAGCCAAAATTTATCGCCTAGGTTCACGGAATGGGTGCTCGAGGCTCAGGTAGACAAACACACCCTTCTCACCTGCGCTCGGTCCCAAACCAACCGGGATAGCAATGCCGGGGACGATCTGAAGACCACTTCGGAAGTTGTAGGCCCAGCGTACACCTGGGCTGAGCAGGAGGTCATGGAAGGATTCGACGCGGTTCCGAGACACAACTGCCTGCGATCTGATCCACGTGGTTTCTAGCAGGGCATTGAAACGAGGACGCACCAGCCAGACGAAGCTTTGTCCCAGGTTGTAACCGGATGCCGCCGCACGATCTCCAAGAGGGTTCTTCGCCGCGCGCACCAGCGTCCCTCCAATGTTCCAATGAGTAACCAGGTGCTTGTTCATGACCCAGCTTAGAGGAAAGTTGGTTTGCAGGCCGATGCCTCCGAATCCGCGCCCCGAACGGGAATCTCCGGAGGGAAGCAGGAGCGTGATCCGAGGCGCGATGGCAACCCGGGTTTCACCACTGCCTTTGAGTTGATAGCGATAGTTGAGCGCAAAATCTCCAATGCCGGGCGAGACGCCAGGGATGCCAGGGTCCAGGTATGCAAACGTATAGCTCAGTTGGTGAGTCTGGCCCGGAATCGGCCATTCCTGCGTGAAGCTGTAGAGCCACTGCCGACTCGACCAGGCCCGGGTGAAAGTGTTGATGTGCTGTACCACGCCGAACTCCTGGTTGTACGCCTCCTCAACTAGGAAACTGTTGTCCTGGATCGGAGGCGCCTCCGCGCCCGGGTTTTCTTCGTTGGCCGAGCTCTTTGCGTGCACAGAAGGGGCGCCCTTCTCACCGGCCAGGGTCACGGCGAGCGGCAGGGTCGACAAGAAAGCGAACACAACAACCCAAGCCGGAGGCATAGCGGAACGTCGCCTTTGGCTATTCAATGGGAAACGCACGTGTTCACACCCTAATCATCATTCGCAATCGTCGGGGCGCCGCCTGCCCCGGATAACCCGGATAACATTCATAACCATACAATAAAGCCGCCTGATCCTCCGATCGTCTGCAGATTCCTTCCGCGTCGATTGCGAGGCCTGAATCATGGGTAATACCCGCCTATTCCGGCCGTAACCGTATGTAATCTCGCCTTTTTGATCTTGGAAATTCAGAATGTTGAAAACCGCAACGCATGAGAGTTGGAGAAGATCGGTCTCGCTTAGTTCGCCAATTTCTTGCTGCGAAAGGGGGAATCGTGGGGAATAGACCTGAATTGCGTGCGCTTCTTCTGACCAACGAAGAAACTACGATTGCAAGTTTCAAGGCAATCTGCAGCGAGTTGGCCATCGTGGCGGAACCGATTCCTTCCATGGATGAGATTGCATCCCGCCTCGATGAACGGAAATATGCCGCGGTCGTTGTCGATTTCGATAATCCGGATGCGGCACAAAGATACCTGCCGAGTTTACAAGCGAGCCGAATGAATAAGAGCGCCGTGGTGGTGGCGGTGGCGACAAACGCCAAAAACCTGGACCGGGCGCTAGACTGTCGTGCGCACTTCGTCCTGCGGCGACCCCTTGAAATGGTCGAAGTGCGTCGCACGTTGCGCGCCGCTTACGACTTCATGATCGCAAATCACCGGCGGCAGTTCCGGTGCTCGATCGTTCTGCCAGTGCGACTGCGCATGTTGCGGTCCGGTGCAGCCTTTGAATGCTCGACCATCAACATCAGTTCCAACGGCATTGCAGTTGATGGTTCTATGCGCATGAAACAGTTCGACAGTGTCGATCTCGATATTGTCTTACCCGATGGCTTCGTCGTCCTGGCTTCGGGAATTGTGGTTTGGGAGGACACGCAGGGCAAGTATGGTATCAATTTCCAAGTGCGCACGCCCGAGATACGCCAGAAATTGGATACGTGGATGTCGGCGCAGGAAGCTTCGATCGCACCTGGTGAAGCTAGCGGCCGCGATTTTTCTGAAATCTTGCCGCACGCGAAGAAGAGAACTACGAGCGCCGAGCAACCAACCGAAGCCCCGTAATTTCCTCGCATTTCCAGCCAGGAACTTTTTGGGCATACCACGGTGTGTCCCCCGAGTTCCTGAACCCCTTACTACCAGACCGAAGTTGCCAAATCTTCGCCGCCGAGAACTCTAGGCAGTTCGATGTAGGCGGAAAGGAGCGCTTAGTAGGCGCGCCGGCAGCAGAATGAGAGCCGTAACTAGGGCGAGGACACCGTGGACCGTGACTCCGACAAGGCGGAACGGAAGCAAGAGCAACCAAACTAAGGGATAGAGAAGCAATGCGACAAGAGCGACCGGCCAACAGAGGAGGAAGAGAATGCACCAGAGAAAGAATGCCGCCATGTGAGATCTCCGCATTGGAAGATACGCGTGAGGACAGGCGAAAGTTCAGTTGAGATGTTTGGCTCAGTCAAATACCAAACCCTGGTTTTCGGCTCCTGCCAGGGGAATATGCCGCCAGAACAACCTCGCGCTCTCGTCCAGCGCCGTCTCCGTCGAGTGTCTTTGCGCGCGACAAGCTACTGACCTACTTGTTTGGCCGCCAAGTCGCCGATAAAAGGAATGCGGTACTCGCGATTGTTATACGCCTGGTACATCAAGTACAGCCAGTAAACGAACATCGCGAGCCTCAACACGATCCAAACCGGGGCCAGCACCAGCGACAGAGAACCGGTTACGGCAAACAGGGCGCTCCACAAGACTCCCCACGCAACCAACACAATGATGCAAGACCCGCTGTAGAAGATCGACTGCATGGCATGAAAGCGCACAAACCGGTTAGTTTTGTATTGGTCAAGTACCAGGAACACAATCCCAGTAATGAACCCCAGCAGATAGGTGAGCGCGCCCGCGACATTGGAAGTCATGGCTGGCGTAGCCGCCTGCGCCGGGGCTGTAGCGGCGCCAGTTCCACCGGCGCCAGAGGCAGCTGACTTGCCGCAACCCGAGCAAAACCCAGCACCTTCAGGCAGTGAAGCACCACAATTTGCGCAGAAAGCCATAATTCCCCCCTCCATGTTCCCGGCGCTCGACAGGGGAAACTTCGCCGACCCGGGACGCGAGTCGAACCCTTGATGATTCGTTAGCGCACACACAATACTCCTTGGTCGCTCCTCAAGCAAGCGTTCCTTGGCATTCCTTGGTGTTTGTCACCGCAATATGAGAAGTTCCTCTTTCTGCAAAGTAGAAAGTTCCGCTTTGATAGGGCATGGCGGAAGCAGAAGAGGGACTATGGATGTCGGCAAAGGAGCGGGACCGGCTGAAGGTTCTGCATGAAGTGAGAAAGCGACACATCACGCAACGACAAGCAGCTGCGGAGTTGGGCATCAGCGTGGGTGGGTGCGAACTCTGCTCAGCGTTTGCGGGTGCATGGGGACGGGGGACTGCGGCATCGATTGCGAGGCCGACGTTCGAACCACAAAACGCCGGAAGAGCTAAAACGGCGAGCCGTAGAACTGTTTCGGCAGAAAAAGCAGTCCAGGCTTTGGCACGACTATGGGCCAAGCTTGGCGGTGGAAGAACTGTCCGAGCAGCATGGGATCCACATTAGCCGGGAGACGCTACGCCACTGGCTTGTAGAGGCCAAGCTATGGCGGGCGCGGTTCCTTGGTGTTGTTCCTTGGCGTTGGTCACTTCAGTAACTTGCTGCTCACTAACCAATGCACCTAGCATCTATGAGTATGCTCCGCAGCCTGCTCCTCAGCCGTGACGAGAATACGGCGCGAATCATCGCGCGTGGCTTCAAGGACCTTGAAGTTGAACTGGAGCACTGCTCGGACTCCGACCAGTTCCTGGTTCGCGCCCTTGAAACGCGCTATGACGCGATCGTTGTCGATGACCAGGTAGAGCAAGCGCATCTCGCGTTAGAGAAGATCGTGGGCATGGCAAACTGCGGCAAGTCGGTACGCATCGTGCTGGCCGAGCACAAAGCCGTCATGCCGGGCCTATTCAAAACCGCCTCCCAGATCGTTCTCTATAAGCCGCTATCTTCGGAACGAGTCCGCCAGGGACTCCGTGCCGTACGAAATCTGATGGCACGGGAGCGTCGCCGTGGAGCCGAGCGGGTTCAGGCCATGGTGCCGGCAAGACTCGGCCCGCGCCATGCACGTTTGTCGTCGATCCAAGTGTTGCTTGCCGACCTTAGCGACTCCGGAGCAGCCCTCCGCTACGAAAAGGGCGATCTCCCAGTTGCGAGCACCCTCAGCATGGAGTTCACACTGCCAGGGACCGCGAATCGAATCCACTGCCTGGCAGAGTTAGTGTGGCAGGACTACCACGGCACTGGCGGCGTCCGTTTCGTCGACATGCCGAGCGTCGCACGCCAGCAGCTGGTCGACTGGCTAAGTGAAAGCCAGAAGTCCGGACGCAAGGCCATCAGCGCGAAAGCGTAACCAGACCTTAACGAACTCATCGCTCCAAGGCCGAATGCGCAGGTGATTCAACACCTGCCAGAGGCGTCCACCTACCCACTCACGTCTCCCCGTATAATCAATAGAGGTTGGAATCTTCCTTCCAGGGGATCCCATGAGCGCACACATGCATGGACAGCCGCATCAGGGGCCTCAGCCCTTGCCCGGAGTGGATGCGATCGTAGCCGTCGGTTCCGGCAAAGGAGGCGTGGGAAAGACTACGCTGGCGGTGAACCTGGCCTTGGCTTTGGCGAAGCTTGGGTACAAGACCGGTCTGCTCGATGCCGATGTCTATGGGCCCAATGTTCCGCTGATGCTTGGCACCAATGCCCAGCCCAGAGTCGTCGGCGAGAACCGGATCGAGCCTCTTACCGTCCATGGATTGAAGACGATTTCAGTCGGTCTGCTCAACCCAGGTGACAAGCCTCTGATCTGGCGGGGGCCGATGCTGCATTCGATCATTCGCCAGTTCTTGGGACAGGTGGAATGGGGGTTGCTCGACTACCTTATCGTTGATCTGCCTCCCGGGACCGGAGACGTGGCGCTGTCGCTGATTCAAACCGTGCCGCTCACAGCTTCCATTGTGGTCTCGACTCCGTCCGATGTCTCTCTCCAAGATGCGCGTAAGGCAATCGAGATGTTCCGGCAGATGAAGGTCGATATCGCTGGAATTGTCGAAAACATGAGCTACTTTGTGTGCCCGCACTGCAACCATGAAATTGATGTCTTCTCACGCGGCGGTGCAGAGAGAACCGCGCGCCAATTCGGGGTGGATTTCCTGGGTAGCATACAGCTTGATCCGGAGATCCGACGGGCCGGTGATGAGGGCAAACCGGCTGTGCTCGAAGGCGAGAATTCTCCGCATGCCAAGCCACTGTTCGACTTCGCCAGAAAAGTGGCCGAGCGCGTGGGGCAGATCCGGTCCAGTGCCGGGGAAGGCGTCATCCAAATCCAATAGCCTCGATTTCTCATCCAATAGGGAGTCTTTCAGGTACTGACATAGGTTTTCTGAGTGGCTAAAATATATGGTTAGGTCTTTGGAGGGCCGCGCGCGGAAAGCGAGCTGGCTTTGGGCGATGAATGAATGTCGTCTAACCTATTGTTTTCTAAGCTATTGCCCTGGTGGGTCAAGCTGGTTCCGGAATGGGGCTTTCCGAGCTCAATAAAGTATGTCGGCGGGTCAACCCATAGGAAATCGGGAACGCGAGATACTGACGGCGATCGTCGAGACCTACATCTCAACGGGGGAGCCGGTAGGGTCGCGTGTGCTCTCGCGTGGTAGCCGGGAAGGACTGAGCCCGGCGACCATTCGCAACGTCATGGCTGACCTGGTCGATGCCGGCTACCTTGAACAGCCGCACACCTCCGCCGGCCGGGTTCCAAGTACGGCGGCCTATCGGTATTACGTAGAGCAACTGAGTGGAAAGACGCAGTTATCCCAGGCAGACGCCAGCGTGATCGACGATTCGCTGCGCGGCGCGAGCGATGTCCAGGAGTTCATGGAGCGCACGTCGCACGTGTTGTCGCTGATCTCGCGTAATGTTGGCGTCACCATCGCCGTGAGCGGGCCAAAGAATGCGCTCGAGCATGTGTATTTCTCGCGCCTAGGTGACCAAAAGGTGCTGGCGGTGGTGGTAACGAAGTCGGGCTTGGTGCGGGATCGCGTGCTGCGGCTGGATTTGGCTCAGGCCGATCTGGACGTGGCGGCCCGTTTCATCAATGAAAACTTCCGTGGCTGGACTCTGGAAGCGGTTCGCGGCGAGATTGCCCGGCGTCTGGAGCAAGAGCGGAGCGAATATGACCGTTTGATGTCGTCGGTTGAGCAGTTGTACAAGCAGGGAGTGCTCTCGGGCGGCGACTCGCCGCAGGTGATATTTGTTGAAGGTGCATCGAACCTGGTCGCCAATGAACAGGATCGCTCCCGCTTGCAGGAACTGCTCGCCGCGCTCGAACAAAAGCAACGGCTCGTAGAACTGCTGAGCGCATACCTCGATGCCAAGCAAGAAGCCGTGCGTGTGGTCATCGGTTTGGACGAGGCTCAGCCTTCGATGCGCAACTTGGTGTTGATCGGCACGCCGGCTCGAGTGGGCGGAGAAGTGATGGGATCCTTGGCGGTATTGGGGCCGCCGCGGATTGATTATCAGCACACGATTACTGCCGTGTCCTATATTGCACGGTTGTTTGACAAAATCCTGAATGAGAATGAGTAGTCATGGCGAGAACCAACGGGAAAACGCAATTCGAAGAGCAACAAATGGATGTAGAACACGAGCTTCCGCCTTCGGACGGGAGTGAAGACCAGCCCAGCCCGAAAGCCGAGCCGGCTCAGGGCGAGAGAGTAAACGAAGTGGACAAACTCCGTGCCGAGCGCGATGTCCTCGTCGACCGCCTGGCACGCATGCAGGCGGAATTCGACAACGCGAGGAAGCGCGCGCAACGCGAGCAGCAAGACTATCGTGATTACGCCCTTAGCGATACCATCAAGTCGCTCATCCCGGTCCTGGACAGCTTCGACCGGGCGCTGCAGTCGTCGCCGGAGAAGTCAGAGTTCCACCTGGGTATTGAACTGATCCACAAGCAACTGCAGGATGTACTGGCGAAGATCGGCGTCCAGCCGCTTGCCGCCAAGGGACAACAGTTCGATCCGCGGTTTCATGAGGCGATCGAAATGGTTGATACCCACGATGCCAAGGACAACGAAGTCATCGATGAGCTCCAGCGTGGCTACAAGTTGAAGGACAGGTTATTGCGTCCGGCCATGGTGCGGGTAGCGCGCAACACGAAAAACTAAGACCAAATCCGAAATTCGAGAGAGAGCGAAACCCTGCCTAGTAACGTAAAACGAGATTATTACGACGTATTGGGCGTCCAGCGGGGCGCAAGCGATCAGGAGATCAAGAGCGCCTATCGCAAGCTGGCGCTGCAGTACCATCCCGACCGTAATCCGAACAACCCGGACGCCGAAGAGAAGTTCAAGGAATGCAGCGAGGCGTATGCCGTATTGGCCGACGCCGAAAAGCGGAGCATGTACGACCGTTTTGGGCACGCCGGTGTCGGTGGCGCTACCGCTGGCGGCGGATTTGATGCCAGCGTTTTCCAAGACTTCAACGACATCTTCGGCGAGTTCTTCGGTTTCAGCGACATCTTTGGCGGTGGCGGTCGCGGCGGCCGCCGTACGCGTGCTCAGCGTGGAGCCGACCTGCGCGAGGATATCACCATCGAATTCGAAGAAGCCGTGTTCGGCACTGAGAAGGCCATTTCTTATCGCCGGTACGAGCTCTGCGACGCCTGCAAGGGATCGGGAAGCGCTCAAGGAAAGGCTCCCACCACCTGCCGTACCTGCGGTGGCCGCGGGCAAGTCCGTTACCAGCAGGGATTCTTCAGCATTGCGCGCACCTGCCCGGGCTGTCAGGGCGCGGGTACGGTGGTCAGCGATCCTTGCTCGAAGTGCAAAGGGGAAGCCCGCATTATTCAGCAAAAGACTGTAGAAGCCAAGATCCCTGCCGGCGTTGAGGAAGAAACTCGTATTCGTTTCACCGGACTTGGCGAGGCTGGTACGCACGGCGGTCCCGCCGGCGATCTCTACGTCGTGCTCCACGTGAAGGATCATCCGTTCTTCGAGCGTGAGGGGACCGATCTGCATTGCGTGGTTCCCGTTTCCTTCACTCAGGCAGCCCTGGGTACCGAGATTCAGGTGCCGACCCTCGAAGGCGAGCAGACTCTCAAGATTCCCGAAGGCACGCAATCGGGTACGGTGCTGAAGCTGAGGAATAAGGGCGTTCCCGTGCTGAATGGCCATGGCAAAGGCGACTTGTTCGTCGAGGTTCGTTTGCTGACCCCGACAAAACTGAATAAGCGTCAGCGCGAGCTACTGCAAGAGCTGCAAGGGACGACTCCGGTCGAAAATAAGCCCCAGCGTCGCACGCTGCTGGGTAAAGTAAAAGAGCTGTTCAACGACCTCTAGTGAATAGAGAATAGTGAGTAGAAGACACTATTCTCGACGACCGATTTCCACTCTCTATTCACTCCATGACCCGTCGACGCTGGATCGCTGACGAAACTTCTGGGAACCGCGCCGCACTCGTCGGCGAGCACGCACGACATCTGGCCCAGGTCTTGCGGGCACACATCGGCCAGGAGTTCGAAATATCGGTCGAAGGGCATGTCCGCAGCGCCCGCATCGCTGCGGTTTCCCCTGAACGCGTCGAATTCGAGCTTGGCGAGGCGGTTTCTACTTTTCGGGATTTTCCGATCACCGTCGCAATCTCTGTTTTTAAGTTCGATCGCATGGAGTGGGCCATTGAAAAGTGCACGGAGCTCGGGGTTGAACGAATCGTGCCGCTCATTGCGGCGAGAACCGAGGCCCGGCTGGCCTCGGCAGCTGGCAAGCGAGTCGACCGATGGAGACGCATCGCACACCAAGCCTCTGAGCAATCGCGGCGGGTTTTGTTACCCGTGATTGATGATCCAGTTAAAGTGAGAGAGTTTCTGGTTGCCGCGAGGAACGGAAGGCAAGTTCTATTGTCCGAAGTTGAGGAGAATGCCCTCAGGAATTTGATCACGCCTTCCGGCCCGCTCACACTCGCCTTCGGCCCCGAAGGAGGGTGGAAAGAGCAGGAGTTGGCGGCGTTCGCAGAAGCCGGCTGGACGTCGGCTTCACTCGGGCCAACCATTCTGCGCACCGAGACTGCCGTCATCGCCGCAGTAGCAGTCGCCAGGTCCTTGCTTGGTCAAGGCTGATTCGATCTTCCATGCTCTTTTTTGATCTGTTCTGCCATCCTTGTGATGAATTCCGGCCGGAATTTCCGCAAGCAACTCTGCTATCCTCGGCTTAATGGCGGTAACGCGTAAGGTTCCCTCGTTCCTCCCCGATTCGCAGCAGACCCAGGCCATCGAACACGTCCATGGCCCCATGCTGGTTGTGGCCGGAGCTGGAACCGGCAAGACCACAGTCCTCATTCGGCGCATTGCCCGGCTCATCCGTGAAGGAGACGCCCGTCCCGACGAGATCATTGCTCTCACTTATACCGAGAACGCTGCTTCGCAAATGCGGGAGCGCCTCGTCGCCGAATTGGGGCGCCGCGAAATTCAAGGGCTCCAGGTATGTACGTTTCATGCCTATTGCAATGAGCTGCTCATCGCCGCCGATCGAAGGTTCGGCGTCCTGGACGACAAGCAACTCTGGATCTTTCTGCGTCGCAACCTCCGCGAATTGAAACTGAACTACTTTGTTCGTGCAGCCAACGTCTCCAGGTTTCTCGACGATCTGCTCGACTTTATTCGCCGCTGCCATGACGAACTGGTGACGCCAGACGACTACCGTAGTTACGTTAGGCGGATCGAAAACGGCGAGCTGCCTCTTCCGCGAGTCACAAAGTCGAAAGACATTGAGGAACTCAGTGAAGAAGAAGCCCTCGGCCGTTGCCGCGAGATTGCACTGGTGTTCGAGACGGTCGAGCGTATGTTGAACGAG
>Ga0068867_100003574_pt1 | contig 10933 bp, 7 predicted proteins | sample KBSMisM32_FD_65649 | JGI IMG/M metagenome (GOLD analysis project Ga0068867, IMG submission 65649) | Miscanthus rhizosphere microbial communities from Kellogg Biological Station, Michigan, USA - KBS Miscanthus M3-2 | ecosystem: Host-associated > Plants > Roots > Rhizosphere > Soil ...
CGCGATCGACGCCGGGCAGATCCCGGGGCCGCGCTACCTGGCGGCCAGCCAGGAGATCACGGTGCCCGGCGCGCTGGGCGACGAGACGCTGCCGCACCTGCCGTTTCCGGAGTTCAGCTTCGGCGTCAACGTCAACGGCGTCGACGACATGCGCAAGGCGGTGCGCATGTTCCTGAAGTACGGCGTCGACTCGATCAAGCTCAACCTGTCGGGCGACAACTTCACGCCGCAATCGCCCGCCGACACCGCGTGGATGACCGATGCCGAGGTCGCCGCCGCGATGGAGGAAGTGCGCATGCGCGGCAAGCGCGGCACCGCGCACGCGCGTTCGGCCGCCAGCGTCAAGCAGGCGCTGCGCCACGGCATCGAGGTGATCTACCACGCCAGCTACACCGACGCCGAGACCCTCGACATGCTCGAAGAGGCGCGCGACCGCGTGTTCGTGGCACCCGGCATCGCCATCCTGTACGCGATGCTGCATGAGGCCGAGCCGTGGGGCATCACGCACGAGAAGGCGGTGCAGATGGGCTATCAGCACGAGTGGGACCACGCCGTGGAGTCGCTGAAGGCCATGCACAGGCGCGGCGTGCGCATCCTGTTCGGCGGCGACTACGGCTTCGCGATGACGCCGCACTGCCAGAACGCGCGTGACCTCGAGTTCTTCGTCAAGTACCTGGGCTTCACGCCGGGCGAGGCGATCCGCTGCGCGACGCAATACGGCGGGCAGATCATGATGAAGCCCGGCGAACTCGGGCTGATCAAGGAAGGCTTCCTGGCCGACCTGCTGCTGGTCGACGGCGATCCCATGGCCAACCTGGGCGTGCTGCGCGACCCCAAGCGCCTGCTCGCCGTGATGAAGGACGGTGTGTTCGCCAAGCAGCCCGAGGTGGCGGCCGAGCGCGCCTGGGGGCGCGCCGCGTGAACGAGCGCCGCGCGCGTGGTCTCACGCGCGGCCAATGGGCCGCGTGGCTGCTGCTGGGCGGCCCGATCCTGGTGTTCGCCGTCTGGGCGATCGCCGACAACGACAAGCTGTTCTTCACCACGCTGCTCAACGCGCTGACCCTGGCGTCGCTGTACTTTCTGGTGGCCAGTGGCTTCACGCTGGTGTTCGGGCTGATGCGCAATGTCAACCTCGCGCACGGCTCGCTGTACCTCGTGGGCGCCTACGTCGGCTGGGTGGTCGGCGACCACACCGACTCATGGCTGCTGGCCGTGGCCGCGGGCTTTCTCACCGCGGCGCTGATCGGACTGGTGTTGCAGGTCACCGTGTTCCGCCACATGCAAGGCCAAGACCTTCGGCAGACGCTGGTGACGATCGGCCTGTCGATCATGCTGGCCGATGTGATGCTGTGGATCTTCGGTGGCGAGATCTACACCTTCGAGCCGCCGCGCTGGATGTATGGCTCCACCGTGCTGCCGCTGGTGGACAAGTTCCCGACCTACCGCATCGCCGTCTTCGTGATGGCACTGGCGATCGGCTTCCTGCTGTGGTGGTTCCTGGCGCGCACGCGCGTGGGCATGATGATCCGCGCCGGCGTCGACGACCGCGGCATGCTGGCCGCCTCGGGCGTCAACGTGCAGCGCGTGTTCGCGGTCACGTTCGCGATCGGCGCCGGGCTGGCCGGCTTCGCCGGCGTGGTGGGCGGCAGCGCGCTGTCGATCTCGCCGGGCGAAGACACGCGTTACCTGCTGGCGTCGCTGGTGGTGGTGATCGTCGGCGGCATGGGCAGCGTCGGCGGCGCGGCGATCGGTGCGCTGCTGATCGGAACGGCGGAGCAGTACGGCCTGGCGTATGCGCCGACCTACAGCGTGGTGTTCACGTTCGTGATCATGGTGCTGGTGCTGGCGTTTCGGCCGCGCGGGATCATGGGGAGAGCGGCATGAGTCATCGTCATGCCTTGTCTCTTTGCGAGAGAGCCCGCGGGTCGCGCCCCGCCGGCGGTCACTTTGGTATCCGCCAACTTCGCTGCGCGAAGTTAGCGGATCCCCCTTCGGAACATTTGCTGGCCCAAATGAAAGTAACCAAAGCAAAGGGCCCCAATACCGATCTAGCTGGCTTGTATGGCGACAACCCACGAACCACAGTGGTTCAACTCAAACGCTCGCTGGCCGCGGATGCGATGCATCCGTGCAAGTCAGAGTGGCGAACCGAATCGATTTCCTTCGTGGTTGCTGCCACGTCAGCGAGCCAAATCGTATTAGGCCCTTTGCTTTGGCTACTTTCATTTGGGGCGCAAATGAAAGTAGCTCGGCTGCCGGCCGAGACCGGCGGGCTCTCACGCAGTGAGAAGGAGCGGAAAAATGAGTGCAGCTCAATGAGTGCAGCTCAATGAGTGCAGCCCAATGAGCGCAGCCCAATGAGTGCAGCCCAATGAGTGCAGCCCAATGAGTGCAGCCTATTGGCGCCGCGCCATGAACACCGCAGCAGCGTCCGCCGTGCGGCCGCTGCCGACTGCGCCCGTGGCGACGGCCGGCGCGCCCATCGACGGCAGCGCCGGCACGCCGCGCTGGCTCGCCTGGCTGATGCAGCACATCGCGTGGCGGCACGTGCTGGTGCTGCTGGGCGTGCTGCTCTACCCGTTCGTGGCAACGCCATTCTTCACCTACCAGATCGGCGCGCAGGCGCTCGCGCTCGGGCTGATCGCGCTGTCGCTCACCTTCCTCGGCGGCTACGGCGGCATGGTGTCGCTGGCCCAGATGACGGTGGCCGGGATGGCGGGCTACATGGTGGCGATCTTCGGCTCCAGCAGCGCCGCGGCCATCAGCCTCGGGTGGCCGTGGTGGCTGGCGGTGGCGGTGGCGATCGTGATCGCGGTGGTGTTCGGCACCCTGGTGGGCTGGCTGTCGGTGCGCACCGAAGGCATCTACACCATCATGATCACGCTGGCCATCGGCGTCGCGTTCTTCTACCTGGCGCAGCAGAACTACACGCTGTTCAACGGCTTCCAGGGCTTCAACAAGGTGTTCGCGCCGAGCGTGCTGGAGCTCGACTTTCGCGAGCCGGTGCCGTTCTACTTTCTGACGCTGGGGTGCGCGCTGGCGGGTTACGCCTTCGTCAAGCTGCTGGTGCGCGCCCCGTTCGGCGCCGCGCTGCAAGGCATCCGCGACAACCCGCGTCGCATGCGCGCGCTCGGCTTCGACGTCACCGCGCACCGCGTGGCGGCGTACGCGGTGGCCGCGCTGCTGGCGGCCGTGGGCGGCGTGCTGATGGTCTGGTACAACGCACGCATCTCGCCCGGCACGATGAACACCGCCGCGATGATCAACATCCTGATCATCGCCGTGCTGGGCGGCATGCGGCATCCGATCGGCGCCTTCATCGGCGCGATCGTGTTCGTGCTGGTGCAGAACTTCGCGATCGACCTGCTCGGCGCCGTCGGCCGCGAGCGCTTCAATCTGGTGATCGGCGGCGTGTTCCTCGCCATCGTGCTGTTTTCCCCCGACGGCCTGCTCGGGTTGTGGGCGAAGCTTCGCTCGCGTCTCGACCCGCAGAGCCCCACTTCAAACCAACGAAGGAGACTGCAGTGAGAGTGACGAAGAGAGTTTGGGCGCGTTCGGTGCTCGGGCTGGCCGCTTCCGTGGCGGTGCTGGGCACGGCGTGGGCGCAGGAGACGCTGAAGATCGGCCTGCTCGCGACGCTGGAGGGCCCGTTCGCGGTGCCAGGGCAGGACAGCATGCGCGGCGCCGACCTGGCGCTCAAACAGAAGAACGGCATGGCCGGCGGCAAGAAGATCGAGTTCGTCAAGGTGTCGTCCGACGCCACGCCCGACAAGGCCGTGGCGGCCACTCGCAAGGCGGTCGAGCAGGACAAGGTGCCGATCATGATCGGCCCGTTGTCGGGCGACGAGGGCATCGCGGTCAAGAACTACGCGAAGACGCAGCCCAACATCACCTTCATCAACGGCAGCTCGGGTGCCCAAGCGACGACACTGAGCGACCCGTCGCCCAACTTCTATCGCTTCAACACCGAAGGCGCGCAGTGGATGGTGGGCCTCGGCGAGCACGCGCTCAGCAAGGGCTACAAGAAGACTTTCCTGATCGCCGAGGACTACGGCTTCCCGTACTCGCAGGTGCAGGGCTTCATGGCCAGCTATTGCGCCAAGGGCGGCAAGGTGGTCGACAAGGCCTGGGTGCCGCTCGGCACCAAGGACTATGCCTCGGTGATCGCCAAGATCCCGAAGGACATCGACGCGCTGGTGGTCGTGCTCGGCGGCTCGGATGCGGTGAACTTCCTGACGCAGTACGAGCAGGCCGGCGGCGACAAGCCGATGATCGGCGGCTCGATCACGGTCGACCAGACGGTGCTCAACTACAAGGGCAAGCGGCGCGAGTCGCTGCTCGGCACCGCCAGCGCCGGTCCGATGGCCGACTCGATCGACTCGCCCGAGTGGAAGGCCTTCGTCGCCGACTACAAGGCCACGTTCAAGGACGGCTTCCCGAGCCCGAGCCTGTTCGCCTATCTGTACTACATCAACACCAAGGCGACGCTCGATGCGCTCGACGCGGTGAAGGGCGACTTGAGCAATGGCCAGAAGGCGTACCGCGAGGCCCTGCAGAAGACCAACTTCAAGGGTCCGGCCGGCGAAGTGAAGATCGACGCCAACCGCAACGGCGTGGGCACCACCTACATCACCGAGGTGACCAAGGCCGCCGACGGCTCGTTCTACAACAAGGTCGTCAGGACGGTGCCCAACATCAGCCAGACGCTGGGCCTGCCGGAGGCCGACTTCAAGAAGATGGGCCTCGGTTCCCGGGACGTGCCCGATTGCAGGAAATGACCCACCCCCGAGGCGGCCTAGCGGCCGCCTTCCCCTCGAGGGGGCACCACCAACGGACCGGCAAAGCCGGATCCGTGGTGACCGCTCGGGGACGCGCCACTGGAGTGGCGCGAATCGGAGCGAGCGGTTGACATGGCGTCGATCACCCAACTGACATCCGCGCGCACCCCTGCCGGCAGCGCCATCGCCAACGGTGCACGCACCGGTGGCGCGCTGCTGTCGGGCGACGCGCTGATCCTCAGCGGGGTGACGCGCACCTTCGGCGCGCTGCGCGCGGTCGACGACGTGTCGCTGACCGTCGCAGCGGGCCAGAAGGTCGCGATCCTCGGCTCCAACGGCGCCGGCAAGACGACGCTGTTCAACACCATCACCGGCGACTTCCTGCCGAGCGCGGGTCGCATCGAATTCTTCGGCGAAGACATCACCGCGCTGCCGCCGCACGAGCGCATTCGCAAGGGCTTGCGCCGCACCTATCAGTCGTCGCTGCTGTTTCGCGAGCTGAGCGTGCGCGACAACCTGTTCCTCGCGGTGCGCGGGGTGGCCAACGGCCGCTTCTCGTTCTGGCCCGCGGGCGCGATGCATGCATCGACGCGCGCCACGCGCGACGTGCTCGAGCGCGTGCGGCTGGCGCACATTGCCGACGAGCCGGTGTCGAGCCTGTCGCACGGCCAACAGCGCCAGCTCGAGATCGGCATGGCGCTGGCCGGCGCGCCGCGACTGATCCTGTTCGACGAGCCGGCCGCCGGGCTGTCGCCGGCCGAGCGGCGCGAGCTGGTCGCGCTGCTGACCTCGCTGCCGGCGCACATGAGCTACGTGCTGATCGAGCACGACCTCGACATCGCCCTGAAGGTGACCGAGCGCGTCACCGTGATGCACAACGGCCGCGTGCTGAAGACCGGCACGCCGAGCGAGATCGAGAACGACGCGCAGGTGCAGGCGATCTACATGGGAGGCAAGCACTAGTGGCCTGGCTGCAGCGCGATCACGACAGCGTGCCCAAGGTGCGCGGCCCGATCTTGAGGGTCGAGGGCCTCGACGTCTACTACGGGCGCGCGCACGCGCTGCAGGGCGTGGCATTCACGATCGAGCACGGCGTACTGGCCATCATCGGCCGCAACGGCATGGGCAAGACCACGCTGTGCAACGCCATCACCGGGCTGGTGCGCGCCACCGGCAGCATCAAGCTCGCCGGCGAAGAGATCCTCGGCCTGACGCCCAATCGGATCACGCGCCGCGGCATCGCGTACGTGCCACAAGGGCGGCGCGTCTGGCCGTCGCTATCGGTCGACGAGACGCTGCGGCTGGTGGCGCGGCGGCGCCGCGAGATCGATCGCGTCTATGCGATGTTTCCGCGCCTGGCCGAGCGCAAGGACCACGGCGGCGCGATGCTGTCGGGCGGCGAGCAACAGATGCTCGCGATCGGCCGCGCGCTGCTGCTCGAGCCACGCCTGCTGGTGATGGACGAGCCCACCGAGGGCCTGGCGCCGGCGATCGTCGAGCAGGTGGTGCAGGCGTTGCGCGAGCTGGGCGACAGCGAGATCAGCGTGCTGCTGATCGAGCAGAACCTCGGCGTGGCGATCGACGTGGCCGATCGCATCGGCGTGATGGTCAACGGCCGCCTCGCGCAGGAGATGCCGGCGCAGGCACTGGCTGCCGATCGCGAGCTGCAGGAGCGGTTGCTCGGTGTGCGCTCGAGCGACGACACGTCCGACGAGCCGATGCCGGCAGCTTCGGCGCAGGCGCCGGCCAGCGTGCAGGTGTTGACGGTGCGCCGTGCGTTCGGCGACGGCGCACCGACGCTCGACGACTTGGCGCCGCGCACGGTGCGCGGCTTCAACCGCTGGAACAGCGGCGACGCCTCCGCCCCGTTGGCCGACATCGCGCGCGAGCCGGCAGCCGCGCCGCCGGCGGTGACCCGCGCCGGTGCGGCGCCACCGGCGGCGCAGGTGCTGCCGTTCCCGGTGGCGGCCAGTAGCGGCCGCGCGGCCTACGTGGCCGGCACGTTCGACACCAAGGGCCGCGAGCTGCACTACCTGCGCCAGTGCCTCGAGAAGCTCGGCCTGCGCGTCGTCACGGTCGACCTCGCGACGTCGGGCAAGCCGTCGCCGGCCAGCGTGCATCCGCGCGAGGTGGCGCGTCACCACCCCGACGGCGAACGCGCGGTCTTCACCGACGACCGCGGCAGCTCGGTGAGCGCGATGGCGGTCGCGTTCGAGCGCTTCATGCTCGCGCGGCGCGACGTCGGCGGCCTGATCGGCGCCGGCGGCTCGGGCGGCACCACGCTCGTCACGCGCGCGATGCGCGCGCTGCCGATCGGATTGCCGAAGGTGATGGTGTCGACGATGGCCTCGGGCGACACGCGGCCGTACGTGGGCCCGAGCGACATCTGCATGATGTACTCGATCACCGACGTGTCGGGCATCAACCGCATCAGCGAGAAGGTGCTGGCCAATGCCGCGCACGCGTTGGCCGGCATGATCGCGCACCCGGTGGCCGGCGACAGCGCGACCAAGCCGGCGCTCGGGCTGACCATGTTCGGCGTCACCACGCCGTGCGTGCAGATGGTCACCCAGCGGCTCGAGGCGGACTACGACTGCCTGGTGTTCCATGCCACCGGGGTCGGTGGACAATCGATGGAAAAGCTCGCCGATTCCGGGCTGCTGGCCGGCGTGATCGACGTCTCGACCACCGAGATCGCCGACGAGATCGGCGGCGGCGTGCTGTCGGCCGGGCCGACGCGCCTGGACGTGTTTGCGCGCCACCCGCTGCCTTACGTCGGCTCGTGCGGTGCACTCGACATGGTCAACTTCGGCCCGTGGGAGTCGGTGCCCGAGCGCTTCAAGGGCCGCACTTTGCACCGCCACAACCCGACCGTGACGCTGATGCGCACCACGGTCGACGAGAACCGCGCGATCGGCGAATTCATCGCGCGCAAGCTCAACGCGATGAGCGGGCCGGTGCGCTTCCTGATTCCCGAGGGCGGCGTCTCGCAGATCGACCGCCCGGGGCAGCCGTTTCACGACGCGCAGGCCGACCGGGCGCTGTTCGAGGCGATCGAGCGCAACTTCCGCGCCGGCACCAACCGCACCTGCAAGCGCCTGCCGCTGCACATCAACGACGAAGCGTTCGCCGACGCGCTGGTGGCGGCATGGCGCGAGGTGGCCGTCGGCGCAGCGGCCGCGACGCTGCGCGCGATACGCTGAACGAGCGAACACCATGCCGCGCATCGCCCGCCAGACCATTCTCGACACCCTGCGCCGCAAGATCGCAGCGCGCACGCCGATCATCGGTGGCGGTGCCGGCACCGGCCTCTCGGCCAAGTGCGAAGAGGCTGGCGGCATCGACCTGATCGTGATCTACAACTCGGGCCGCTACCGCATGGCCGGCCGCGGCTCGCTGGCCGGCCTGCTGGCCTACGGCAATGCCAACGAGATCGTCTGCGAGATGGCGCACGAGGTGCTGCCGGTGGTGAAGACCACGCCGGTGCTGGCCGGCGTCAACGGCACCGACCCGTTCATGATTCCCGAACAGTTCCTGCGGCGGCTGATCGCGCTCGGCTTCTCGGGCATCCAGAACTTCCCCACCGTCGGCCTGATCGACGGCACGTTCCGCGCCAACCTCGAGGAAACCGGCATGGGCTACGGGCTCGAGGTCGAGCTGATCGCGCGCGCGCGTGCGCTCGATCTGCTGACCACGCCGTACGTGTTCAGCGAGGACAACGCGCGCGCCATGGCGCAGGCCGGCGCCGACATCGTCGTCGCTCACATGGGGCTGACCACCGGCGGCTCGGTCGGCGCCACGACGGCGCTCCACCTCGCCGACTGCGTGGCACCGATCAACGCGTACGCGGCGGCCGCCAAGGCGGTGAAGCCCGACGTGATCGTGCTGTGCCACGGCGGCCCGATCGCGACACCCGACGACGCGAGCTTCATCCTCGCGCGTTGCCCCGATTGCCACGGCTTCTACGGCGCCAGCTCGATGGAGCGGCTTCCCACCGAGGTGGCACTCACCGAGACGACGCGCCGCTTCACGCAGATCAAGAGATAGATCCAGAGTCCAAGGAGACGCACATGACCGGCGCCCAATTCGGAACCTTCATCCTCGGCCTGATCGGGGTCGTGATCGTCGTCGCGATCATCGTCTGGCTGTTGCACTGGCTGTACCTGCGCTCGAGCAAGGAGCGCGCGTTCGTGCGCACCGGCCTGGGTGGCCAGAAGGTGGTGCTCGACGGCGGCGCGCTGGTGCTGCCGATCGTGCACGAGGTGATCCCGGTCAACATGAACACGCTGCGGCTGGAGGTGGCGCGCGGCCGCGACAAGGCGCTGATCACCAAGGACCGCATGCGCGTCGACGTGATCGCCGAGTTCTATGTGCGCGTGGCGGCCGAGGCGAGCGCGGTGGCCGCCGCGGCGCAGACACTGGGCCAGCGCACGCTCGAGCCCGAGCAGCTGAAGGAACTGGTCGAAGGCAAGTTCGTCGACGCGCTGCGCACCGCGGCTGCCGAGATGACGATGGAAGAGCTGCACGAGAAGCGCGGCCACTACGTCAAGCGCGTGCGCGAGGCCGTGGCCGGCGACCTCACCAAGAACGGTCTCGAGCTCGAGGCCGCGTCGCTGACGCAGCTCGACCAGACCGCCATGGAGTTCTTCAACCCGAGCAATGCGTTCGACGCCGAGGGCCTGACGCGGCTGACCGAGCAGATCGAGCACCGCAAGAAGCAGCGCAACGACGTCGAGCAGGACACGCTGATCGCGATTCGCAACAAGAACCTCGAGGCCGAGAAGCTGTCGCTCGACATCGACCGCGAGAGCGAGTACGCGCGCCTCACGCAGCAGCGCGAGGTGGAGATCGCGCGCGCGCGCCAGCGTGCCGAGGTGACCACCGAACGCGCGCAGCGCGAGCAGGATGCCGAGCATGCGCAGATCACCGCCAAGCAGACCATCGAGGCGGCGCGCATCCGCAGCGACCTGAGCGTCGAGCAGGAGCGCATCCAGAAGGAGCGCGCGGTGCAGGCCGCCGAGGTGGCGCGCCGCCAGGCGCTCGAGCTGGCCGAGCAGCAGCGCGCGATCGCGGTGGCGCGCGAGAGCAAGGCGCAGAGCGAGGCGCAGGCCGACGCCGAAGTGGCGCGCGCGCAAGCCGTGTCGGCGGAAGAAAAGGTGTTCACCGCGCGCGAGGTCGAGATGGCCGAGCGCAAGAAGGCGATCGACCTGATCGGCGCGGCGCAGGCCGCCGAGCGCGAATCGCTGCGCCTGACGTCGGCAGCGAAGGCCGAGATGCTGGCCAGTACCGACCGCGGCACCGCGATCCGCGCGCAGGCACAAGCCGATGCCGACGCCGACAAGATCAAGTCGCTGGCCACCAAGGTGCGCGCCGAGATCGAGGCCGAGGCGATGCGCCTGATGAACGAGGCGCAGAACGTGCTGTCGCCCGATGCGCGCGCATCGGTGCTGCGCTTGCGCCTGGTGGAGAAGGCCGAGGCGATCATCCGCGAGGCGGTGAAGCCGATGGAGCGCATCGAAGGCATCAAGATCCTGCACGTCGATGGCCTGGCCGGCGGTGGCGGCGGGGGCAATGGCGACGGCAGCAACGGCGGCTTTGCCGACAGCGTGGTCAATTCGGCATTGCGCTTCCGCGCGCAGGCGCCGATCGTCGACCAGCTGCTGCGCGAGATCGGGCTGGAGTCGGGCGACATCCAGCGCCTGGCCGGTGGCGTGTCGGGCGCCACCGCGGCGCTGCCGCCGCTGTCGCCGCCGTCCAAGCAGTGAGCGGGAGCGCACGCCGGTGATCCGCATCTACGTCTCCAGCGTGATCGACGCCAGCGCCGACACGGTGTGGTCGCGCATCCGCGATTTCAACGGCATGCCGATGTGGCACCCGGGCATCGCCGACAGCCGCATCGAGAACAACGATCCGAGCGACAAGGTCGGATGCATCCGCCAGTTTCACACCCGGGATGGCGGCACGATCCGTGAGCGGCTGCTGGCGCTGAGCGACTACGACTATTCGTGCAGCTATGAGATTCTCGAGAGCCCGATGGGCGTGGAGAACTACGTCGCGACATTGAAGCTGACGCCGATCACCGATGGGGGACGCAGCTTTGCCGAGTGGAGCGCGGAGTTCGATTGCGCCGAGGGGCGCGAGCGCGAGCTGACCGA
>Ga0068867_100003583_pt1 | contig 10922 bp, 4 predicted proteins | sample KBSMisM32_FD_65649 | JGI IMG/M metagenome (GOLD analysis project Ga0068867, IMG submission 65649) | Miscanthus rhizosphere microbial communities from Kellogg Biological Station, Michigan, USA - KBS Miscanthus M3-2 | ecosystem: Host-associated > Plants > Roots > Rhizosphere > Soil ...
CGGCGGCGAACGTGGCGGGATCGCCGGGCGCGATCCCGAAGAGCAGCGCGCTCATGCCGCGCGCCGCCGCGTAGCCGCCGAGGACGCCGGGGACGATGCCGAGCGCCGCCAGGCGCATGCCGTCGGCCAGGATCAGCCGCCGCACGCGCGCCGGGTCGGCGCCGAGCGCGAGGCGCACCGCGATCTCCCGCGATCGCTGCGACACCGTGTAGGCCAGCAGGCCGTAGATGCCGACGCCGGCGAGCAGCACCGCGACCGCCGCCAGGACGCCAAGCACCTGGAGCTGCGTCCGCCGCGCCGCGGTTTCGCCGGCGAGCACGTCGTCCATCGAGCGCACGCCGGAGATCGGCTGCTCGGGATCCGCGGCGCGGACGATCTCGCGGATCGCCGCCACGAGCGCATCTCCCTGGCCCGCGTGCCGGACGACGAGATCCTTCGGATCGAAGACCGCCGGACGGCCGTCGGCGATCTGCTGCGCCGGCAGGTACATCTGCGGCTCGCTCGTGCGCTCCAGTCCGCGGACCCTGATGTCGCCGACCACGCCGACGACGGTGCGCGTGGCGCCGCCATGACCGAATGTCCTGCCCAGGGGATCCTGCCCGGGCCAGTAGCGATCGACGAACGACTGGCTGACGACGGCCACCCAGGCGCGATCGCGGGTATCCGCGTCGCCGATGTCGCGGCCGCGGCGCAGCGGAATGCCCAGCGACCGGAAGTACTGCGGCGTCACCCACCGGTGGCTCACGCCGGCGGCACGCGCGCTGCGCGAGACCTGGCCGGGGATCTCGACCGATGTGATCAGGCCGGTCACGAGCATCGGCAGCCCGCTGGTGAATCCCGCGCTCTCGACGCCCGGCAGCGCGCGCACGCCGGTCAGCACGCGATCGTAGAACTGCGCGCGGCGGAGCGGGCTGTCGTACTTCGGCCGCGGCAGCGCCGTCCTCATCGTCAGCACCCGCTGCGGCGCGAACCCGGGATCGACCGCCTGCACGCGCCACACCGCACGAATCAGCAGGCCGGCGGTGATCAACAGGACCACCGACATCGTGACTTCGACCGCGACGAGGATCGATCGCACCCGCTGCTTCGCGCCGCCGCCGGCCCGGCTGCCGTCGCGCAGCGCGCTGAACCCCGCGCGCCCGGCTCGCAGCGCAGGGAACACGCCGAACCCCAGCGCGGTCAGCGCGGTGAACGCCGCCGCCAGGGTGAGGATGCGCAGGTCGAGACCCGGCTGCGACGCCACGGGCAGCGTCTGCGGCACCAGGGTGGAAAAGAGCGGCACCGTCAACACGGCAACGAGCAGGCCCGCGGCGCCGCCGATGGTGGTGATGACCACGCTCTGCGTGATCAGCTGCTGCACCAGGCGACGACGTCCGGCGCCGAGCGCGGCGCGGACTGCCAGCTCGCGTGCGTGCGCGGCGGCTCGCGCCAGCAGCAGGTTGGCGAGATTGGCGCAGGTGAGCAGCAGCAGGCAGAGGCTGGCGCCCGTGAGCGTGAGCAGCATCGTGCGCGCGCGCGGCGACATGTTGTCGCGCATGAGGAAGACGCTGACGCCCGTCTCGGCGTTGGTGTCCGGATAGTCGCGGCCGAGGCGCTCGGCGAGCGTCGACAGCTCCGTCCGCGCCCGCTCGAACGTCACGCCATCCTCGAGCCGGCCGACCGCCTCGAGGAAGCTGTTGGTGCGGTTGGCGAAATCCTGCTCCCGCAGCGTCAACAGCGTCCACAGCTGCACGTCGCGGTTCGGAAAGTAAAACCCGCGCGGCATCACTCCGATGACGGTGTAAGGCGTCCCGTTGAGCGTAATCTTCTCGCCGAGGACGGCGGGACTTCCGCCGAACTGCGACTGCCACAGTCCGTATCCGAGGACCGCGGCGCTCGCGTCGTCCGTTCCGGACGCGAAGACGCGGCCGAGCGCCGGCGCCACACCCAGCAGCGGCAGCACCTCCGCCGTCACCGGCGCGATCGGGAGGCGCCGCGGCTCGCCGCCGCCCACCAGGTTCACCGCGTCGCCGGCAAACGCCCCCATCGCGGCGAACGACCGGCTCATGCCCTTGAGGTCACGATAGTTCGCGGGCGAGAGCTGATTCATGCAGCCCCAGCCGCCGGCCTGCCGCGGCCCCTCGCAGACCCGCACCAGGCGATCCGCGGCGGGGAACGGCAGGGGGCGCAGCAGCACGAAATCCGCGACGGAGAACGCCGCCGTGTTGGCGCCGATGCCCAGCGCGGTGACGACGATCGCGGTCAGGGCGAAGCCGCGCGCCCGGGTCAGCGTGCGGGCCGCGTAGCGCAGGTCCTGCTTCAGGATGTCCCAGTGGGCGATCAGTGCATGCATGGCAGCCTCGGAGTGCATCTGTGAGACGGCCGGCGCGACGGATGGTTAGGCGGCGAACAGCTGGCTCCGTTCGCGGCCGCAGTTTGGATATGATGACGAGCCAACCGGGATTGCCTCGATGAAGAGCGGGTCGCTCAATAATTCAGGACTGACCTTTCTCGCCGGCGGCGGCGAGATGGGCGGGCGCATGCGCGAGATGGACTGGTCGGCGACGCCGCTGGGCCCGCCGGAGCAGTGGCCGCAGAGTCTGCGCAGCACCGTGAGCATGCTGCTGCCGTCGAAGGCGCAGATCGCCCTCTTCTGGGGCCCAGAGTTCGCCGTCCTCTATAACGACGCGTATCGCCCGGTGTTCGGCGCCAAGCATCCGCACGCGCTCGGCCTTCCGGGCAGCCGCGCCTGGAGCGAAATCTGGGACAACCAGTTGCACGAACTGCTTGCCGGTGTCGTCCGCACCGGTGAGGCCTTCTGGGCGCGCGACCTCCTCTTCGAGCTCGAACGGTACGGCTTTCTCGAGGAGACCTACTTCGACGTCTCCTACGATCCGGTGCGTGTCGAGTCGGGGACCGTCGGGGGCGTGTTCTGCATCGTCACCGAAACGACCGAGCGCGTCGTCGGTGAGCGGCGGATGGCCCTGCTGCGGGATCTCGCGGCGCGCAACGCGACCGCCCGGACCACCCGCGTCGCCTGCGTGCTGGCGATGGAGACGCTCGCGGCGAAACCGGAGGACGTGCGGTTCGCGCTGGCGTACGTGGACGGCGAGCTGCAGGCGACGACGCCCGGCGCCGAGCAGCGGCTCGCGGGCGCCGATCCGTCGCTGGTCAAGACCGTGCCACTGGCGGCGTCGACGGCGGGCGCGCGCGTCGGCCGCCTCGTCGTCGGCCTGAATCCGCGCCGTCCCTTCGACGACCACTACCGCAGCTTCCTCGATCTCGTCGCCGACCAGCTGGCGACGGCGCTCGCCAACGCGCGGGCCTACGAGGAAGAGCGGCAGCGCGCCGAGGCGCTGGCAGCCGTCGATCGCGCGAAGACGGCCTTTTTCAGCAACGTCAGCCACGAGTTCCGGACGCCGCTCACGCTGATGCTCGGCCCGATCGCGGATCTGCTCGCCGAGGCGCGCGGGCCGCTGACGCGCCCGCAGCGGGAGTCGCTCGACATCCTGCAGCGCAACGCCGGCCGCCTGCTGAAGCTGGTCAACGCGTTGCTCGATTTCTCGCGGATCGAAGCGGGGCGCGCGCAGGCGACCTATGCGCCCACCGACGTGGCCGGCCTGACGCGGGAGCTCGCCGGCGCCTTCCGATCGGCGATCGAGCATGCCGGCATCCGCTTCGAGGTCGCGTGCGACCAGATCGACGAGCCGATCTTCCTCGACCGCGACATGTGGGAGAAGATCGTCCTCAACCTGCTGTCGAACGCGCTCAAGTTCACCTTCGACGGCACGATCCGCGTCGCGCTCCAGCGCCACGGGGACGGCGTCGAACTGGGCGTGACCGACACCGGAACGGGGATTCCCGCGGCGGAGCTGCCGCGCATCTTCGAGCGCTTCCATCGCGTGGAAGGGGCGAGATCGCGGACGCACGAAGGCACGGGGATCGGCCTCGCGCTGACGCACGAGCTCGTCCGGCTGCACGGCGGCACGATCGACGTCGAGAGCGGAGTCGGCGAGGGCACGCGGTTCGCCGTGCGGGTGCCGGGCGGGTCGGCGCACCTTCCGTCCGATCGCGTGGTCAGCGCACCGTTGTCGGCGGTACCGGCGCGCCACACGGCGCCGTTCGTCGACGAAGCGGCACGATGGCTGCCCGATTCGGCGCTGCACGGTGACGAATCCGTCCCGCCGATGGCTCGTGCGGCAGGCGCGGGCCGAGCCAGCCGGGAACGCGTGCTCGTCGCCGACGACAACGCCGACATGCGCGAGTACCTCTCGCAGCTGCTCCGCCAGTGGGACGTGACGACGGCGACCACCGGGCTCGCCGCGCTCGACCAGGCGCGCGCCAACCCGCCGCACCTGATCGTCACCGACGTCATGATGCCGGAGCTGGACGGCTTCGGCCTGTTGCGCGAGCTGCGCAGCGATCCGCGAACCGAGGCGGTGCCGGTGCTGATGCTCTCGGCGCGTGCCGGCGAAGAGGCGCGGATCTCGGGGCTGGACGCCGGCGCCGACGACTACATCACCAAGCCGTTCAGCGCGCGCGAGCTGATCGCGCGCGTCGGATCGCTGCTGAACCTGTCGCGCGCCCGCCGCGAGGCCGAGCTGCAGAAGCGCCACCTGCGCGCCCTCTTCATGCAGGCGCCGACGCCGATCGTGATCCTGCGCGGGCCCGACCACGTCGTCGAGCTCGCCAATCCGCTGACCTGCGCGATCTGGGGACGCTCGGAGGCGGAGGTGCTCAACCGGCCGCTGGTCGAGGGGCTGCCGGAGCTGCGCGACCAGCCGTTCAAGACGCTGCTCGACGAGGTGCTTCGCACCGGCGTGCCGTACGTCGGCAAGGAAACACCGGCCAACCTCGATCGCCACGGAGACGGCACCGTCGACACGGTGTACCTGAACTTCGTCTACGCGCCGCTGCGCGGCCTCGACGACGGGATCGACGGCGTCCTGGTGATTGCCTTCGACGTGACCGACGAGGTGATCGCGCGCAACGAGATGAGCCAGCTGCGCAGCGCGGCCGAGTCCGCCAACCGCATGAAGGATCAGTTCCTCGCCATCCTGGGGCACGAGCTGCGCAATCCGCTGGCGCCGATCCTGACGGCGCTGCAGCTCATGAGCCTGCGTGGCGACGAGTCGAGCGTCAAGGAACGGACCGTGATCGACCGGCAGGTGCGCCACCTGGTGCGCCTGGTCGACGACCTGCTCGACGTCTCGCGCATCGCGCGCGGCAAGATCGAGCTGCGCCACCAGACCGTGGAGATCGCCGACATCGTCGCCGCCGCGGTCGAGGCGACCAGCCCGCTGCTCGAGCAGCGCCGTCATCGCTTGACGATCGACGTGCCGGCCGGGCTGCCGGTGCGCGGCGACGCGACGCGCCTGACGCAGATCGTCGTCAACGTGCTCAGCAACGCCGCGAAGTACAGCGAGCCGCAGACCGAGATCCACATCGGCGGGCGGCGCGACGGGCCGCACGTCGAGCTGCGGGTGACCGACGCCGGCATCGGCATCTCCGCCGAGATGATGCCGCACGTGTTCGAGATGTTCATGCAGGAGCGCCAGGCGCTCGACCGCGCGCACGGCGGCCTGGGGCTCGGGCTGACGATCGTCAAGAGCCTGGTCGAGCTCCACGACGGCACCGTCGAGGCGCACAGCGACGGGGTCGGCCAGGGCAGCGAGTTCATCATCCGGCTCCCGGTCGCCGCCGTCCTGCCCGCCGACAGGAACGCGGCGGCGCCGGATGGACAGGCGCGCGTCGCCGTTCCCACCGGACGGCGCATTCTCGTCGTCGACGACAACGTCGACGCCGCGCGGCTGCTGGCGGATGCGCTCGAAATGGTCGGCCACGAGACGCGCGTCGCGTTCGACGGGCCGGGTGCGCTCGACGCCACGGAGACGTTCCACCCGGACGCGGCGCTGCTCGACCTGGGCCTGCCGCTGATGGACGGCTACGAGCTCGCCGAGCAGATCGTCGCCGGCGCGGCCGGCCGGCGCCGGCCGATCCTGGTGGCCGTCACCGGCTACGGGCAGACCTCGGACCGCGAGAGGTCGCGGGCCGCCGGCTTCGACGCGCACATCGTCAAGCCGGTTGACGTCACGCACGTGCTCGGCGTGCTCGATCGGCTGCTCGCCGTCGAGCCCGCGAGCTGAGATCGCTCTACGCGCCGGGAACGACGAGGACCGGGATCGGGCTCAGACGGAGCACGCGGTAGGCGATCGATCCGGGCCGCGGCGAGAGCGCTCCGGCGCCGCCGCCGAGACTCATCACGATCATCTGCGCCCGCCGATCGGCCGCGATCGCGGCGATCGCGTCCGCCGTCTCGCCGATGGCGACGACGTCTTCGCACGGTGTGCCGCAGACGACCTGGGCCAGGGCGCGCAGCCGCGCCCGCGCGCTGTCGACGCGAACCTGCGTGGAATCGTCCACGAGCGCCTGCCACTGCGCGGCCACGGCCAGCGGTTCCACGACATGCGCGACCGTCATCGCCGCGCCGAACTCGCCTGCCCATTCCGCCGCGACCTTCAACGCCTCGACCGACGCGTCGCTGAAGTCGGTCGCGGCCAGGAGATGGGAGACCTGCCCGGCCGCGCCGGCCTGTGATTCATCGGAGGGAGGGACGGCGAGGACAGGCACGCGCGTCCTTCGCAGGACACGCTCGGTGGTGGATCCGAGCAGCCACTTGCGGAGGCCGCCGAGCCCGTGCGTCCCCATCGTGATGAGCCCGGCGCCGTGCGCCTCCGCCATGTCCCGGATCGCGGCGGCGGCGTCGCCCACCGTCGTGATGAACGCGGTCTGCGCCGGCGAGCCCTCGCGCCATGTCGCGGCGACGAACTCGCGCAGCGCCGCCTCGGTCTCAGCCTTGACCCGGTCCCGGCCCGACCGGATGCGCGACGCTTCGGCGAGCACGGGATCGACGACACTGGCAACGGTCAGCCGCGCGTTGAACCGGGTGGCGAACGCCCCCGCCCAGCGAAGGGCGAGCCGCGATTGTTCGGAGAAGTCGATCGGGCTGAGAATCGAATGCAGGTTCATGTGCGTGCAGATACCGACCTGAGTATTGCGTACCGGATGCCGGTCGAGGAGGTCCTCGCCGCGCTCGATTCCGACGCGCGTCAAGGCCTCACGGCGGGCGAGGCGGGCGCCCGGCTGGCGCGCGTGGGACCGAACGAGCTGCCGGCGGAACCGCCGATTCCCGCGTGGCGCCGTGTCCTGGCGCAGTTCCGGGACGTGCTCGTCATCCTGCTGCTCGTCGCCACCGCGGTGTCGGCCGTGCTGTGGGCGATCGAGCGCGACGCACCGCTGCCGTATGAAGCGATCGCCATCCTGGTGGTGGTCCTGCTCAACGCGACGATGGGCTACTTCCAGGAGGCGAGGGCCGAAGCCGCGGTTGCCGCGCTTCGCGCGATGTCGGCGGCGCAGGCCCTCGTCATTCGCGACGGGGAACGGCAGGTCGTCGCCGCGGCCGGGATCGTGCCGGGTGACATCGTGGTCATCGCGGAAGGAGACACGATCCCCGCCGACGCGCGGCTGATCGAGTCGGCCGCGCTGCAGACCGCCGAAGCGGCGTTGACCGGCGAGAGCCTGCCGGTCGCGAAGTCGCCGGAGACGCTGCCCGGAGACGCGCCGCTGGGCGATCGCCACGACATGGTCTTCAGCGGCACCGCCGCCACCTACGGGCACGGCACGGCTGTGGTGACCGCGACGGGGATGCACACCGAGATGGGGCGCATCGCCGGGCTGCTGAAGCAGACGCCGGACGAGGAGACGCCGCTGCAGCGCGAACTGGATCGCACCGGCAAGATCCTCGGTCTCGTCGTCGTCGCCATCGCCCTCGTCATGATCGTGACGATCGTCGTCGTCGAAGACGTGCACGGTCTCGCCGCGCTGTTCGACGTGCTGATCCTCGGCGTGGCGCTGGCGGTCGCGGCCGTGCCGGAAGGGCTGCCGGCCGTCGTGACGGCGGTCCTGTCGATTGGCGTACAGCGCATGGCGCGGCGCAACGCCATCGTCCGCCACCTTGCCGCGGTCGAGACGCTCGGGTCGGCGACGGTGATTGCGTCCGACAAGACGGGAACGCTGACGAAGAACGAGATGACCGTGCGCGTCGTGCTCACCGCCAGCGGACGCGTCACCTTCGAGGGATCGGGATACTCGCCTCAAGGGTTCGCCCACCCGGACGGCGGCGGATCAATCGAAGGGCCCCTTCGTATCGAAGTGGAGCGCGCGCTCGCCGTGGCGGATCGCGCCAACAACGCGTCGGTCCAGCAGCGCGACGGCCGCTGGACGGTCCAGGGCGATCCCACGGAAGGGGCGCTGCTCGTCGCCGCACGCAAGTGCGGTCTCAGCTCCGCGGATCTCGACATCCGGCTGCCGCGGCTGGCCGAGGTCCCGTTCTCGTCCGAGCGCAAGTTGATGAGCACCATCCACCGCGACGCCGGGCGTGAGCACGCCGGCATCGTCTTTACGAAAGGCGCGCCGGACGTGCTGCTGGCGCGGTGCGCCTTCGAAGTGGTGGGCGACGGACGGCGTCCGCTCTCGGAGGCCCGCCGGCGCGAGATCCTCGACGCCAACGAGGCGCTGGCCGGGCAGGCCCTGCGGACGCTCGGGGTCGCGGCCCGCTGGCTGGAGGAAGCGGCGCTCGCGGCGCACGCCGCGCATCCCGACGCCCGCGTCGAAGAGGGCCTGGTCTTCGCCGGGCTGATCGGCATGATCGATCCGCCGCGGCCGGAAGCGAAGGAGGCGGTCGCGCGCGCGCTGCGCGCCGGCATCCGTCCGCTGATGATCACCGGCGACCATCCGGTCACCGCCGCCGTCATCGCCCGCGAGCTCGGCATCAGCGCCGACGCACGAGCGATCACCGGCGCGGAGCTCGAGAAGCTGACGCCCGAGGCCATCGCCCGCACCGTCGCCGAGGTGTCGGTCTACGCGCGCGTCAATCCCGAGCACAAGCTGCGCATCGTCGAGGCCCTGCAGCGCGGCGGCGCGGTGGTGGCGATGACCGGCGACGGCGTCAACGACGCCCCGGCGCTGAAGAAGGCCGACATCGGCGTCGCCATGGGGATCACCGGCACCGACGTGTCGAAGGAAGCGGCCGACATGGTGCTCGCCGACGACAACTTCGCCTCGATCGTCGCGGCCGTGGAAGAGGGGCGGGCCATCTTCGCCAACATCCGCAAGTTCCTCCGCTACCTGCTGTCGTCGAACATCGGCGAAGTGATGACGATGTTCTTCGGGGTGCTGCTGTCGAAGCCGCTCGGTCTCGCCGCCGGCGGCGACTCGCTGGTGCTGCCGCTGCTGGCGACGCAGATACTCTGGATCAACCTCGTCACCGACGGTCCGCCGGCGCTCGCGCTCGGCCTCGATCCCCCCGACGCCGCCGTCATGCAACAGCAGCCGCGTCCGCCCGGCGAAGGGGTGATCACGCCGCGCATGTGGCGGGGCATCTTCTTCATCGGCGCGATCATGGCGCTCGGGACGCTCTTCGTGCTCGACGCCTCGTTGCCGGGAGGGTTCGTCGAGGGCTCCGGCAGCCTGCGCTACGCGCAGACGATGACGTTCACCACGCTGATGCTGTTTCAGATCTTCAACGTCGTGAACGCGCGCTCGGACGAGCAGAGCGCATTCGTCCACCTCTTCACGAACCCCTGGCTGTGGGCGTCGATCGTCGGCTCGGTCGCGCTGCAGGGGCTGGTGGTCTACGTGCCGTTCCTGCAGCGGGCCTTCGGCACGGTTCCGCTCAGCGCTGCCGACTGGCTGTTCTCGGTCGGGGTGGCCAGCTCGGTCCTGTGGCTGCGCGAGGCGAGCAAGCTGCTCGCGCGGCGGCGCGCGTGAGGATGCGAACGCGGTAGAATCGCCACTCGCCGGAGGTCGATGACGATGCGCACCGCTCTCTCGTTGCTGGCGATTGCCCTGCTGGTGCAGGGCGCGGCGCCCGATCGGGCGGTCACGCCCACGCGCTCCACGCCGCTCTTCAACGGACGCGATCTATCCGGGTGGACCGCCGACGTGCCCGAGAAAGACACGAACCCGTCGGCGCCCGACAGCTTCATCGTCCGCGGCGGCATGCTGGTCAGCCTGGGAACGCCGCCGGGCCACCTGCTGACGACGAGCACCTACCGGAACTACCGGCTCGAGGTCGAGTACCGATTCCCGGGCAAGCCGGGCAACTGCGGCGTGCTCGTGCACGCGTCCACCCCGCGCGCGCTCTACAAGATGTTCCCGCAGTCGATCGAGGTGCAGATGATGCACGAGAACGCCGGCGACTTCTGGTGCATCAAGGAGAACATCGAAGTCGCCGACATGGAGAAGCGTCGCCCGCGGAAGGAAGGGGAGAAGTGGGGCGGGAGTGAGGGAGACGCGCGGCGCATCCTCAACCTCACGGACGGCTCCGAGAAGCCGCCCGGGCAGTGGAACACCCTGATCGTCGAGGCGCGCGATCGCGGGATCAAGGTGTGGGTGAACGGCGATCTCGTGAACGACGGCTTCAATTGCACGGCCGACCGCGGCCGGATCGCGCTTCAGGCCGAGGGCTCGGAAGTGGAGTTCCGCCGCGTCGAGATCGGCCCGCTCCCCGCGGCGGCGAAATAGCGCCATCCCGGCGACGTCACGGTCCGGACGCGGCCGCCGTCGGCGAACGAGATGCTCGCCGATGCGCCGGGCGTCTTCGCGACGAGCGCGAGCCCGCGCGCCGGGCCGAGCACCGAGACGGCGGTCGCCAGGCCATCCGAGAGCGTTCCCGCCGGCGCGATCACCGTCACGCTGCGACGGCCGGTGAGCGCCGCTCCCGTGCGGGCGTCGATGATGTGCGAGTAGCGCACGCCACCGATCTCGACCCACTGCTCCGCGTCGCCGGACGTCGACACCGCCGCGTCGCGCAGCAGGACGCGCGGTGTCCCTTGCTCAGCGCGCGACAGCGTCTCGACTTCGACGGTCCACCCGGGCGCCCC
>Ga0068867_100003586_pt1 | contig 10917 bp, 9 predicted proteins | sample KBSMisM32_FD_65649 | JGI IMG/M metagenome (GOLD analysis project Ga0068867, IMG submission 65649) | Miscanthus rhizosphere microbial communities from Kellogg Biological Station, Michigan, USA - KBS Miscanthus M3-2 | ecosystem: Host-associated > Plants > Roots > Rhizosphere > Soil ...
CAGGTTGCGGTGCGTCTTCGAGTCGGCCGGCACGATCGTCCACGGCGCCCAGGGGGTACCGGTGGCGGCAATCGCGGCCGCGTAGGCCTGCTGGTAGTCATCCCAGCGCTTGCGCACATCGAGGTCGCCGGCCGCGAACTTCCAGACCTTGGTCGGGTCCTCGAGGCGTTGCTGCAGGCGCAGGCCCTGCTCGGCCTTCGAGATGTGCAGGAAGAACTTGCAGATCACGGTGCCGTTCTCGCTCAGCATGCGCTCGAAGTCGTTGATCTGGGCATAGCGCTGTTTCGTCTGCGCCGCATCGATCCAGCCGTTGACGGTCGGCACGAGCACGTCTTCGTAGTGGCTGCGGTTGAAGATCGTCACGTCGCCATTTCCCGGCACCTGGCTGTGGATGCGCCACAGGTAGTCGTGGGCGCGCTCGGGCTCCGACGGCGCCTTCCACCCGACGGTCTTCACGCCGAGCGCGCTCATCTGGCCGAACACGCCGCGGATCGTGCCGTCCTTGCCGCTGGTGTCGGTGCCTTGCAGCACGACCAGCAGCTTGAAGCGCCGATCGGCATAGAACAGGTTCTGCAGCGCGTCGAGTTCGGTCGCGAGCTCGGCAGTGGCCAGCTTGTCGCGCGCCTTGTCGCCGCTGCCGAACGGCTTGGCCGCCGGGTCGAAGCGCGTCAGCGCAAACCGCTTCGCACCGCGGCCGGTCAACGCCGCGCTGTGCTGGTAGTCCGCCAACTGGGGGATGTGCTTGGCCACGCGGCGTCCTTCGGAGGTGCTGATTGACGTATACGTCAAATCGGGAGTGTAGCGGCGCACTTCGCGGCAGCGCGATTTCTATAATCCGCGTCACCGTGTCGACCGCAGCCGTGCCTTCGCCGATCGCGCCCGTGGCGATCACCGCCTACACCGCGACCTCGGCCGTCGGCGCCGGCAAGGCCGCGATGCAAGCGGCGGTTGCGCAGGCGCGCAGTGGGCTGCGGCCGAACGACTTCACGCATCACCCGCTCGCCACCTGGATCGGCCGCGTCGACGGGCTCGATCAGCCGCTGCCGGCACCGCTCGCGAGCTGGGATTGCCGCAACCACCGGCTCGCGTGGCTCGGCCTTCATGCCGACGACTTCATCGCCGCAGTCTTCGCGGCGCGCGCGCGTCATGGCGCGGCGCGCATCGCGCTGGTGCTCGGCACCTCGACCTCGAGCATCGGCGCGACCGAGGACGCCTACCGCGCGCTCGATCCCGACGGCAGTTTCCCGGCCCGCAGCGTGAATCCGCGCCTGCACACGCCGCATTCGCTCGCCGCCTTCGTGCAGCAGGCGCTCGCGCTCGCCGGGCCGTGCCTGACGGTGTCGACCGCCTGCTCGTCGAGTGCGAAGGCATTTGCCGCCGCCGAACGGCTGCTGCGGCTCGGGCTGGTCGACGCGGCGGTGGTCGGCGGCGTCGACAGCCTGTGCGGCAGCGTGCTGTTCGGGTTTCATGCGCTGCAGCTGGTCTCGGCCGAGCCCTGCCGGCCGTTCGACCTGCGGCGCAGCGGCATCAACCTCGGTGAGGCCGCGGGCTTCGCGCTGCTCGAGCGCGGCAGCGGCGAACTGAGCCTGAGCGGCTACGGCGAATCCAGCGATGCGCATCACATGTCGACGCCCGACCCGAGCGGTGCCGGCGCCGAGCAGGCGCTCGACGATGCGCTGGCGCGCGCCGGCCTCTCGGCCGACGCGGTCGACTACATCAACCTGCACGGCACCGCGAGCGCGAAGAATGACGAGGTCGAGGCGACGCTGGTCGCGCGCCGCTTCGGCGCGCGCACCCATGCAAGCTCGACCAAGGGCTTCACCGGCCACGCGCTGGGCAGCGCCGGCATCGTCGAGGCCGCGTTCAGCCTGCTCGCGCTCGAGACCGGGCTGATGCCCGGCACGCAGGGCAGCACGCAGCTCGACCCCGCGTGCGGCCCGCAAATCCGGCTCGATGCCGCGCGCGCCGAGGTGCGATGCGCGCTCAGCCATTCGTTCGGCTTCGGCGGCACGAACTGCGTGCTGGTGTTCGAGCGGCGCGCATGACTGCGTCGTTCATCGAATCTGCAGCGCTGTGGGCGCCGAGCCTGCCGGGCTGGGATGTCGCGCGCGCCGCGTTCCGGGGCGAGGGCGCGGCGGTCGACCCGCCGGCACGCCGGCCGGCGCCGGCGCTGCTGCCGCCGACCGAGCGCCGCCGTGCCTCCGACTCGGTCGCGCTCGCGCTCGAGGTTGCCGCCGATGCCGTTGCGGGCTCGGGCTTCGCTGCGACCGAGCTGCTCAGCGTGTTCACCTCATGCCATGGCGACCTCGCGATCACCGACAACCTGTGCAGCACGCTGGTCGCGCATCCGGAGCTGCTGTCGCCGACCCGCTTTCACAACTCGGTGCACAACGCCGCCTCGGGGTACTGGGGCATCGCGACCGGGAATCGCCACGCCAGCACCGCGGTCAGCGCGTTCGCGCAGAGCTTCGCGGCCGGGCTGCTCGAAGCCTTGACGCAGGCCGCCGCCGAGACGCGGCCGGTGCTGCTGGTCGGTGTCGACATTGCGGCATGTGGCCCGCTCGTCGCCACGAACACCAGCCGCGGCATGCTGGCGGTCGCTCTGGTGCTCGCGCCGCAGGCGAGTGTGCGCACGCTTGCGCGGCTCGATTGGGGGCTCGCCAGCGGGCCGGCCGAGCCGATCGCGCTGCGCTCGGCGGCCGCGCTGGCGCTGCGCGCGAATGCGATGGCCGATGCGCTGCCGCTGTTCGAGGCGCTGGCCCGTGACGACGCCGAGCTCATGGCGCTGCCCTTGTCGGCCGAGCTGGCGCTGCAGGTGCAGCTCGGCGGATTCGCGCGCGATCGCGCGGCTGGCTGAATAGCGTCCTCCGCGGCAATCCGACCGCCCGGCGAAGCCGGATCTGCTCAGGAGTCGCCGAAGCGCAGCATGCGCCGGCATACTCGGCGCATGGAACCGGTGCGGCAGCATCACGATGTGGTCGTCATGGGGGGCGGGCTGGCCGGGCTGACGCTCGCGCTGCAGCTGCGCCGGCGCTTCGCCGACATCGACGTGCTCGTGATCGAGCGCCGCCGGCATCCCGTGCCGGAGGCGGCGCACAAGGTCGGCGAATCGTCGGTCGAGATCGGCGCGCATTACTTCGGCAAGGTGCTCGGGCTGCGCGAGCACCTCGAGACCGCACAGCTGCGCAAGTTCGGGTTCCGCTTCTTCTTCTCGGAGGGCCGGCGCGACATCGACCAGGTCACCGAGGTCGGCGCGAGCCGCTTTCTCGCGGTGCCGAGCTACCAGATCGACCGCGGCATCTTCGAGAACTTCCTCGCGCAGGAGGCGCAGCGCCGCGGCATCCGCTTCATCGACGGCCTGACCGTGCGGCACATCGACCTGGCCGACGGCGACTCGCCGCACCGGCTCGACTGCGAGCAACGCGGCGAAACGCTCGCACTGAGCGCACGCTGGGTCGTCGACGCCTGCGGCCGCGCCGGGCTGCTCAAGCGCAAGCTCGGCCTCGCGCAAGCGAACGCGCACGATGCGAACGCGGTGTGGTTCCGCATCAAGGACCGGATCGACATCGATGCCTGGTCCGACGACCCGGCCTGGCGCGCGCGCTGCGACCCGCCGGCGCGCTGGCTCTCGACCAATCATCTGGTCGGCGCCGGCTACTGGGTCTGGCTGATCCCGCTCGCGTCGGGTTCGCATTCGGTGGGCATCGTCGCCGACCCGCGGCTGCATCCGCTGGAGACGATGAACAGCTTCGACAAGGCGATGGGCTGGCTGCGGACCTACCAGCCGCGCCTGGCCGACGCGCTCGAGGGCAAGCGCGCGCTGCTCCAGGACTTCGCCTACCTGCGCAACTTCTCGTACGGCTGCAAGCAGGTCTTCTCGGCGCAGCGTTGGGCGTTGACCGGCGAGGCCGGGCTGTTTCTCGACCCGTTCTATTCGCCCGGCAGCGACTTCATCGCGATCGCCAACACCTACATCACCGAGCTGATCGCGCTCGACCGCGCGCACAAGCCGCTCGGCGCCCACGCGCAGCTCTACGACCAGCTCTACCACTCGTTCTACGAGAGCACGCTGGCGCTGTACACCGACCAGTACCCGTTGTTCGGCGATCCCGAGGTGCTGCCGGTCAAGGTGATCTGGGATTACACCTACTACTGGGGCGTGCTGGCGCAGTTCGTGTTCCAGGGGCGCCTGGCCGACCTGGCCGCGATCGGCGCGCTGCGCGGCGAACTGGCGCAATGCCAGCAGCTCAATGTCGCGGTGCAGGGCTTTCTTCGGCAGTGGTCGGCGCACAGCCGCAAGCTGAATCGGGCGGTGATGCTCGACCAGGCGGCGCTGCCATGGTTCGCCGAGCTGAACCGCGGCCTGAACGACAGTCTCGACGACGCGCAGTTCCGGGCCCGGATTCGCGCCTCGACCGCGCAGCTGCGGCAGCTCGCCACCGAGATGCTGGCGCGGGCCTGCGGCGCCTACCCGGCGCTGGACGGCGCTGCCTTGCGCGCGCTGCTCGAGTCGACCGATGCGGCGCCAGCCGCGCCGCCAATGCTGGCCGGCTTCGTCTGAGGTTCTGAGCGCCGACCGCGCGCCTGCCGCGCCGTGACATTTCGCCGCGGGCCGCGCGTCAATCCGCATCGCCGCCGCGGCCGTTTGGCGGCACAATCGCGCCCGTTGGGATGCCGAGACTCCGGAAGCACGATGGCGCATGCCACACCGGTGCGGGCAAACAGGAGAGTGGCGTGGCCGCTGGCACGATTCCGATCAAGACCGCGCAAGGGCAGGCCGAGTTGAGCACGCGGCAGCGTCGCGTCAGCCAGCGCCATCGCACCGTGTTGTTCCTGGTCGACGGCCGGCGCAGCGCCACCGAGGTGCGCAGCATGGCGCTGCGTGCCGGCGTTCCCGAGAGCTGCTTCGACGAGCTGCTCGAGCTCGGCCTGTTGACGCTGCCGGAGCCGGCGGTCCTGCAGGAGGATGTGCTGCATGTCGAACTGCCGCTGCAGGCATCCGACAGCGTGATGCCCGATTCGCTGCTGCCGCCCTCGCGCACGCTCTACCCGGAGTCCGTCCTGACCGATTCGACGCTCGGCGGCTGGCCCGACGCCTGGCCCAGCTCCGGTGCGAACGCACAAGACGCCGCCGCCGATTCGAATTTCGAAGAAGCGCGCCGGATCTTGCTACAAGCGGTGCGCGCCGAAGCGCCGCTGACCGGTTCGCTGACCTTGCTCAAGCTGCGGCGCGCAGGCAGCCGTGCGGAGCTGCGGCGGCTTCTCGACGAGGTCGAGGGCCGCATCAGCAAGCCGCACCGTTCGCTCGCCGCGACCCACACGATGCGGCGCGTGCGCCAGCTGCTCGACGGCCGCCTCGATTCATCGCTCGCCCCGCCCGAGACGACCTCATGACTTTTCTCGCAATCGACATCGGCAACACCCGCCTGAAGTGGGCGCAATATGCATCGCCCAAGCCCGGCGCGCCCTTGCTGCACCATGGCGCGGTCTTTCTCGAGACCATCGACAGCCTGTCCGACAACGAATGGCACGCGCTGCCGCCGCCGGGCAGCATGCTGGGCTGCGTCGTCGCGGGCGAAGGCGTCAAGCGGCGGGTCGAGGAGCAGCTCGAGATCTGGGACGTCGAGCCGCGCTGGGTCGTGTCATCGAGCCAGGCCTGCGGCGTCATCAACAGCTACGACCACCCGAGCCGCCTGGGCGTCGATCGCTGGGTTGCGCTGATCGGCGCACGCCAGCGCGTGCTCGCGCAGGGGCCGGCCCGGCCGGCGCTGGTCGTGATGGTGGGCACCGCGGTGACCGTCGATGCGCTCGACGCGACCGGGCGCTTTCTCGGCGGGCTGATCCTGCCGGGCTTCGGTCTGATGCTGCGCGCTCTCGAGATGGGCACCGCCGGGCTGAAGGCGCCGACCGGCGAGGCGGTCGATTTCCCGACCAACACCAGCGATGCGTTGATGAGCGGCGGCTCGGATGCGATCGCCGGCGCAGTCGAGCGCATGTACCGCAAGCTGCTCGCGCGCACCGGCCAGCAACCGGTGCTGATCATGACCGGCGGCGCGGCCGTGAAGCTGTCGCCGATCACCAACCTGCCGTTCGAGACGGTCGACACCTTGATCTTCGAAGGCCTGCTGCAGCTGCAGTCGCACCGGCTCGCGCTGTAATCCGGGAGGCGAAGCATGTCCGAGTACACCGCCGAAGTGCTCTGGGTCCGCGACCCCGCGCAAGACTTTCTCGGCAACCGCTACAGCCGCCGCTACCTGATGCGCTTCGACGGCGGCATCGAGGTGCCCGGCTCGTCGGCGCCGTCGTCCGTGCCGTTGCCGATGTCGGATGCGCAAGCGGTCGATCCCGAAGAGGCCTTCGTCGCATCGCTGTCGAGCTGCCACATGCTGTGGTTTCTCGCAATCGCTGCGAAGCGCGGCTTCGTCGTCGACCGCTACCTCGACCCGGCCGTCGGCGTGATGGCAAGGAACGCGCAGGGCAAGCTGGCGATGACGCTCGTGACCTTGCGGCCTGATGTCAGCTTCGCGGGCGAGCGCCAGCCCAGCCGCGACGAGCTCGACCAGCTGCACCACAAGGCGCACGAAGAGTGCTACATCGCGAACTCGGTGCGGACCGAGGTGCGCTGCGAGCCGGTCTACCCGGCGGGCTGAAGCGCGGCGCTCAGAGGCTTGGGAGGCCTGGCTGATCGCAAGGCTGTGGCAAGCCTCTGACCGATTCGCCTTCGCTGCGCAATTCCATAGGCGCTTCGCTACGGCGACTCAAAGGATGTAGCGCGACAGGTCTTCGTTCTTCGCCAGGTCGGCGAGCTTGGCGTCGACCTCGGCGCCATCGACGCGGACGGTCTGCCCGCCGCGGTTCGGCGCGTCGAAGCTGATCTCGTCGAGCAGCCGCTCCATCACGGTCGACAGGCGCCGCGCGCCGATGTTCTCGGTGCGCTCGTTGACGTCGTAGGCAATCTGCGCGATGCGGCGGATCGCCTCGGGCCGCAGCTCGAGCGTCACCCCTTCGGTGGCCAGCAGCAAGGTGTACTGCTTGACCAGGCTGGCGTGGGTCTGCGTCAGGATCGCCTCGAAATCGTCGACGCTGAGCGAGCCGAGCTCGACCCGGATCGGGAAGCGCCCCTGCAGCTCCGGGATCAGGTCACTCGGCTTGCTGAGGTGAAACGCCCCCGACGCAATGAACAGCATGTGGTCGGTCTTGACCATGCCGTACTTGGTGTTCACCGTCGTGCCTTCGACCAGCGGCAGCAGGTCGCGCTGCACGCCCTGGCGCGAGACATCGGCGCCGCTGGTCTCGCTGCGCGACGTGACCTTGTCGATCTCGTCGATGAAGACGATGCCGTTCTGCTCGGCGTTGAGCAGCGCCGCCGTCTTGACCTCGTCGTCGTTGACCAGCTTCGAGGCTTCTTCGTCGATCAGCAGCTTGTGGGCCTGGTCGATGCGCAGCTTGCGCAGCTTGCGCTTGCCGCCGCCGGCACTCGCGAACAGGCCCTTGAGCTGCTCGGTCATCTCTTCCATGCCGGGCGGGCCCATGATCTCCAGGCCCGGCTTGTGGTCGGTGACCTCGATCTCGATCTCCTTGTCGGCCAGCAGCCCTTCGCGCAGGCGCTTGCGCATCACCTGGCGCGCGGTGTTGTCGGCGGCCGGCGGCGCGACCGGCGGCGCGAGGCCGAAGTCGCTGCTCGAGCTGCGCGCGGGCGGCACCAGGATGTCGAGCACGCGGTCTTCGGCGGCGTCTTCGGCGCGGCTGCGGTGACGGCGCATCGCGCTCTCGCGCTCCTGCTTGACGGCCATGTCGACCAGATCGCGCACGATCGTGTCGACGTCCTTGCCGACATAGCCGACCTCGGTGAACTTGGTCGCCTCGACCTTGATGAACGGCGCATCGGCGAGTTGGGCCAGACGCCGCGCGATCTCGGTCTTGCCGACGCCGGTCGGGCCGATCATCAGGATGTTCTTCGGCGTGATCTCGCCGCGCATCTTCTCGTCGACCTGTTGGCGCCGCCAGCGGTTGCGCAGCGCGATGGCAACCGCGCGCTTCGCGCTGGCCTGGCCGACGATATGGCGATCGAGCTCGGAGACGATCTCCTGCGGGGTCATGCTGGACTTGGTTTCCATGTCAGTGCCCGCCCGCAGGGCAGTGAACGAGGTAAGCGAGGGGGTTCATCGTCAGTCCAGCGTCTCGATGATGTGGTTCTGGTTCGTGTAGATGCACAGATCGGCGGCGATCTCGAGCGACTTCTTCACGATGTCTTTCGGTGCGAGCTCGCTGTTCGACAGCAGCGCCCGCGCAGCGGCATGGGCATAGGCGCCGCCCGAGCCGATCGAGACGATGCCGTATTCGGGCTCGAGCACGTCGCCGTTGCCGGTGATGATCAGCGAGGCTTCGCGGTCGGCCACGGCCAGCATCGCCTCGAGCCGGCGCAGCACACGGTCGGTGCGCCAGTCTTTCGTCAGCTCGATCGCGGCCCGCACCAGATGCCCCTGGTGCTTCTCGAGCTTCGCCTCGAAGCGCTCGAACAGCGTGAAGGCATCGGCCGTCGCGCCGGCGAAGCCGGCCAGCACCTGATCGCGGTAGAGCTTGCGAACCTTGCGCGCCGACGACTTGACGACAATCGTGCCCAGGGTGACCTGCCCGTCGCCGCCGAGCGCGACCACGCCGCCGCGGCGCACGCTCAGGATCGTCGTGCCGTGAAAATTTTCCATCTGACGAAGATAGGGCCGAATCGCGGGAGGTCAAGTGCGCGCAGTGATCTGTCGCTCCGAGCGCGACATGCCGCGCCCATATGCCGCCCAGGCTCCTAGACGGTCCGGACCTTGACCTTGGCGTGCTCGTTGATGCCCATCGCGCCGAAGAACAGCGCCACGATCCGGTGCGCCTCGACGAAACGCACGCTGCGGTTCTCGCTGCGGCGTGCCAGCACCCAGTTCAGCAGGTCGCCCGCGGCGATGAAGTCGACCCTGATCAGCCGCGCGCACGACACGTTGACGATGCTCGCCAGGCCGAGTTCGGCATCCATCTTCTTCAATGTCGCACCGATGTCGCCGACCAGCTGGCCCGACAGCTCGACGCTGCCGACCTGCACCTGCCCGGTGTCTTCGGTCAGGTGCGACTCGAGGAAGCTGGTCGAGACCTCGCTGACGACCGACAGCGGCGGCGTCGAGGTCGTGCTGCCGGTGCCGCTGATGCGCACGTGGCAGCGCGCCGGCTCCCACGACGGCGGCGACACTTCGTAGGTCACGCAGTAGTCGATCGCCGCTTCGTCGAACTGGTCGGGGCGGTTCGCCATGCGCAGCGCGTCGAATCGCAGCTGCCAGTAGGCCGGGTCGGCGTCGCGCACGCCGGTCGGCGCCGCATCGTGCAGCGCGGTGAACAGGCATTCGCCGCCGAGCCAGCGCATGTCCAGCTCCTGGCCGATCCAGTTGCGGAACAGGTCGCTGAGCCGGGCGCAGGCCTCGGCATCGATCGTGCGCAGGGCGCTCCAGTCGAACACCCAGGGCAAGGGCATCTGCAGCGAGACCGATGTCAAGCGTGCGACCACGTCGGCATCGATGTGCTCGGGGCTGGTCCAGCCGACCTGGCCCTCGAGCCGCGCGTTGCGCGGGCGGTCTTCGCCGGCGGCCTCGGCCACCAGCTTGGGCAGCGAGAACCACTGCGGCGCCGACCAGCCGAACTGCTGCGCATAGTCGAGCGCGAGGCTCTCGAACTTCAGCTGCTGGCCGATCGCGCGATACAGGTCGAACAGCACCAGCCAGGTCTCGGCGTGCTGCGCGCGTGAGCCGCCCGGGCTCGTCAGCGACGCGAGCGACTGCTCGCACTGGTCGAAATCGGCGTTGGCGAATGCGATCACCGCCTCGTCGAGCTCGGGATCGTGCGTGACCTCGGAGAGCTCCTGGGCGAACGGGTGCGCGAAGTCGTCGGCCGCAGCATCGAGCTTGATCGCGCTCAGCGGCGACATGCCCGAATTCATCACCGCGGCCGACACCGGGGCGGCGCGATCGTCGACCGGCTCGTCGGCGGCCCGCGTCGCATCGAACCCGCTGTTCGCCCCGGCGCGCGTGCGACGATATTCCATCGCGGCCGGCTCGGTCGGTGCGTTGTAGAACTCGGCCGTGCGTTTCGGGGTGGTGTGGGTGTAGGCGCCGTCACCGACCATCTGCTGCTCGATCTCGTCGATCTTGGCCTTGACGCCGCTGTCTTGCTTGGCGCCGCTCTCGAGCAGCTTGCCTTCGGAGTCGTCGATGCGCGACGACCCACCGAGCGCCGCGATCTGTTCGCTGGTCAGGCCTTCGCGGCGCACCTTGCGCAGCATGTCGAACTCGCGCTTGCGCACGAAATCATTGCGCCGCTTGCGCTCGATCATCGCCTTGAGTTCGCCCTTGGCGAACTCGGTCTCGCGCATGTCTTCGGGGGGCGCGCCCAACTCGGCCCAATCCGTGCTCGGATTGGCCACGAACTTGACAACTTTGCGAAAGAAGCTCGTCGTGTCTTTGGGGTCCGGCATCACGCAGGTCGGTTGGCGGGCAGCGTGGGTGCGGCGTCGCGAGCTCAGTCGCCGAACATCTTCTGCTTGAGTTCGCGCCGCTGCTGGGCTTCGAGCGAGAGTGTAGCCGTCGGCCGCGCGATCAGGCGGCCCAGGCCGATGGGTTCGCCGGTTTCGTCACAGAAGCCGTAGTCGCCGGCATCGATGCGGGCGAGCGATTGCGAGATCTTCTTCAGCAGCTTGCGCTCGCGATCGCGCGTGCGCAGTTCGAGCGCATGCTCTTCCTCGATGGTCGCGCGGTCGGCCGGGTCGGGCACGATCGAGGTGTCCTCACGCAGATGCTCCGTCGTCTCGCCGGCGTTGCTGAGCAGGTCGTCTTTCAGCGATTGCAGCTTGACGCGGAAGAACTCGAGCTGCTTGTCGTTCATGTACTC
>Ga0068867_100003603_pt1 | contig 10897 bp, 8 predicted proteins | sample KBSMisM32_FD_65649 | JGI IMG/M metagenome (GOLD analysis project Ga0068867, IMG submission 65649) | Miscanthus rhizosphere microbial communities from Kellogg Biological Station, Michigan, USA - KBS Miscanthus M3-2 | ecosystem: Host-associated > Plants > Roots > Rhizosphere > Soil ...
TACATGGACAAGCAGGAGGCCGAGCTCAAGAAGGTCAAGGGCGCCAACGTCCAGCGCGAGGGAGACAAGCTGATCGTCCGCTTCAACTCGGCGATCCTGTTCGATACCAACAAGGCGAAGCTGAAGCCGGCCTCCGAGAAGGACCTGGGCGAGTTTGCCGGCGTGCTCAAGCAGTACTCGGACACGAACATCGTCGTCGAGGGCCACACCGACAACAAGGGCAAGAAGGCCAAGAACAAGAAGCTGTCGGAGACGCGCGCGGAATCCGTCATCGGGTACCTGGACGCGCAGGGCGTCGTGCGCGCCCGCATGACCAGCGTCGGTTACGCCGACGATCGCCCGGTCGGCGACAACAAGACCGACGAGGGACGACAGGCCAACCGGCGCGTCGAGATCCAGATCAGCGCCAACGAGAAGCTGCAGAAGGAAGCGCAGGCGCAGCAGCCGCAGCAGGCGCCCCAGGCTTCCGCCGCGCCCGCCCGTCCGTAGTCAGCGTTCCAGGGTTCCAGCGTTCGTGGATCAGCGGCGCGCGATCTCGCGCGCCAGCTGCTGGGCGTGCTTCGCGATGTCGGGCACGGAGGTCGTCTCCCAGTCGCAGGCGCGGCGGACGGCGCCGATGCCGAAGATGCGGTGCGACGCCTCGCCGCGCGCGTCGACGACGCGGCCGTCGGTGGTCGTCTCGATGCCGAGGCCGCTGGCGGCCAGCGCCGCCAGCCCGCCGTCGATCAGCGACTGCAGCACCGGCGTCGACGCCTCGGCGACGTCCAGCGCGGGCCCCACGCAACGGACGACCGCGTCGAAGCGCTCGTGCCGCGCCTGCCCGGCGCGCTCGCGGATCGCCACCATGACCGCCGCGGCATCGCCCCGCCCGTCGATCGTCACGCGGCCCGCGACCCGGCGCAGCCGCCCCGTGCGCGCCCATTCGTCGACGCGCACCAGCGCGTCCGCGGGCGCGCGGTGGCGGAACACATCCCAGTACGGGCGCACGTGGCGGACGAAGCTGGCGCGATCCGCCTGGGGCAGCGCGCGATAGAGACGCACCACGTGCGGCCGCAGGCTGTCGACCGCGCGCTGCCATGGCAAGCCACCGGCGACCGCCGACGCGATCGTCTGGCGAACCCAGCGCATCAGCGGGCGGATCGCCTGTGGCGCGCGTTCGGCGTCAGCCGCCGCCAGCGGCGTGGTTCCCTGGAATTCGGGCTCGTGCGGCAGCGGGAGGAGGCCGCGCGGCGAGACCAGCGTGACCTCGCCCGCGAACCCTTGCGCGTCCAGAAAGGCGAGCACGTCCAGCGCGGACAGGCCCGACCCGAGCAGCAGCAGCCGTCCCTGCATGGGCAGCGTCGCGAGCGCGCACTCATCCCACGCGTCGACAACGCGCGGGTGATACGACGCGTGTTTCACGCGCGGAACGATCCCGGTCGCCAGCACCACGGCCTCCGCCGGCAGCGTCGCGCCCCCGCGCAGCACGACGGTGTCGCGCGTGATCGCGACCGCCTCGTCGCGCCACAGCCGCAGCTTGGCGGCGCTGCTCTTCACGCACGCGGCCAGGCGCGCCGTGACGTAACGGGCGTAGAGGGCGCGGCCCAGGAACGCGTGCGGCGCCGCTTCGCTGCCCGAGAACTTCACGAAATCGTCGGGCGTCTCCGGATCCATGCTCATGCGCGAGGCCGGGACGTTCAGGCGAAAGACCTCGCTCTCGACGCCGTACGCGATGCCGCGGCCCAGCCACGGCCCCATCTCCACCAGGTGAACGCGCCCGTCTGCGTCCATCTCGCGCAGCAGGTGGTAGGCGACCGCCGCGCCCGCGAAGCCTCCCCCGACGATCACGACCTGGCGCCCGCTGCGCGAGGACGGCGCGTCGATCGGCAGCGGCGGGCTGTAGGCATGCAGCGTGAGCAGCGGGTCGCGTCCCGCGTTCATCACCTGGTGGAAGCGCGGCGCGCTCTCGACGACGACGCTGCCGGGCGCCCACACCCGATCGCGATCACCCAGCACCGTCTCGGTGGCAGTGCCGCGCAGGATCTTGAACGCGCAGGCGGACGCGCCGTGGCCGTGCAGCGACGTCGACTGGCCGGGACGCCAGCAGTGCAGCCGCAGCTCGAGACGATCGTCGCGGTAGATCAACGCGCGCACGTAGTTCTCGTCGTCGAAGCGAACGAAGCCGCGCACGTCGTCGAAGGTGATCGGCGCCGTCAGCGCAGCGGCCAGCGCGGGGCCGTCCGGCTGCGCGATCGCGCGCAGCTGATCGCGCAATGCTGCGAGGGTCGGCGTGAGCTGCGGCTGAGTTGCCACGCGGGTCTCTAGTTTCGCACAAAGCCGAAATCGCGGACCGGGCGCGATCCTTAAATGAAGCTCCGCCGTATCCGGATCGCGGTAGCATTCCCGCGTGAGGCGCGGGCTGGCATACGAGCTCGGTGGCGCTCTCGCCTTCCTGGTCGGGTGCGGCGACGGCGCCTCCCCGGCCGGGGACGGCGGGACGGGAACCGCGGGGAGCGGCGCTGCCGGCACAACCGGAGCCGCCGGTGCCGGAACGGCGGGAACCGGCGGCACCGGAACGGTGGGAACCGGCGGCACCGGAACGGCGGGAACCGGCGGAAGCGCGCCACTCAGCTTCGCGGCCGACATCTGGCCCGTGTTCGATCAGGTCCGCGATCCGCCCTGGAAGTATTACGGGACGGGCAGCTACGCGGGCTGCACCACGGGCGGCGTCTGCCACGGCGGCCCGAATCCGGGCGCCGGAATGAGCATGACCGCCGCCGACTCGGCCTACCGCGTCCTCATCGACGTCCCGTCGGTCTCCAGCCTGTGCGCCGGGACGATCCGCGTGATTGCTGGAGATCCCGAGCGCAGCTGCCTGGTGCGGTTTTACGAGGGGCGCCTGCGCGACGAGCTGGGCTGGGTCGGCCAGGCCGAGATCGACCTCGTGCGCAGTTGGATCGCAGACGGAGCGCGCCCCTAACCCTTCGAGGGTTCCGAGTTAGACTGGCGGCGATGCCTGCAGCCCCGAGGACGCTGAACCTCAAAGCCGCTCCCTGGAAGATCGCCAACCTCGCCGCGCTGAAACGCGATGGGCGCTTGCACCTGCCCGATCTGCAACGCGGGTTCGTCTGGTCGGCGGAGCGCGTGCGCGCGCTCTACGATTCGCTCTACCGGTCGTATCCGGTGGGCGCGCTGCTGCTGTGGAACCCGCAGTGGGAAGGCGAGGCGCCGTTCTCGACGCGCGCGTGGGACATCTGCCCGCCCGACGAGGTCACCAATCGCGGCACGCCGGAGCTGGCGCGCGCGGTCGTCCCCGGTTCCCTGTTCGTGCTGGATGGACAGCAACGCCTGACGTCGATCTTCCGGCTGGTGTTTCGCAGCCGGATCCGCAACAAGACCACGCCCGATCCGGACTTGCTGGTCGCGCTGTCGCCGCGCGACGAGTGGCTGGAGAGCCCGTTTCACCTGCGGTCGAAGACGCTGCAGCGCCGCATGCGCGACGGCTTGCTGGTCCCGGCGGAGGTGCTGTTCGAAGGAATCCGCGGCGCCAACGAGAGCCTGGCCGTGCAGCGCGCGCTGGGCGAATGGCTGACCGCGGGTGACGACCTGTTCTTCGAGGCGCTGGATCGCGCCAACGCGATCCGCACCGCGATCCTGCAGGCCGAGGTGATCGCCTACGAGATCGACGCCGACGCCGGCGACGACAACGTGATCGAGATCTTCGCGCGCCTGAACCAGCAAGGCGTGCGCCTGCGCCCCGGCGATCTGGCGGCGGCGCGCCTGACCGGGCAGATGGCGAACTTCAGGACGCGGGCCCGCGAGGTGCTGGTGATGAAGGAGCTGCGCGGCTTCTCGGCGCCCGAGGGCGTCGAGGAAGGGAACCGCAGCGGCGCGTTCGTCGACACCGACCTGCTGATCCGCGCGGCGCTGTTCCTGGGCGGCGGCGGCGTGCGCTACCGCGACGCCGAGAAGCGGAAGGTCCAGAGCCACTATCAGAACATCGAGGGCAGCTGGGACGCGGCGGTCGCCGGATTCAAGAGCGCGGTGGCGCTGTTTCGCAACGCGGGCGTCCCCAGCGGGGACTGGCTGCCTTACCGCTATCTGCTGTTTCCGCCGGCGATCGCGGCGGCGCGCGGCCACGACCTGGACGAACGCTGGACCGGCTGGGCGCTGGCCGCCAGCCTGTGGCGCCACTACGCGGGCGAGGTCGACACCAAGCTGGCCAAGGACGCGTCGCTGGCTGCAGAGGGCGACGTCGACGGGCTCATCGAGCACGTCAAGCTGCGCGCGAAGCGGCCCGAGAGCGCGATCCCCGAGGACGACGATCTGCTGCACAACATCGTCGGCGAGAGCGCGATCCTGTTCGCGCTGCTCGCGTACTTCCTGCGCGTGAACGCGCGTTCGTTCCCCAGCGGCAAGCTGCTCTCGGGCGCGCACGAGCCGCTGGAGGTGCACCAGCTCTTTCCGCGCGACAGCCTCGACCGCTTTCCCGATCGCGACAACGAATACGTCCCCGATCGCCTGGGCAACCTGACGCTGCTGGTCCGCTCCGACAGCGAGCACATCGGCGACACCGCGCCCGCCGTCTATCTGCGCATCATCGACCCAGTCGATCGTTCCGCGCACCTCATTCCCGACGACACCGGGCTGTGGTCGATCACGCGCTACAACCAGTTCTGCGAGCAGCGCGAGCGCGGGATGGCGGCGATGCTGCGCGACCTTCTGTACAACTACAAGGTGACGTGAGCGTCGTGGCGTGAGGGCCATCCGGCTGCTGGTCGTCGCCGCGGTCCTGGGCGGCTGCTCCTCGGCGCCGGCGCCGTACATGTGTCCCGACGACGCGCCGGTCGCCTGCCCCAGCCCGGCGCCGAGCTTTGCCGCCGACGTCGCGCCGATCATCGTCGACCACTGCCAGAAGTGCCACGCGCCGGGCGGGATGGCGCAGCGGTTCTCGTTCCAGACCTACGATCAGATCGCGCCGTACGCCGGCGACATCAACCTGCAGCTCCAGACCTGCGCGATGCCGCCGCCGCCCGAGCGGCCGCTGACGGCGGCGGAGCGGCAGGCGATGTTCGGCTGGATCTTCTGCGGCGCCCTGAACGATTAGTTACGGCGACGACGACGGCGGGCGATCAGCGCGGCGCCGACCGCCGCGGCCAGGCCCAGGCCGCCGGTCTCCGGCCCATCGGCGAGACGACAGCTGCAGCCTCCCCCGCCGCTCTCCTTCGGCCCGGTCGTGCCGCCCATGCCGCCCCGGCCCGCGCCCATACCGGCCGTGCCGCTCCCGGTCGCGCCCGCGCCGCCGCCGCCGGCGCCACCTCCACCCCCGCCACCGCCGCCCGACGATCCCCCGCGGCCGGCGCTGCCCGAGACTCCGGCCGTACCGGTGGGCGTCGGGAACGCCATTTCTTCCGCCGGGTACTTCTTGTTGTTGGCCGCGATCGCGGCCCGGATCGCCGGCGTGTTGTCGAGAACGATCGGGCCGTCGCCGGCCGATTCGCGCTGCCAGGCCGTCTCGACCGCAGGCAGCCCGGACGTCGCTTGCACGTCGATGCCCTTGCCCTGGCAGGTCGTCGCCGTCGAGCCCGCCCGCACCCAGATCATCCGCCCGTCCTGCAGCTCCAGCCGGATGGGCGCGTTGCAGGCCAGGTACTGCATGTTGCCGCACATCGTCCGGATGACCGCCGTGTGCATGGCGGACACATCGCCGAGATCCTTGTTCTCGAAGAAGAACGCATCCTGGTTCATCTCCTCGGGCGACACGAACGTGTTCAGCCGCGTCAGGTACGGGTGACCGTCGATCATCATCTGCGCGTTCGAGCGCGGCGTGACGATCGAACTGTCGATCGCGTCCGTCAGTCCAGCCAGGTCGTAGGGCGGAAACGCGAACTGCTGCCAGTAGGTCGACAGATTTCCGTAGAACTGCGACGACGTGACACCCATCGCCTTCACCGCGTCGGGCATCGGGATGTACTTCTCCAGCAGCGGCAACGTCAGCGTGTCGTTGCCCAGGCCCATCGCGATCAGCGACTGGACGTAGGCGGGCGGCGTCATCGCCATCCGCAGCGTCATGAGGTTGATGGTGCCGTTGACGTAGATCGACGCCCGCGCGATCGACGAGCTTCCGGCGTATTCGGTGACGAACGCGTTGCCGCCCGCCTCGTTGGCCGCCTGGCTGACCAGCCCCGTCGGACCGCCGTAGTTCGATCCAAAGTTCCACCAGTCGATGCGCGCCTCGTCGATCTTCATCTCGTAGAAGCCGCGGGGCACCGCCCGCTTGTCGGACAGCACCCAGACCAGAACCGGCATGTTCGGGTTGGCAGCGATCGCGGTCAGCCGCAGCGGCACGCACGCCTCGGTTCCCCTGAACGTCATGACGATCGGCTGGATCGAGCGCGTGCCCACGCCGTTGAGCAGCTTCAGCGCGACGAAGTACTTGTTCTCGCGAACGTAGGCGTCGATGAGGGCCGACGCGCCGTCGCTGATCGCGTAGCCGTTGGTCGTCAGCCACGTCTTCAGCTCGGCCGGATCCGTCGAGCTGACGACGCGCGCGTCGAACGGGCCCACCGCCCCCTGGAAGAGGACCATGACGCCGCCGCCGCCGGCCCCGCCCGTCCCGAAGCCGCCCGCCGCGCCCGTCGTTCCCGCCGCGCCCGTCCCGCCGAAGGCGCCGCCGGTCGCCTGCGGGATGCAGGTGCCGCTGACCTCGTTCCGGGGCTGGAAGGTGGGTCGGGTGAGGTTCGCCAGCGTCGAGAACAGCCGGTCGGTTCCGGTGGACAGCTCGGGCACCGCCTCGACCGGCACGACCCAGGAGAACTTCGCGGCGTCGCCCGTGTACAGGATCTGGATGTGCGCGGCGATGGTGGGCGCGCCGCCGTTCGGATCCTTGGTGATGGCGAAGACGACGTTTTCGCCGTTCTGGGCGACGGGCAGCGGCGCCAGCGGATCGGGCGGGCGCGTGTTGCAGAACAGGCCGCCGCACGCGCGCGCGGGTTCGGTCCCCGTGAGCAGGACCATGCCGATTGAAAACGCCGCCAGCGCGAGCAGCGCCACGCGCGAGGCGATCTTCTGAAATCTGTTTCTGCGTGCGCTTCGCATCGATCTTCCTCCTCGTCCGCGCGCTCAGCGGTAGACGACCCGGATCCGCTGGTTGTGCGTGTCCGCGATGTAGACCTCGCCCGCCGGTCCGACCTCGACGCCCGCCGGGCGATCCAGCAGCGCGTCGGCCGCCGGACCCTGATCGCCTGCGAACCCGCGGTGGCCGCACTGGCCCGCGAACGTCGCGATGATCCCGTCGGGCGTCACCACGCGCACGCAGCTGTTGTCGGTGTCGGCGATGTAGACGCGGCCGTCGGCGCCGACCGCGACGTCGGCGAGCCGGCCCAGCTGCGCCTCCCGGGCGGGCCCGCCGTCGCCGGCAAAGCCCCAGGTGCCGGTGCCGGCGTACGTGTCGATCATGCCCGCGGGATCGATCCGGCGCAGTCGGAAGTTCTCGGTGTCGGCGACGTAGATGCTGCCGTCGGCCCCCAGCGCGATCCGCCCGCCCGGCGACGCGGACTGCCCGATCGGAAAATGGAACCCGGCCATCGTCGCCGGCTGGCCGTCGTTCAGCACGCACGGGTTGGGGTTGATCGCGTCGGCGCAGTGACCGATGCCGGCGATCGTCGAGATGACGTCGGTCGCGCGGTCCACCTTGCGGATCATCTGGTTCGCCTGATCCGCGATCAGCAGGTTGCCGGCGGCGTCGAACACGACGGCGACGGGCAGGTCCAGCGTCGCGTTCTCGGCCGGTCCCCCGTCGCCGCCGAAGCCGCGCTTGCCGGTGCCGCAGACGTTGATGATCGCGCCGGCGCCGCCGATCTGTGCCCGCTTGATCCGGCTGTTGTGCCAGGCGGCGATCGTCATCTCGTCGGGCGGGCCCATCGGATCGAAGGTGACGTTGGTCGGGTGGTTCAAGCGATCGCTCGACGGATCGTCGACCGACGGCCCCAGCTCGCCGATCCCGGCGACGATGTGCATCCGGCGGTTGCTGTCGATCGCGCGGATCCGGTGGTTGTTCCAGTCGACGACGTACAGGCGCCCGTCGGGACCAAAGGTCGTGTCTTGCGGCAAGTACAGGCGCGTCTCCAGCGCGGGCAGTTCGTCCGCGCCGTCGCCCGCGATTCCGGTGCCGGCCATCGTGCAGATCTGACCGGCCGCGCAGAGCGGCCCCGTCGTCGGCGTCATCGTCGGGTCGGTGTTCGACGGCGGCATCGCCGCGATGTCGTCGCCGCACGCGGCCGGCAGCAGCATCGCCGCGGGCAACGCCAGCGCGACCAGGCGGCGAACTGCGGCGCTCCCGATCATGGCCGCACCACCCGGCGGATCCGGCTGTTCATCGTGTCGGCGATGAACAGATCGCCGTCCGCGTTGAACGCGATGCCGAACGGCCGCGCCAGCTGCGCCGCGTACGCCGCGCCCCCATCACCACCCGGGCCCGAGGTGCCGTCGCCCGCGACGGTGTCGATGGTTCCCGTCGTCAGGTCGACCGCCCGCACGCGGTGATTCTCGGTGTCGGCGATGAACAGGCGGCCGTCCGGCGCCAGCTCGACGTCGCGCGGGTGGTCCAGCTGGGCCAGCGCCGCCGGACCGCCGTCGCCGCCGCCGCCGCGCGTGCCGTCTCCGGCGACGGTCTCGATGACGGCGCGCGCGAAGTCCACCCGCCGGATGCGATGGTTCTCGGTGTCGGCGACGTAAAGCCGCCCCTCCGCGTCCAGCGCGATCGCGCCGCCCGGTTCGGGGTTGTCGCCGTCGGCCTGGAACGAGAACTGCGCCGCCAGCGGATCGCCGCCGTCGCCCGACGCGCCACGCGTGCCGACGCCGGCCACCGTCTGGATGTCGCCGGTGGCCGCCCCGATGCGCCGGATGCGGAAGTTCCGCGTGTCGAGAACGTAGAGATCACCCGACGGCGCGAGGGCGATGCTCTTGGGCTGGTTCATCAGCGCGGTGCCCTCGGGGCCACCGTCGCCCGCGTAACCGGGGCCGCGGCCGCAGACGATCTCGGCCAGGTTCGTGGCCAGGTCCATCGCCCGGATCTTGTGGTTGTGCCAGGCGGCGAGGATCAGCGCGCTGCCATCGGGCGAGAACTGGATGTCGGTCGGGTGATTGAGGTTGATCGACGTCGCCGGCACGCCGGGCGGCATCGTCTCGTCGCCGGCGCCGGGCAGCGGGCCGTCACCGATCTCGTCGGTGCCGAACACGGTGCGCAGCCGGCCATCAGCGTCGACCCGCCGGACGCGGTGGTTCTGCCAGTCGAGAATGTAGGGGCGGCCGTCGGGCGCAAACTCGAGATCGACCGGCCAGTAGAGGCTGGTCGCCAGCGCCAGCTCGCCCTCGCCGGTGAAGGCGGCCATGCCGTCGCCGGCGTAGGCGCAGATCGTCCCCACGTCGGAACAGCCCGCCGGCGCCGACGGCTCGGTCGGCGGGCCGCCGCACGCGGACAGCGCCAGCGCCGCCAGCGGAGCGAATTTGAACGTCTGTGCGCGAGCCGGAACCATGCCGTCGCGCACTAGCAACGCACATGCCGGGCGTCGCTTGCGTCACGACGGAATCGGGTTCATCGACGGTGTTTCGCCCGGATCAGCCTATCGGCGCGGAGCGCCGGCCCCGGAAAAGCGCGACATTTCGATCCGGCCCCCTGATCCAAAAGTCGCGCTCGATCGGCGCAGGCGTCGGGCCCGCCCGCGCCGACACTCGTTCGCCGAAGCGCCGCTACTGCGTTGGGAACGGCGTGAACTTGAACTTCTGCCCGCCCACGCTGGCCTCGAACATCAGGCCGCCCTTGGTCGCGGTGAAGACGGCGACGCCGTTCTTGAACCGCGCCTTGGCGGCAGCGCCCGTGTTGATGGCCACCGCGCTGGCATCAGCTGACAGCGATGCCTTGCTGGCCTTGAGATCGTTCAGCGCCTTCGGGACCTCGAAGAACACGATCTGCGAGAACTCCTGCCCGCCCGCCTGAGCCCCGATGGTCACCTGATTCATGGTGACCTTGCCGACTGGCGCGCCGCGCTCGAACAGCACGCCGTTGCCGTGCGCGCCTCCGATCCCGAGCCCGCCTTTGCCGATCCCGGGGAACACAACGTACCCCACCGAGCGCCGGAAGAACTCATCGATGCCCGGATCCGCTTTGCGGTAGAGGTCCATCGTGTGCTGGGCTTCAGTGATGAGTTGCGCCTCGCTTTCGGCTGCATACCCGGTCCGCGCCAACCCGACCGTCGCCAACGCCAGCGTCGCGGCCAGGGCCATACGTGTCGTCTTGAAATTGCGCATGAGTCGCACGTCTCCCTTCTCTCCTCTTGGAAGGTAAGGCTCGGAGCGGCGCGCCCGGAGTCAGCGCTTGTCGGCAATACGCCAGGATGAGGCGAAGCGGTCGACGTAGCGCGCGTCCACCGGCGGCGGTGCGCGGTAAATCGGTCCCAGCGCGTCGCGCAGGCGTGCGTCGTCGTAGGTGCGGTCGTGCTCGAAGTGAAGCTCGTCGGCGCCGGACGTCGGATCCAGCTGCGAGCGCCGGACCAGCGCCGCCAGCTGTGCCAGCGCCGGTGTCCTCGCGACCACGGCCGCTTCCCATTCGTCGAGCCCGACGATCGGGAGCCCGGCCGCCGTCGCCAGGTCCACGAAACGGACCGCGGCGCGGTTCACCAGGTGATACGTCGCGGGCGGTGCAGGCGACGTCGCGACGAAGCGGGCGATGGTCGCGGCGACGTGGTCGACCGGGGTCGAATTGACCTGCAGGTCCAGGCGCGGCGCGCAGCGGGCCCCGAACGACGACAGCAGCAGCAACGCCACGACGTCGTGAGCGCCGGCGCGGCCGCTGGCGGAATGCCAGCCCACGAACGCCGGGCGGTAGGTGGTCACGGCGAAGCCGCGGCCGCGCGCCCGC
>Ga0068867_100003622_pt1 | contig 10869 bp, 8 predicted proteins | sample KBSMisM32_FD_65649 | JGI IMG/M metagenome (GOLD analysis project Ga0068867, IMG submission 65649) | Miscanthus rhizosphere microbial communities from Kellogg Biological Station, Michigan, USA - KBS Miscanthus M3-2 | ecosystem: Host-associated > Plants > Roots > Rhizosphere > Soil ...
CGCGCAGGTCCACGAAGTACACGGCTGCCAGCCGCTCCGGCGAGCCCAGGACTTCGGCGGCGGCGACGGGGTTGCCGCGCACGTCGGCAAAGGCCCACTCGATGCTGCCATCCCTTGCCACGATCAAGCGGCCGATCCAGGCCTGTTCGCGCAGCGTGATGCGCAGCAGGTGATTGCCGTAGCTCTCCCCTCCGAAGCCCCGCACCGTGGCCCACGGGTTGCTCCAACCGAAACGCTTCCGCTCGAAGCGGGGCTCGGCCAGGAGCGCGGCTAGCTCATCGCTCCTGGCGCGCGACAGGATGACCTCAGCGGCACGCCCCGGCTCGCCCTCGGCCGTCGCGACGCGCGTGAGCAGCCTGGGATCGTCTTTCAGCTCCTGAACCTGCTCGGCGGTGGTCCAGGAGTAGAGCGTGCGTCGCGCGAAGTCCTCGTGCCGCACCTCGAACGCCGCCATCTCGGTTTCGAGCGTTGTGCTCGCTGCGAGATCGCCGAGCGGGCAGGTTCCAGGGTGCACCTGCGCCTCCGGCTGCGCCTCAACACCGGCGGGGGCGGGCGGCGACGACCCTGCGCTGGCCGTCGACGGTTGCGTCGGGGACGTGCCGTCTCTTCGGCTTTCCGTCATCGCACCGCATGCAAGCGCGGCCAGCGCCAGGCTCAAGACGGTGAGTCGGACATCGGGTGGGGGCGACATGCGCTGGGCGTACCGATTGGGGGCGTGCGCAGACTATAGCATGCCGGTGTTGCACGCGTCGCGGGGACGAGCCACGCCAGGGAAAAGGCGCCGAGAAGCCGGCCTCGCAACACTGTTGCGTGTCGGCTGCTATTCCACCTTCAGAGATTTCGGGTACGGCGGGGTGCCACGACTCTCGTAGGGGAACGCTGAGGATTGCCGCCACTCCCAGGACCATCCAGGTCATTGGCGGGCACCGAGGTTCGGGGCTCAGCGTCTCCGTCGACGACGATGATCGCGATTCGATTGCGACTATTTTGGAGCCTTCACTTGCGGCTGCGACCACGTGATGCGCTCCGAAGTGCGAAAGCTCGCCGGCTCGTCGCATTGCAGCGGCACGCCAGCCGCGCGCTGCAGGCCGAGCTTCCACGCATTCGTTACCAGCTCGCGTTGCGCGCCAGCTCGAAAGCGCGCTCGGGGAACCAAAGGCCCGGTGCGGGTCCCCCGAGGCACTCGCCGTCCGACTCCCCTGGCCGCTTCACCCACAGGTACGCGTCCAGCGCAGGGTCGCCGGTGTCCGCAGTGGGCGCCCGCCCGAGGGCGCGACCAACGGGATTGCACCAGCTCTCCGGGCCCGTTGCGGGGCCATTGCCATTGCGGCTAGAGTCGATGATGAAGTGCGTCTCGATCCCCAGGCGAGTGATCAGGTCGTGGCCATAGCGCAGCAGGTCCGCGTCGCGCTGGTAGTTGGACACGTTGAGGGAAAAGCCACGCACCCCGGCAATTCCCGCCGCGAGCAGGCGCTCGGCCATGACATTCGACGGCACCCAGCTCGAATGTCCGGCGTCCAGGTAGACCACCGTGGACGGCAATGCGGACAGCGCCTCGGCGAAGGATCGAGTGAGCTCCAGGCGCTGGGCCTGATCCGGCTCTGACAAGCAAGTGTCGAGCTGCGGGAGGGAGTCAGGCTCGAGCACCACGACCGCGGGCCGATCGCCGATGGCAGACACGAACGCGGAGGCCCAGTCGCGATAGGCCTGCGGGTCTTCGGCACCGCCCGCGGAGTACCGTCCACAATCGCGATTCGGCAGGTGGTAGGGCGCCAACACCGGCAGCACGCCGGCCCTGGCTGCGGCGGACACATAGCTGTCCACCTGGGCAGCGATCGATTCGTAGGGATAACTGAACCATTCGGCTGCCGGCTGCTCGGCAATCTTCTGCGCCAATGCCGCCTCTTCGGGGGACGAGGCCCGTAGCATCTCGGCGGCCTTGGCCGCCCACGTGTCAGGGTAGACGTACAAGGGCAGCGCCACGAAAGGGTTACCTGGCGGCAGCGCGACGACAGGGCTCTCTGGAGCAGCGGGCTGCTCGGAAGCGACGGAACCTTCCGATGCCGCGGCGCCTGCCGAGCCCGCCGACTCGGGCTGGCTTGGCTCCGAGTCGCTGCAGCTCGGCAGCGCGAGGACCGCGAGCGCGAGGACGACCCTTCTGATGTCGGAGCAGATGGCTCGGAACCGAGCCCAAACGATCGCCACAGGATGAGCCCGCTGTTCCTTGGGGACAGCACGTCCCGTGAGGATGCTCCACATCGATGTCCACCGGCTGCGGAGATCGTGCTTCACGGCTCGGATCTCGAACTGAAAGCCCGCTGTGCCTGCAGTCCTGGAGCGTTCAGTGATGGTACGCGGGCGGGTCGTCACAAGCGTTGAAGTAACCCTGGCACGTGCCGCCGACACAGGCCGTGATGATGCCGGCGAAGTTCACGCAGTCGGCATCCACCATGCAGGAGGCGCACACGCTCGCCTTGCACACGCCGCTCGCGCAGTTGGAGTTCAAGTTGCAGGCCTGGCCCAGCGCTCGCGGCGCCTGGATGGGTACGCAGCCGCTGCGACCGCCGCAGACGGTGCCCTCCGTACACTGCGCCGTGCTCGTGCAGGCGCCGCCTGCGGCGACCGCGTCCGTGCACACGTTGCTGACGCATTTGGTACCGGCCTCGCACTGCGCGTCTCGATAGCGCCCCGGCGCAGCACAGTTGCCGCCGCGCGCGACACTCACGACGGCGAACGGGTCCGGGGCTTGCGGCAGCGTGTAATCACCGCATGGGGCGTCGGCGGCCTGCTTCAGTTGATCAAACACCTGCTGCACACGCTCGGACGAGAAGACCGCTCCGTCGCGCGTGCCGTTGCTCGTGTCCAGGTAGCAGCTCGTCTCGACGTCGCTCGCGCAGCCGGCCTCCTGCGCCGAGGGCTCGCTACAACAGCTGGTGCGCGCGGCACAGAGTTGCTCGGCATAGCGCTTACAGTAGGCGTCGCGAATCTGGTCCTGCGTGGCAGCCCTGAGACCCAGCACGGCGAAATCCACCGTGCCGTCCGCACGTGGCGTAGGGGCCGCGCCGCCCGGCGCAGAGCCGCCGCTGGGCGTGGCGCTGCCCTCCGGCTCGCCTGAGTCATCTGATCCGCACGCCACGGCCGCGCACAGTGCAAAGCCCAAACACGTGATCAGGACTCCCGTTCCCCACGACGCTTTCATGCGTCGGGTTAAACGCCCGCCCACTTGGCACGTCAAGCTCGCGTGGCGATCCAGAAGCGACACTCGCCGCCGCACCTTTCTTCGAATGGGTCGGCCAACGGCCCGAACCAGGCCACGGTCTGGTTCGCACGGCGCCGGCGTTCGTTGGGCGGGGCCCGTGCTGTCGGGAGCCGCCGAGCGCCCTGAGCTCACCCCAACCTCGAACCATCAGCTTTCTGCACGAGTCCATCGAGGCAATGACCCAGGTCTGGTGCGCTACGATGCGACGCGGTGGTCTGGCTGAGCACCGACGCCGAGGTGATGACGGAGCCCGGCCGGGGGACAATCGCGAAGCGATCGTCGACCGCAGGTCACGTGAGGTGCACCAGACCTGATCAAGGCGCTGGGGACGCTTCAGGCTCGCGGCGATACCGCGACAGCCATCCCAGAAAAGCCGCACACCTGGGGTTCTGGCGCATGTCCGCGTGAATTGAGAACCAGGTGTTCCAGGCTGATGACTTCTTGGCTACAGACAGAACGGTCACAATCGCGACGGCTGGAGTGTATCGTCCGGGAATGAATGGGGTCGTTGCCGAACCACCCGCCGCTCTCCTCCCTCGGGTCCGGCTCGATCGGGTCGGTGGTGCCTTGCTGGTCGCGCTGGCGGCGCTGATGCTGGGGCTGTGGTTGGTCACGGTCAGTCACTTCGTCCACCCGCCCACCGGTTACAGCCCACGCCTGGGTGATGAGCTGGACGTGACCGGTTTCTTTCCGCCCCTGTGGACGCTCGCCTCGCCTTCGCTCACGCCCGCGGAATTCTCGGTGCGCGCCTGGGCGCTCTTTTCCGGGCTCGCCGCCTGCTATCTGGTCGCACTCGTGCTGGTCGGCTCCGCCCAGCTTCGACGTTCTCCGGGCGCGCTGTGGATCGTCGGAGGTGCCGCCGTCGCGGCCCACGTCGTCCTCTTGTTTGCCCCTCCCTTCCTGAGCAACGACCTGTTTCACTACGCCGTGTTTGGCAGAGCGGTGGCACGCAGCGGGACGAATCCATACATCCACCCCATCGCTAGCATGACGTCGGATCCGCTCATGCCCTTTGCCACCTGGCCAGGCTCCACCAGTCACTTCGGCGCCAGCTTCACCTGGCTATCGGCGCTGCTGGCGCCCTTGGGCGGCGACAGTGTGTTCGGTACTGCGCTGGCATTCAAGGGCTTGATGGTGGCCTGCAATCTCGTCACCTGTTGGATGATCCCCCGCGTCACGCGCGCCCTGGACGGGGACGGCACCTTGGCGCTGGCCATCTACGCTTGGAACCCGGTGGTGCTGCTGGAGATCGCCGTCATGGGCCACAACGATGCAGTGATGATCACGCTCGCCATCGCTGGCTTGCTCCTCTACGTGTCTGGCAAGCCCTGGTGGGCGTTTCTGGCCTTGGTGCTCTCGGCCGACGTCAAGCAAGTGACGGCGGCGCTGGGCGCCCTGCTGGCCCTTCATTTCATCTTTGCGCTGTCGGACTGGCGGGGCCGCGTCAGGCGGGCTCTCCAGCTCATGGCGCTGGCCGTGGCGGTGGAGGGCGTGCTGTGGCCGGCATTTTGGGCCGGGCGACGCACGTTCAGCGGGTCTCACGAGATCCTCTTCGACCTCGCGCGCGAGCAGCAGAGCCCGCTCGTGCCGCCCGTGACTGGGGTCTCGATCGGCCTCTTCCTGGGGCTCGTCTTGCTGGCGGGCGCCTTGGCAACACGCAGCCGCATCGAACGCATCATCGATCTGGCCGCCACCTTGATGCTGGTGTTCGCCATGAGCATCTTCCCGTGGAAGCTCCCGTGGTACCTGATCCCCTCCCTGGCCGTGTCGGCGGTGAACTACCGGAGCTTCCCCAGCCGGCTCATTCTGGTGACCGCCATCGTCCGCAGCGCCCTATTGGCGGGCCTATATTATTGCCACGTGCACGAGCTGCCCTGAGAGGGCGCGGCCATCCAACGGTACGCGGCGATGGCTGCCCAGACCCCGAGAGTATGATGTGCTCGCCGTCGCGCTGCTGCCCGGTCCCGTCGTGCCTCGCGCGCCCGGTAAGTTCCAAGTCCTTAAACTTGCGGGCCCACCCAATCTGGGCCCAAACTCGCGCGCCGGCGCGTTGTTGGCCTACGGCGCGGGACGGCGCTCAATCATGACGCTGGCGAGCTTCTCGCTCTCGGCCATAAACTCGTAGTGCACCGCTTGGCTCCCGCTTCGGAAGGTGTACGTGGCGGTGCCTTCAGGGGGAACGTTGGGGTTTACTCGAGGTGCCGTGTTCGGCTGGATGCGGCCGGCGGCACGCAGACCATCGATGTTCAGCCCCGCGTTGGGGCGGGCCTCTAGCATCACCAACTCGAACTTGGCCTGGCTGGGGTTGGCCTCTCGCACCTCTACTCTGGAAAAGACTCCACTCGGCAAGTCGGCTTCATAATACTGCTGGGCTGGCTGCGCGTCTGGTACATGAGTCATGGACACGCCGAAGAACTGTTCCAGCGCGGCCTTGCTGAGCTGAGGTAGCGCGGTGAGCGCGTCGACGGTGCTGAATACGCTCGCATTAGGCGCGTTGGTCACGACGATGGTCCCCTTACCTGGAGGGTTGTTGCCGGGAGGGTTGGTGGGCTGAGTGGCAGGCGGCGGCACAGCCGGGGGCGACACAGCCAGGGGCGACACAGCCGGGGGCGGTGCTTCCGAGGGCGGCTCACGCTTGCACGACCCGGACGCCACCACGAGGGAGAGAAGGGAGAGTGTTCCGAGCCTTTGAAGTAAGTTCCGCATCGACGTCATCCGTGGTGGTTCGCCGCACACTCAGCTCAAGGGGCAACAAAGGTCTTTGGCTTGCCCGGGAATTGTTTGTTCCAGTCCTTGGTGTAGAACTTCTCGTAGTACTTTTGGTAGTTCTGGCTCGTGTTGCTCGTCGTTTCGTTCGCTCCCCACACTTTGGCGATCTGCTGCTCGGCTTGGGCCCGTGTGATCTTGCCTGCTTTGTAATCTTTGTAGATCTTTTCGTACTTCTTGCCCTGCCAGCAGCTGGCCCAAAGACGTGGTGCAGAAGCTGACTCCCTCAGTTCGCCGCACGTCGTCGCGCCGGGGTAGCTGAGCCCCGCCCCGGCATGCAGTCGCCGGTGTCACGCAAACCGGCGGGCGTCGCTGGCCGCAGCGCGCGGCGCTGTTGCGGGAATGAGTCGAGTGGGGCTCGACCCGCGCGTCCCGCACGACGCCAGGAGGGCCCTCCTCGGGGCGTCGTGCGCTCGACACGCCGAGCCTCGATCCGAGCCCCCTGGCGCTCGCCCGGTCTCGACCATGACCTGAGGACATCTCTGGGCGGCAACTCGGCGTCGCCGGTTTCGGCACATCTCTGGCCCAAGCGGCTGGAGCATGGCGCACTCCGATGCGGCTGCCGCTCACCCGCACCGCCACTCCCCGCAGCGTCCCGACGGCTACGCGCGCCGCAGGCCCGAAGAAACGGTTCTTTACCAAACGGTCGCCGAGCACTGGTCGGCCTTCTGCGAGCGCCTCGAGGAGCAGGGCGGGCCCCTGCGCTGGGTCGAAGCCGCCACCACCGCCCAGGCCATCTCGTGACTGCTGGCCAAACACAGCCTCGCCCCTCGCGCTCCGGCCTCACCTCGCTCCGCGCCCCTCGTCCCGGGCCGACTGAGCTTCGAGTTCGGCCGCTTTGCCCGCTGAGCTCACCGCCGCCCGGTCCCGGATATTCGATGCTCGCCCTTCGACGGCTCGCATCGACGCAGTGCTGCGCTCTCTCCGCCCTCCCACCAGCGTTCGCCGCACGACCACCGCCCGGCCTGCCTCACACGGAGCCTGTTTCACTCCGAGTTCAGCTCTCTCGCGCCAGACCCGAGCGAGCTCGTTCCCCATTTTTCAGCTTCATTTGGACTTGGCGCCGGAGCCACGCTCGGCGCAAACCAGTTCTCGCAATTGGCGTTTCGCGCTATGATGCGCCCATGGGGCGATGGCGATGTGCAGGGACCGTGCTCGGAGTGTTGACTGCGCTGGCGTGCGGTTCGGGTAGCTCCGGTGGAGCGGGCGCGCCGAGCGTAGCCGTGATGCAGGAACAGGCGGACACGGTGTCCGGCGCCCTCGATGTGACGCGGCCGCGGGCGGCTCTGGCTGAGCCGCAGCCATTCTATCGGCTGGAGATTTCGGAGCACGCGGATGGGACCATCGAGCTGCTTCATGCTTCGCTCGTGATCATGGACCACTTCCCACAGTCGGCCGCTGCCGCAGACTACATGCTGGTGTCGCGTGACGCGGCGGGCAGCTTGCTCGACGTGGTGCCGCTGTTCTTCGAGAGGGCAGGTCACTCCTCGTCGTTCGAGCAGGGGCAATTCGTGCACGAAGAATTGACGCTCGATTCAGCGGTGACGAGCACTTTCATTCCAGCCGCGGCCGGGCTGAGCCGCATCGAGGTGCTCGACGTCGGCATGAACCTGCAACTTGGTCTCGATGCGGCCAGCCTGCCCTCAACGGAGGAGCCCGAGGACGAAGCGAACGCGGACCCCGTGCCGAAGGCTGCCGGCACGAGCCTCACGGCGCGCTTCAAGGGCTTGACAGTGCTCAAGCCCGGCCAGGAGAGCCGTGTGCCTGTTCCAATTCTAACTACTGCGAAGATTGTCTCGCTGCCGGGCGACGCGAGCGGACAAATTGCAGAAGCGTTGGCGGCCCTGACGGACACGATGCGGGCTGCGGTGCGAATACTCGTACCTGTGCAATGGCCCGCAGGCTCTGAGGAGCGGGACAAAAAGCAGCTTCTCGGGCGCGGTGCAGGGCCCTATTTGCTGCTGGATCTCGCCGAGATCGCTGCGCTGAGCCAGGGGCAAACGGTCGATCTGTTGCAAGCGACCACCGTGCACGAGGCCGCGCACGACTTCGTCTCGCTGACGAACTCAGCGGGCTCGGCCAGCACACCCGGCAGGAACGCCTGGCCCAGAGATGTGCTGGCTAAAGCGGCGCTCACGGTGCAGCGTTACCGCTTGAGCGAAGGGCTCGAGCAGGTTTGGTCCGATCTGCACAATACGGGCGTCGCGGAGGGGTATGCGACCGCCTATTCGAGGACCGATGAGGACTCGGCGGCTCACGAGAAGGATTGGGAGGCCTTGCTCGATGATCCGGAGGCCGTGGCCGAGGGCGGCTTCGCCAGTGCGTATGGCTCGCGCAACGCGCGTGAAGACATCGCGACCTACGTTCAAACCTTGCAGTTCCCACTACCCCAGGATGCGCCGTGCAGCCGCTTTGTCGGCAAGCTCAGCGCGCAGGTGTCCATTCCGTATGCGAAAGTGATCCTGCTGCGCGGCATCGATGCGATCTCTGAGGAGCCGTTCAAAGCGTGCCTCAACCGCACCTATGTAGATCCTCCGCTCGGGCTCGACTTCGACGGCCGCACCTTCGACGATGGCTTCCAGGCGGGCGTGCACGAACGCGATGGCGTTCGTGCGCTCGAGGTCATCGGCAGCGGGCCGAACACGTACCGGCTGCTGCTTCACATTGCGCTAGACGGGCCTGATGTCTCACCCCTCGGGCTGCATCGGCTCGACGTGACAACCTACTACAATGTGGCACAGGTCGATCAGAATCAGATCCTGCTCGGCAACTCGGACGTGTTCAGAGTGCGGGCCAGCGGCAGCGGGTTCTTGCTCGTGAGCGACTACACCGACTCCTCGGTCGCTGGCGTCGTGTTCGGTGTCACGCTGGTCAATGCGGCCGGCCGCGTGACGGATTTCTGGCCTTTTGGCACCTTCTCCAGCCGTTGAGCGCAGCCGCATCCAGCGCTCCCCTCACCGGATCAGGAGCGCTGTCCGGGTCGGCACCGCAGCGCTGCTGCTCTTCGCCCTGCAGAGCTCTGCCTGGGCGACCATGCCGTGGTCCTTGATGCTGACGCGGTACTATCCGGAGACGGGCGCGGTCCTGTATCGAGACGCCCAGATCTGGTTGCGTCAAGTGGGTGTCCGACTGGTGCCGCACTTGCTGCGGCACGATGGCTCGGAAGTCGAGCTGGAGCTCGTCAGCCACGCGCTGAGCGACGAGCGCGACGACCGCAGCGCGATCGAGCGCTATCGCCCGGTCACGCCGCTCGATCCTGGAACATACAGGCTGCGCTTGGTTGCGCCGCCCAACCCGCTCAAAGTGCACAATCTGCGCGACATCATCTTTCGCATCCGGCGCGGCAACGAGCCGAAACCGCCGGCGTTGCCGAGGGTGCTGCGCTCGTCGTATTTCATGCGCGACAGAACCCCCCGCGATCTCGACTCTCCCTGGGCCGCCGAAGTCGAACCTTCGGGCCCCTGGAAGAGCGCAAGATTCGAGCTTCGCATCGGCAATGCCATGCTGGTCGCCGACTTCGGACGTGCGGACGTCGATCCGCTCGACAACCTGATCCTCGCGCCGGCCAGACCTGACGGCGTCCATACTTTCCAACTGGGCGTTCCGGGTTACGGTTTGCCCGACGCGGACTACTGCACGCGCAGCCGCGTGCGGTTTGGTGCGCTGAGCGCAGCGGGGCGCTTCTCGGGTTGGACAGCCTGGTACGCGGTGAACTTTCCGCCGCGGGAGGGCGGAGCTTGTCCCGAAGCGCAGCCGGCGACAGCGACGGAGCCTAGCCCAGATGCGGGACATGCTGCACCAGCACCCGAGACGCCCTCGCCTGCCGCAAGTCCCGCCGAGCTCGAGCCCGACCTGGGCCCAGCGACGAAGGCGCACGAACCGCACAGGCCGCACTCGCGCGGAACGCTGGTGCTGCTCGCTGTCGCACTCGGCAGCTTGCTCCTGCTGCTCGGCTGGCATCTGCGTTCGATCGAGCGCTGACCCGGTCCCGTCGCCCGGGTTCCGCCCGCGCGTGCTGCGCAGCGCGGCCGGCCTGGCGAAGAACGTCGCCTACTTTGTGGGCCGCCGCCCGTTCACAGACCGCCACCCCGAGATCGTCACGGCGTTTCTGGCGCAGGTCAGTCGAAAGCGCTGTTCGCAGGTCGGAGACGCGCGGCTCTCGATGACAGCCGGCGGCAGCCGGCGGTCATCTTGGCGGTCGGAGCGCGCGCACACGCACAGCCCCGTCGCGGCGATGCAGAGGGCCGCACGGCTGCCGCTCGTACGCCGAAGCGTCGCTGTCGAGCCTATCTTTCGTGCGACGAGAGGCGACCCATTCGATGTCATCAGGGGATGCGAAAGGTGCCCAGCGTCCAAGTGTCCGTCGGGCTACCTGCTGCGTTCTTCGGGACGAGCCCGAAGCTGGCACCCGCCGTGCGCTCGGCTCTGGCGTCGGTCAGCAGCATGAGCCCGCCCTGGCTCACGCGGGCGCGCAATGGATCGTCATTGGATAGAAAGGCGCCCGCCAGAGCGCTGCCGTCAGCGCCGGCAAAGAGCACCTCCGGCAGCCGGCGCAAGCCGAGCGCGGACGCGTCGGAATCAGGAACCCAGACCTTGACGAGCAGTTGATAACTGTTTGGTCCTGCTCCCAAGATGCCATAGCTCCTATCGAGTGCCATTGGGAGCATCTCAACCCCGGTGTCGCCCTGCAAGCGGAAGCAATAGCCGAAGAGGTCACGCCGCAAACCGATTCCCCCGATAGGGCGGCTCGACGCTGGACGGCTTGTTCATGGAATATTCGGTGGGCAACGAGCGCATCACCGAGAGCACGCTCGAGTCCGTGTGCAATTTCTTTCCCTGCACCG
>Ga0068867_100003633_pt1 | contig 10854 bp, 9 predicted proteins | sample KBSMisM32_FD_65649 | JGI IMG/M metagenome (GOLD analysis project Ga0068867, IMG submission 65649) | Miscanthus rhizosphere microbial communities from Kellogg Biological Station, Michigan, USA - KBS Miscanthus M3-2 | ecosystem: Host-associated > Plants > Roots > Rhizosphere > Soil ...
GGCATCGTGCTCGCCGGCGGCGCCGGCACGCGCCTCTACCCGGCGACGCAGGTGATGTCGAAGCAGCTGCTGCCGGTGTACGACAAGCCGATGGTCTATTACCCGCTCACCACGCTGATGCTGGCGGGAATTCGCGATATTGTTTTGATTTCTACACCGGAGGATCTATCAAAATTTGAGCATCTTCTGGGCGATGGCTCAGGATTTGGTTTAAGTATTTCTTACGCCTCACAACCCAAGCCTGAAGGTATCGCGCAGGCTTTCCTCATCGCGGAAGAATTCATCCGCGGCCATTGTTGTGCACTGGTTCTTGGCGACAACATTTTTTACGGACACGACCTCGCCAAATTAGTGCTGTCGGCGGTCGACTGCGAAGGTGGTGCCCGCATCTTCGCCTATCCGGTGCAGGACCCGGAGCGCTATGGGGTCGTGGAATTCGATCAGCAGGGAAAGGCGCTCAGCCTGGAAGAGAAGCCCAAGGTCCCCAAATCTCGCTATGCCGTTACCGGCCTCTACTTCTACGATGCCCAGGTGGTTGATATCGCGAAAGGCCTGGAGCCCTCTGCCCGAGGAGAATTAGAAATCACCGATGTGAACCGTGAGTATCTGAAGCGCGGCCTGCTCGAGGTTGCCGTCATGGGGCGCGGAATGGCCTGGCTCGATACCGGTACGCACGAAGCGATGCTCGAAGCCTCCCTCTTCATCCAGACTATTGAGACTCGCCAAGGGCTTATGGTCGCTTGTCCTGAGGAGATTGCCTATCGTCAGGGTTACATCACTGCCGAGCAGGTGGAGCGTGCCGCGGCCTCCATGAAGAACAACCGCTATGGCAACTACCTGCTGCAGATGCTCAAAGAACGCGTGTTTTGATCGCAAATGAACGTCCACAAGTCACTTATCTCCGGCGCGTTGATCCTCGAACCCAAGGTTTTTGAAGATGATCGCGGGTTTTTCCTCGAGAGCTATAGCGAACGTACGTTTTCTGACATCGGAATCACACAGAGATTTGTCCAGGACAACCACTCCTGCTCGAAACGCGGGGTTCTCCGTGGCTTGCACTACCAGGTGGAGAAGGCACAGGGAAAACTGGTCCGAGTCGTCAGCGGGGAAGTGCTCGATGTTTTCGTGGATCTGCGCCGCAGCTCACCTACTTTCGGCCGCTGGCACTCGGTCAAGCTTTCGGACCTGAACCGGCTCATGGCTTGGGTCCCGGTGGGCTGCGCGCATGGTTTTTACGTTCTCTCCGACCTCGCGCATGTGCTGTACAAGTCAACCGAGTTCTACTATCCCGAGTTAGAACGAACGATTCTGTGGAATGATCACGACCTGGGAATTAATTGGCAGACAGACAGGCCACTGCTGTCGGCGAAAGACCAACGCGGTACCCCGTTCCGCGATGCGGAAACCTTCGACTGAGAACATGGGGGGTGAGCATCTGCACCCCGTCAACGGCGGCGGGTGGCTGGCGCTGCAGACGTTCCAAGGGCCGAAACATGGTTTTGTCGTGTCTGAAAAGAGCGCTCTAAGAGAACGAGCCGCTAGCTCATTGCCGCCAGTCGAGCAGCACCTTCCCTGCGCTGCCCGAGCGCATTGCGTCGAAGCCCTTTTGAAATTCCGCGTAGGGGAAACGGTGCGTAATGACCGGTGAAATGTCTAGGCCGGACTCGAGCATGACCGTCATTTTGTACCAGGTTTCGTACATCTCCCGCCCGTAGATCCCCTTGATGGTTAGCATGTTGAAGATGACCTGTCGCCAATCGATCGCCATCTCTCCCGCGGGTATACCAAGCATTGCAACCTTTCCGCCATGAGACATATTGGCCAGCATCTCGCGAAATGCCGAGGCATTACCCGACATCTCGAGACCCACGTCGAACCCTTCGTGCATGCCAAGATCCTTCTGCACTTCCTTCAGAGACTTCTTTTTCGGATCGATGGCTACATTGACGCCCAACTGCTGCGCAAGCTGCAACCGGTGCGGATTGATGTCGGTGATTACCACGTAGCGCGCTCCCGCGTGGCGCACCACTGCGGCAGCCATGATTCCAATCGGGCCGGCACCGGTGATGAGCACATCTTCGCCCAGCACTGGGAAAGAAAGCGCGGTGTGTACCGCATTCCCAAAAGGATCAAAAATCGCGGCGACCTCGATGGGGACCCTCGGGCTGTGCTTCCAGATATTGGTCATCGGCAGCACGATGTACTCGGCAAATGCGCCGGCGCGGTTCACGCCTACGCCTTGCGTATTGGCACACAGATGTCGCCGTCCCGCGAGGCAATTGCGGCAGCGGCCGCAGACCACATGGCCTTCCCCGCTGACCAATTCTCCCGGGTGGAAGTCGTTTACGTTTGACCCGACTTCCACAATCTCCCCCACGAACTCGTGCCCAATGACCAGAGGAACCGGAATGGTGCCTCGCGCCCACTCGTCCCAGTCATAAATGTGTAGATCTGTCCCGCAGATACCTGTGAGGAGCACGCGGACTTTGACGTCGTTGATCCCGATCTGCGGCTCGGGTACGTCTTCTAGCCACAGCCCAACTTGGTTGCGGCTCTTCACCAAAGCTTTCATGTCGCCTGCTTTCCGAGAACCACTAAGCATATCGAAAGCCCGGCGACGATGCTTTTCCACAGCTACGAAAAAAAGAAACCGTTGCCCGCCAGAAACTCTCATGGGACACTTGCGAGCATCTCTGGCGGGAGTCTTTTTTTCTTCATGCGCTTTTTCAGTTGGTTCCTCGGTGGAATTCTTGTTTGCGCCGTTGTGTCTGCCGGAGCCAAAGAAAAGACTTGGGTTCAAATCCGGAGCAGCCACTTCACGGTGGTCACGGACCTGGGTAAAGAGCGAGGAATCGAGGCTGCCCGTCATTGCGAACAGATGCGTGCCGCTTTCCATCTGTTGATGACGAAAGCCAAAACGGACGATGTGAAGCCCCTTTTGATTTTTGCTCTTGATGGAGAAAAGGAAGTCGATCGCCTGCTCGGTCGCCCCAAGGCAAAACACACGGGACTTTTTCTGCCCGGGCAAGGCAAGAACTTTATACTCGTGGATGCCTCCGCCGATCCCCGGCACGCCGTCTACCACGAATACATTCACGAGCTGCTCAAAGCAAACTCCAGTTCTGCTGTGCCAACCTGGTTCGAAGAAGGGTTCGCGGAGTATTTCTCTACCGTCCAGGTCACGGTGAAGGGAACAAAATTAGGGCTTGTTCCTATTGGAGAGCTGCAATTCCTCCGTCAAAACGGCAAGCTGATGCGGATTTCGGACTTGTTCGCTGTCGGTCAGGATTCCAAGCTATACAACCAGAACGGACCCACGCAGGCTATGTTCTATGCCGAATCATGGTTGCTCGTGCACTACATCTTCGACCATGATCTGATTTCGCACGTCGAGCCGTTGTTTTCACGAGTTTCTAACGGTCAGCCGCTTTCTATTGCCATACCTGCCGAATTCGGCATTTCGATTACGCAACTCGAATCCGATCTGCTTGAGTACGCCAAGGGCGAACGTTTTCGCTTCTTTTCTCTGCCCGCAGTCCAGGTTTCGGACGCGATGGCGGTCATGAATCTGTCTCCAATTACCGTGCGCGCATTGCGGTCCGACTTGCAGTGGCATGCCAGCACCCGCCATTCAAAGCAGGATGTGTCCGCCTATCTCGAGGAAATGCGTTCGCTGCTCAGGGAGGAACCGAACAACTCGACGGTGCGGCAACTATTGGCGTCGATGCCCGTCGACGAACAAACCGCAGAAATTTCAGCTGACAAAAAGTAGGGAAGAGGGGCTAGTGCATGGACTGTTCGACTTCGCCGAACCAGTCGGGCCGTTTCAGCACTTCGCGAGGCTTGGGACCATCTGCCGCACCAACAATCCCATCGCGTTCCATCAAATCGATCAGGTGAGCTGCGCGCCCATACCCGATTCGTAGCCGCCGCTGCAGCAGGGACGTTGAAGCTTTCCCAAATTCGAGCACCAGCCGCACCGCATCTTCGAACATTGGATCGTTCTCGTCGCCCTCGAGTTCGCCGTCGGTACCCGCAGTTCCAGCCTCTCGTTCTTCCTTCGGAGCTTCGAGGAACTTCTGTTCGTACTCCGCGGCGCCTTGCGATTTCCAGAACTCGACGACGGCCGCGATCTCCTTCTCGGTTACGAATGGCGCGTGCAGGCGATGGACACGAGCCGATCCGGAGGGAAGGTACAGCATGTCGCCCCGACCGAGCAGTGCCTCTGCTCCGTTTGCATCGAGAATCGTTCGCGAATCCACCTTGGTGGCCACGCGGAACGACATGCGGGCAGGGAAGTTGGCCTTGATCAAGCCGGTAATTACATCCACCGAAGGCCGTTGGGTAGCAAGCACCAAGTGAATTCCAACGGCTCGCGCCATTTGTGCGAGGCGCGTAATGGATTCCTCGACGTTGTTGCCGTCGAGCATCATCAGATCGGCCAGTTCGTCGATAATGATGACGATATACGGGAGCGGCTTCTCTTCGCTCTGCTCCCCGAACAGACTGGGCGTATCGGCGTCGTCAAAAAGCTTGTTGTATCCCTCGATATTTCGCACGCCTTTTTCGGCCAGCAGCTTCAGACGCCGCTCCATCTCTCGGACCGCATTGCGCAGCGCATTCGCCGCCAGTTTCGGCTCCGTGATGATGGGGGTGTAAAGATGCGGCACTCCTTCATAATTGCCCAGTTCCAATCGCTTCGGATCGACCAGAATCAACCGCACCTGGTCCGGCGTAGCTTTATAGAGAATCGACATGATCATGGCATTGATTGCCACGCTCTTGCCTGATCCCGTAGAACCCGCGATCAGCAAATGGGGCATGCCGGACATGTCCGCAGTCACGATTCGACCGTTAATGTCTTTTCCCAGCGCCAGCGTGAGCTTCGCCTTCGAGCCAATAAACTCCGAAGACTCAATGTTTTCCCTGAGCCAGATGATCTCGCGTTCGCGGTTCGGGACTTGAATGCCCACGGTGCTTTTGCCAGCCATGCGTTCGATCAGGATACTTTCCGCGCGCAACGCCAGGCATAGATCATCGGTTAGTCCTGTGAGACGGCTGTACTTGATACCTGCCTCAGGTTTGAACTCGAAGGTCGTAACCACCGGCCCGGGATTGATCTGGGTAACGTTCCCGTGCACCTCAAATTCTGCGTACTTCTCGGTCAAGACCTGCGCGAGAATCTTCAGCTCATCACTATCCACCGCTTGTTGTTCATCCGCGCGATGGAGCAAGCTGCTCGGCGGGAGCTTGTAACCGCCGGCGACCCTGGGCATTGTGGTCTTTGGCTTCGTCGAGCTGTCCGGTCGCTCGCTGACCTCTACCGCTGGGAGAGCTGGCGTGGGTCGGATATTCCCGCCCGCAATGTCATCGGTTCCCGTCCTTGCCGGAGCCTCTTGTTCCTCGGCAAACCTTTCAATCCCAGTCTTTCTCGGCTCGGCTCGCGCTGCTTCGATGGCCGGCGTGGCCACCGCCCGGGGGGGAAGCATCGCGTTCTGCACGGCTGGCTTCTGTGCCCGACGCTTCTCCAATTCCTTCTGCATCTTCTTCCGCACCCGGTCTTCTTGCCAATCCTTCCACCGGTCGCGCAGAGCAAGCGCAAACGAGAATCTGGTTGTCGCCCAAACCCGCGCCTGGGTGAAGGAGAAGGCCGTGCAGAAGTAGAGCGCCACAGCTAGCATGCTGGTCGAAATGATGTACGCACCCATCAGGTTCAAGTAATGGATGAGGAAGTCGCCAAAGATCCGGCCCAGCAAGCCCTCAACCGGAGGCCCACCGAACCACCGCATTGGCCCAGGAAAAAGCGCGAGCAATGCGGGAACGAACATCAAGAGCCAAACCCCGCCGAGGAACTTGGCAATTGGCGAAACCACCTTTCTCGACCTGAACCAACGGATACCCAAGGCGGTCGCGAAAACGGGCAGCAGAAACGCCGCTACGCCGAAAAATTGCAGCAACAGGTCCGAACCCATTGCTCCCACAATGCCGATCCAGTTCCGCGCCACGCGCGAACCAGTCAGCACCGAAGCGCTGTTTAGGGAAGGATCAAGGGGAGAGTAGGAGGCAAGCGCAAGGAAGAGGAGGAGCGCGGAGACGCACAACAAGAAGCCCAACAGCTCATTGAGCCGCCGGTTGTTGGTTGGGTTGAAAATACGCGCGATAAATCTCATAGATGGCACAGCCGTGTGGAGCGGATCCTGTTCCCCCGCTTCGCACCCCGCTGGGGGCGTGTACGCACATCCTGCACCAACGCGTTTACACCAGAGCCCTATGATTATTACAAACGTTGATCAACTCGACAATTGCAGAGTTTGGGGCGACAGACTTGCAATCAGCCAAATCAGCTATCCGGAGGACCCCCAATTGCACGCGCCTCTGCTAGACTATGCGGCCATGAAAAGCTCAATGTTCAGAAGCGTTTGCCTCCTTCTCTTTCTCTTTCTTGCCGCTGCCGCCTTTGCGCAGGAGGTCATCCCTATTTACCAAGGCACTCCTCCCGGCTCGACGCCGGAAGCGTATCCGGAAAAGCAATACTTTTCGAAAGTTTGGAACACAGAGGTGGTGAGCAATGTCACCACGCCCACCCTTACGGTCTTCAGGCCTTCACCGGACTTGAAGAACGGAACTGCAGTGGTTGTCTGCCCTGGGGGTGGGTTTATGGCCCTCTCAATCACAAGCGAAGGCACCGAAGTCGCTCAGTATCTGGCGGCGAAAGGTGTCACCGCGTTTGTTCTGAAATACCGTCTGGCGCATACCGGAGACGATGCTACGCAGGAATTCACTTCTCTATACGCGGATCGCGCGAAATTCGAGGAAAAGGTCTCTGCCATCATTCCCCTCTCTATTGCGGACGGTCTTCGGGCAGTCACCTATGTTCGTCAGCACGCAGCCGAATTCGGCGTTTCGCCTGATCGCGTCGGCATCCTGGGGTTCTCTGCAGGGGGAGTAGTAACCGCAGCTGTCGCATTAAAGTACTTACCAGACGGTCGTCCGGCCTTCGTGGCTCCTATCTACGGTGCTATCGGACGACTCAGGGACTCGCCGGTCCCTCAAGATGCCCCGCCGATGTTCATCGCTGCGGCCAGCAATGATAACCTCGGGTTGGCACCTGACAGTGTGGTCCTCTACGAGAAGTGGCGGACCGCTCAAAAGTCGGTGGAGTTGCACATGTATGCCAAGGGTGGTCACGGCTTCGGCATGCGCAAACACGGCCTTCCTACAGATCACTGGATCGACCGCTTCGCCGAGTGGATGGAGATGCAGGGCTGGATGAAGAAATGAGTGGGTGGGGCGGATGCTCTTGTCCGCCCCGGGATTGCTTCGAGGAGCTATGGCTTTATCGTTACCACCACCACGCCATGGCTTTCCACCGGGGCTGAGAATTTTCCCGTGAACTTCCCGAGATCCTTATGCCCCCAGAGATCGCGCACCCCCGCGCTCACATGCCCCGGATAACCAACCTGTTCCCATGTTGCGGTAACCGCCTGCGGTGAAGCTCCGCGGTTTAACAGCACAACCGCCCGGCCTCCGTCCTGCAACTGCTTCGACCAGACTTCCAGGTCGCCGTCCTTCCACACTCGGCGCCCCTGTTGCCCAAGGGCATCCTGATCGACGGCGATGACTTCCTTGTTAATCAAAATTTCGCGAATGTCGGGGTTCATGCTGCGGATATCGTTACCTGCCATGAGCGGCGCGGCCATGATCGCCCACAAGCTGAAGTGCGTGCGATACTCTGCGTTTGTCATTCCGCCATTACCCACCTCAAGCATGTCGGGGTCATTCCAATGTCCCGGTCCCGCGTGCGAATACAGAGGCTCGTTTTCATCCACAATGTCGAGCATTCCGTTACTGCAGCAGTGGCCGGGACTCCATTCTTTCTTTCCTGCCCAGCGATCCTGTATGTCTTCCGTCGTGCGCCACAGGTTCCCGCCAACTTCCTCACCCCACAGCCAAGGTTGTCGGCCTCCCCACTCGCAAATGCTGAGGACGATCGGCCTCCCCGCAGCATCCAGTGCCTGGCGAATGTTCTGATACGATGCCCGTGCATCCTGACCCGGAAGCGTGTTGCACCAGTCGTACTTTAAGTAATCCACACCCCACGCAGCGTAATCGATCGCATCCTGATATTCATGTCCTAGCCCCCCAGGTTTGCCCCCGCAAGTTTTGGTTCCAGCGTCCGAATAAATCCCAAACTTCAGTCCCTTGGAATGAACGTAGTCTACAACCGCCTTGATCCCGTTTGGGAAACGATCGGGGTAGGGAACGATGTTGCCTTTTTCGTCGCGCTTCACCTGCCAGCAATCGTCAATCACGATGTATTGATATCCGGCGTCCTTCATTCCCGATGCGACCATCGCATCGGCAGCTCCTTTGACGAGCCCCTCGCTAACGTTGCAACCAAACTTGTTCCACGTATTCCACCCCATCGGCGGTGTTAGTGCCAGGGCTTTTGAGGGTTTGTCCTCTGCCATTGCGGTTGTCGCCATCAATGAAACGAAGAAGAAGAGAAAAAAAGAGGTCAGCCGTGTCATGAGATGCTCTCCCTTGCCCGGGCACAGTTTTACCAGATGGTGGCTAAATTCGAAAGTGCGACGCGCTCGAAGGGCAATGGCATCGCCCTCGGGTAAGCCTCGCCCTCGGGTAAGCCTCGCCCTCGGGTAAGCCTCGCCCGCTCGCTCACGGCTCGCAGCGAGAGCAAGGTGCTTTGCCGTCGGACTCACCTGCGGTATAGTCCTATTCCGCAGGAGAGAATCGATCATGCAACGCATGCCAATAGTTTTCTTTCTCGCATTCATCCTTAATGGAATTCCGGCGCTCGCGGAGAATCCGGTAGGAGCTTTCGTGAACCACGAAGATGTCGGCACCGTCCTCCATCCCGGTTCGGCAATATTCGACTCGGCAAATGCAACCTACACCCTTCGCGGGAGTGGCGAAAACATGTGGTCTACCGAGGACGCATTTCATTTCGCCTGGAAGAAAGTGTCGGGCGATGTAGAACTCACGGCGGACGTCGCCTTTCCGAATACCCAAGGCAATCCCCACAAGAAAGCCGCGCTGGTTTTCCGACAGTCGCTCGATGCAAGCTCGATTTATGCCGATATCGCCCTTCATGGCAACGGACTGCTTGCTCTGCAGTACCGCGAGGAGAACGGCGGAGTCACGCGCGAGGTTAAGTCCAATCTGTCCCCGCGCGATCAGAATGCGCCGCCATCGGCATCCGCTCTTCCTGCGATTCGCTTGCGCCTCGTGCGTCGCGGAGACGTCCTGTACATGTTCGTGAGCAAGCCCGGGGAATCGCCACACTACGACGGTGAGTCCATACGGGTTCCGTTCCAGGGTGAGTTTTATGCCGGGATCGGCATTTGCGCGCATGACAAGAACGCCTTCGAGGAAGCGAGTTTCTCGAATGTTCAGCTCCGCAGTCTCCCCGCCTCCACTGGCACACCCGTCCTGGTCAGCACTCTCGAAGTGGTTGCGACGAACTCCACCGATCGTCAAGTGATCTACTACGCTCCCGGTCGCTTCGAGGCCCCGAATTGGGCGCGGGACGGATCCTACTTCCTATTCAACCGCAACGGCCATCTGGAGAAGCTGAACGTAACCGACGGCGCGCCCGAAATCATCGACACGGGTGGGCAGAACCGCCTCAACAACGATCACGGCCTGTCGCCCGACGGAACCCAACTTGCAATCAGCGACAACTCGCAAGCTACAAAAACGACAGAAGGGAATCCGTCTCACGATTCTCTGGTTTACGTCGTAGGCAGTAGCGGAGGAACTCCCCGGCAGATCACTAAAAATGCGCCATCGTACTGGCACGGCTGGTCGCCCGACGGCCAGACGCTCGCCTTCGTCGGACAACGTAATGGCGAGTTCGACATTTATGCGATCCCAGTTAGCGGAGGTGATGAAAGGCGCCTCACCACTGCCAAAGGACTCGACGATGGCCCGGAATACTCACCTGACGGTCACTACATCTACTTCAACTCCGAGCGCACCGGGCACATGCAGATTTGGCGTATGAAGTCCGACGGCAGCGGCCAGGAGCAGGTCTTCTCCGACGACTACAACGACTGGTTTCCGCACATCTCGCCCGATGGAAAATGGATGGTGTTCCTTACCTACCAGCGGGACGTGACCGGCCATCCGGAAAATAAGAATGTCATGCTGCAGCTGATGAACCTGGAGAACCAGAAGATTGCAGTGCTGGCAAATCTGTTCGGGGGGCAGGGAACGATCAACGTGCCCTCCTGGTCGCCCGATAGCAAGAGCCTGGCGTTCACAAGCTACGCCCTTCTCGCCCCGGAGGACGCACACATCGGTGCCAAGTAAGGTGCAAATCTATTCAGAAGAGGGGCAGCAGAGCTGTCACTGCGACTTGGTAACGTTCGCGGCTTGCGGTCCTTTCTGTCCTTGCACGATCTCGAAGTCCACAGCATCGCCTTCCTGAAGGCTCTTGTAACCCTCAGAGCTAATAGCGCTGTAGTGGACGAACACGTCTGGCCCATCGTCTCGGCCGATGAAGCCGTAACCTTTGGCGTTATTGAACCACTTCACAGTACCTTTCAAGCGATCCACGTACTCCCCCTGCTAAGTGCCAAAATCCTGACACTGAGCCGTATTGAGGCATTGTGCGGCAGACACGTGGGGCACTGTCAAGACGGGAAAGACTCTATCTCGGCACGAAAACACCAGTGTTCGGGTTACGGAAACTGCAGTACCTAGTGATTTTGTTGGGCATTCAGCCAAAGCACGCCTGAGATGGTCTTGCCGTCATGAATCTTGCCGGTCACGACCATCTTCACGGCTTCTCTGAGCGGGACCAGATGGAGCTCGATTGCCTCATCCGCTTCC
>Ga0068867_100003634_pt1 | contig 10853 bp, 8 predicted proteins | sample KBSMisM32_FD_65649 | JGI IMG/M metagenome (GOLD analysis project Ga0068867, IMG submission 65649) | Miscanthus rhizosphere microbial communities from Kellogg Biological Station, Michigan, USA - KBS Miscanthus M3-2 | ecosystem: Host-associated > Plants > Roots > Rhizosphere > Soil ...
AGGCGTACCTGGAGCTGCGCGGCATTCAGGAGGAGATCCTCAAGGCGTTTGCCTGAGGAAGGCTCGCGCCCCCGCTGGGTTCCTGATTTTGCTGGCACTGCCGTCGGAGCGGGGAGGCGGGCACGCTACAACTGGCAGCCGGCGTTCTGCAGCACCTGGTTAGCTCGCGTGAGCCCGGTGCCGGCGTTGCCCCCGTAGCTGTTGTGGGGACAGGCGTCGTTGACCTGGTCATCGCCGCTGCAACCGGGCGAGTTGCGGGTGGCGCAGGTGGCGGGGTTGCTCGCTAGGCACGAGAGGAAGCTTCGGCAGAATTGCACGCCCGTGGGGTCTTGCCCGGTCTGGGGCAGATCGCAGTCGATGCTGGGCGACAGGCGCTCTGCGCACCGGGTGCAGTCACCCGTGGTGCCGCCACAGCAGCGGCCAGCCACGCAGGCTCCGCTCGAACAGTCCCTGTCCGCCAGGCACAATAGCCCGGGCGCGCAGCGATCGCAGGCCGCGCTCGCGCCTCCGCAGTCCTCATCGGTCTCGGTGCCGTTGCGCACGCCGTCAGCGCACGAGATGCACTGGCCGCCGGCACAGACGCCGCTCGCGCAGTCCGACCCCACCCGGCAACCCAGGCCATCGCCGCAACGCGCGCAGCCGACGCCGTTGCCGCCGCAGTCCACGCCCGTCTCGTTGCCGTTCTGCTGGTCATCGTTGCAGGAGAAATTGACGCAGACGCCGCCCGTGCAGTTGCCCGTCTGGCAATCGCGATTTTGCGCGCAGGCTTGGTTGTTGCCGCAGCGGCGGCAGCTGAGATCGGGGCCTCCGCAGTCCGCAGCGGTTTCCGTGCCGTTGCGGATCCCGTCCTGGCAGGAGATGCACCTGCCCTGGGCGCAGTTTCCCCGCGCGCAGTCGGCGTTGCCTTGGCAGACGTCGCCGTCCGGGCATCGCTGACAGCTCAGGTCGCTGCCGCCGCAATCGACGTCCGTCTCGCTGCCGTTGCGCTCGTCGTCCGCACAGAGCGGTGAGGTGCGGCAGCTCCCCAGGGCGCAGATGCCGCTGTTGCAATCGGAGGCGTTGACGCAGGCGGTACCCACCGGGCAACCCGGGCACGTACCGCCACCGCAGTCCATGAGGATCTCGTCGCCATCTTGGCGGCCGTCCGCGCAGGAGATGGCAGCGCAGACGCGCGAGCTCGGTGAGCACAAGAGGCTCGAGCTACAGTCTCCATCGACTCTGCAACCCTGACCTGCGATGCAGTCTGCGGTGCAGCTGCCACCGCAGTCGACGCCCGTCTCATCCTGATTGAGCAGGCTGTCGTTGCACGTCTCCGGTGCAGGACTCGGGCACGGGGTCGGGCAGGAGCCACCGCAGTCCACGCCACTCTCACTGCCGTTTCGCTCGCTGTCGCTGCAGCTTGGGGCCGGGGGGGTTGTCGGGCAGTTGGGACCGGGGCAGAGCGCGATTTGGCAGACGCTGACGTCATCGAGGGCGGCGCAGTCCGCCGGCGCCAAGCAGCTGCCGCTGACGCACACCTCTCCTGAGTTGCAGTCTAGATGCGAGCTGCAGCAGCCCCGAGGGTCCTCGCACGCGACCGAGCCCCCGCTGCCCGTAGGCACCTCGTTCGATTCGGCGACGACTTCTCGCGGCAACTCGACGCGCGCCGGGGTGAAGTCGTCGCTCAGCGTGCAGGCCAGAACGCCGAGCCCCAGGATTACCAGCAGCGCCGCGCCAAAGGACAGCGAACGAGGCGCCTGCGCCTCGGTGATCGGACTTGGTGTCTGGGGGCTACGGTTCACTGCGTGGAACGCGGACTATTGAGGGAAACCTGCTTCGTGGTCTGACATCAGCCACGCAGAATGATTCGAGCAAAGGGCGGCCAACAGGGCGAGGCGCGATCGCTGCGATAGTGGGAAGAATATAGCCCTCGAGTGCGCAGCGGTCACGACAAACCGTGGCGAGGCAGCGACGCACGTTGGATATTTCCAGGTGCAATACAAGCAAGGCCTAGCTCGCTGCGACGAAAGATCGACATTTCTGGTCTGAACGACGCGGTGACCGAATTGCGATGAGCCACGCGCGCAGCGCGTGACCCGCCCCTCGGCCCTGATCCCTGGGCTCCTCGGCGCCTCTGTGCCTCGAGCTGCGCTAGAAAGTCGCGCAAGTCGAGACTAGCAAGCCGGGGAAGTCAGTCGTCCACGCTGCGGAGCGCGAGGAACTTCAGGTAGCGCCCCTCTGGGTGCCCGACCATGACCGGGTGATCGATCGTCTGTCCCGCGTCCATCACCAACTGTAGCGAGCGGCGCGTGCGTATCGCGGCCTGGGCCACACTGTCCCGAAACGTCTCGACATCGATCTGCGAGGTACAGCTCGCGGCCGCGTACAGGCCTCCGGGGGCGAGCACGGCGAGGGCCAACGTGTGCAGACGCTCGTACGCGCGCAACGCACGGCGGCGCTGCATGCGGTTGCGGGCAAAGCTCGGAGGGTCGGTGATCACCACGTCAAACGCTTGGTGCTCGCGAGCTGCCGTCTCGAGATACTTGACGGCGTCGTCGGTCACGAACTCGAAAACGTCGGAGTCGAAGCCGTTCAGCGCCACGTTGTCGCGCGCGCGCACCATGGCCTCGGCAGCGCGGTCGACGCTCACGATGCGGCGCGCTCCGCCGCGTGCGGCGTGCAGCGAGAAGGCGCCGGTGTACGAGAACAGATTGAGCACCGCTGCGCCCTGGCACCACTGGCCGAGGCTGCGGCGATTCTCCCGGTGATCGAGAAACAGCCCGGTCTTCTGACCACTGCCGAGGTCGGCAAAGAACCGGAGGCCATGCTCGGACACGATCAGGCGCTCCGGCGGCGCTCTCCCCGCGAGCACTTGCAGGCCGCCCTCGGCTGCTTTCTGACAGACACCCTTGACGTCCACGGCTCGTTGCACCGCGCTGACGACCCAGGGAACGAGTCGAACGAGCGCGCTGGAGTCCAGATGCACCACGGCGAACGGACCGTACACGTCGACGACGATGCCCGGCAGACCGTCCCCCTCGCCGTTGATCAGACGGTACGCGTTCGTGAGCCCATCGGCGAGCAAGGGGGCTCGACGCCGCGCGGCTCGTGCCACGCTCTGCTCGAACCAGGCGGCGTTGGGTACGTGGCCCCGACTGTAGATGCGGACCGTGAGCGGCGAGGCCGGATCGAAGATGCCGACCCCCGTCCAGTCGTCACAGTGCACTCGCAGCCAGCTGCCGGGCGCGAGATCGATGCCGGCCGGCAGGTGATCGCGGTAGATCCAGGGATGGCCCTTGCTGAGCGACGCCTTCAGGTCGCTCGAAACGTTCACGCTCGGCACGGCCACGTCGCTGCTCGGGCCCCCGGTCGGCCAAGAGCGCGGTGGACTGCTGGGTGGGCCGTCGTTCATGCGGCCCATCGCCCTAGCGCGGTTGCCTGGGTGATGCAACAATCTACGCCCGGCATGGACTCGGTCAGGATCGATCGTTGGCTCTGCGCTACGCGCCTGTACAAGTCGAGATCGCTCTCGCAGCAGGCCTGCACGGGGGGTCTGGTCAAGCTCAACGGGCTGCCGGTGCGTCCCAGCTCTCCCGTCCGCCCGGCAGACGAAGTCCGCGCCGAGGCGCCGCGAGGCCTGGTGGTGTGGATTGTTCTGGGTCTGGCGGAGAAGCGGCTCTCGGCGTCCGAGGCGCAGAAGCTGTACGAAGATCACTCCCCCCCGCCACCGCCGCGGGAAGAAGAGGTGGCGCCACGCGCTCGCGGCGCAGGCCGGCCCACGAAGGCCGAACGCCGCGCGCTCGACCGCCTGCGCGAGCACTGAGCGTGTCTGCGGCGCCCGGCCCAGGTGGCAGCGTCAACCAAAGGGGCAGGGCCGCGCCGAGCGTCGCTCGGGCTGACAACGTGGCAAGCGAATCGTGAATGTCGTGCCGCTGCCGACCTGGCTGCGCACCTGGATGCTGCCGTGGTGCTCGTTGATGATCGCCTTGCAGATGGCGAGGCCGAGTCCAGAGCCCTCTTCGTGATGCTTGGTGGTGAAGCCGCAAACGAAGATCTGTTCCAGGTGCTCGGGGGAGACGCCGATGCCGTCGTCCTTGATCTCAATCTCGATCTCGTCGCCGAGCGCACGCGTCTCGAGCGTGATGGTCCCGCTCCCGCGCGCTCGCACGGCATGTGCCGCGTTCACGAGCAGGTTGACCAGGACCTGGTTCAGCCGACCGGGGTACCCCATCAGCGTCACACCGGCGCCAAAATTCTTGCGGATCGACACCTCGTGCCGCAGCTCGTGCTGCACCAGCGCCAGGGTCTCTTCGGCGATCGCGTTCACGTCCACGGCGGAGAGCTTCGTCTGTTCGCTGCAGGCGAAGCGGCGTAGCCGCTGCACGATCTCGGTGACCCGCGTCGAGCCGGCGCCCACCACCCGGGCGGAGTCGCCCAGTACCTTCAACAGCCGGGCCACGCGGGAGTCGCACAACACTTCGGGGTGCGCCTCCCGCAGCTCGCGCGTCAGCTTGTCCAGCGCCTGCGCCAGCGTCTGCTGCGTGCTGCCCACGGCGCTCAGCGGCGTGCGCACCTCGTGAGCGATGCCCGCGAGCAGCATCCCCAAGCTTGCCATCTTCTCCCGCTCCAGGAGCTGCAGTTGGGCATCGCGCAGGTGCTGATTGACACTCTCCAGCTCGAGAATGGCTTGCTTCTCGTGTGTGATGTCATGGGCGGTGCCGGTCAGACCGACCAGCGCGCCCTGCTCATTCTTCGAAGGTGCCAGTGTCGAGCAGAACCAGCGCTCGCTGCCGTCCTGATGTTGCAGCCGAAACTCGCAACTCGGTTGCACGACCCCCGTCTGTTGAGTCAGCTCCGCGCATTGCCAAAGCCGGGGTAGGTCGTCAGCGTGTACCAAAGCGTCAAAGCTCTGCCCCAGAAGCTCGGCGGGCGCATAGCCCAGGAGCCGTGTGGCATTGGGAGAGACGTACGTGAAGGAGGCGTTGCGATCGACGGCGAACACGAGCTCGCTCGCGTTCTCCACGAAGCCCCTGAAACGCGCCTCGCTCTCCTGCAGCCTTCGCTCCACCTCCTTGCGCCGCGTCACGTCCGTGAGCGCAATCAGCGACAGGGGCTCCGCGCCGAGATGCCAAGGTTCGATGTTGCAGACCACCCACACGGTCTCCCCCGAGCCGGCCGTGAGCCGCAGCTCGCGGTCCCGCACCCGTCCGTTCTCCCTCAGCTCGGCGATGATGGACGCCCGCTCGGTGGCGGCGTCATAGAAGTCGAGCGTGTGGCGACCCACCAGCTCGCGCGCGGGCAGACCGACGAGCGCGGCCGTCTTCTCATTGCAATACAGGATCTCGCCGTCACTCTGCCTGGAGATCAAGAGGGGAATGGGAGACACCTCGGCGAGCGCGCGCAGCACCTCGTCTCGGGGCAAGCTGGCTCTCGCGCTCGCCCCAAGGGTGGCCTCGGTGGGGTCCGGGGCGGTGGAAGCGCGCGAGCTCTTCAGAGTGAATGCCTCCGTTTTTCCTGCTGGAGACGCGCTGCGGCTCGAGCCAGGCAATCGACCAGCGCGCCCAACTTGGGCTGCTCCGGGCTCAAGTCGGCGTGCACTCCGTGGCGTGCCAGCGCTTCATTCGTGACGGACCCGATGGAGGCCACCAGCACCGCTCGAGCGAAGGCATCCCGCAGCGGCTGCGCCAAGCCCACACGCGAGGCGTACTCGAACGTGTTTTCCACCTGATGTGCGCTGGTGAAGAGCGCTACGTCCACCTTGCCTCGCACGATGCCGGCGAGCGCCTGCGCGAGGTCCCGCGTGTCTTCCGGCAGCGCCCAGCGATAGACCCGCACCGGCGTCACCTGGGCGCCGCGGGCGCTCAGGCCGGCCTTGAATTCGCTGGGCAAGGAGCCGTAGTCCTGCACGAACACGTGCCGCCCTGAGACCTCGAATTCTCGGTCCAGGCTCGACAACAGCTCGCGGTGCGTGTGTGGATCGGGTGCTACCAACCTGGCTTCGAGCCCGAGCTCCAGCAGGGCGGCAGCCGGCTTGGGACCCCGACACAAGAGCGGGGTGCGTGAGAGCTGGCCGAGCACGATGCTGCGCGGCCAGCGCGTGCACAGCGCATCGACCAGTATGCGGGTGCCCACGCCGGTGAAGAGCACCAACGCATCGCACACCCCGGCGAACAGCTGTCCGCCAAACTCGACGATACCCGTCTCATCTGCCAGCGGGATTTCGCGCATGGCGGGTGCGTACGTCACCTCACCACCGCTGCGGCGGATCAACAGCCCCAGGTCTCGAGCACGCCGGCTCTCGAAACTGACGATGCGGAGCCCCGAGAGGCCTCGCTGCGTCGTCGAGGCACTCTTGCCGAGGGGCGTGTGCCCGACCGGGACGCTACGCGCCGGGCTCGGAGCGGCCGGGGTGCTCCCTGCGGGAGGAGGCACTACTGGACCCTGCGTAGGCATCTCCCGTGCGATCTAGACCCGCGCACCGGGCTTGGCCAGTGTTTCGGCGGGGGGCGGGGTGCGGCAGGGGGCGACGGGGGTGGCGCGTCAGTGCAGCCACCAGGCGAACACGGTCCCGGCCGCCATGAACATGAGCCAGAGGGTCCAGCTCAGCTGGCTGCGCGACATGAAAGGCCGCTTCGGTGGCGGTGGTGGGGGGGGTAGGCTGGGCCGGGGCACCGGAGACGCCGAGGTCGTCGTCGTGATCGTACCCGCATCCTTGGGCGGAGGCGCCTGCGGCTCGGCGAGCCAACGATCCCGTGCCTCCGGCCCGGCGTCGAGCGCCGCCACTGCGTCGCGGATCAGGGTTCGATGGTGCTCGATGCGGCCACCGAGCACGCGCTTGACCAGCCCGCCCACGCCTGCTGGGGGGACCACGATGCGCTCGCTGCGCAGATATTGCTCCAGCGCGCCCTTGAATTCATCGGCCGATTGAAAGCGCAGGGCGAGGTCGCGCTGCAGCGCCTTGAGCACGACCGCCTCCAGCTCCTTTGGATAGCCATTCATGATCTGCGTCGGGCGGGGGATCCGCGCCTGGCGCACGAGCTCGATGGTGTGGCGGCTGTCCTTGCCCCGAAACAAGCGGAAACCCGTCGTCAGCTCGAACAAGACAATGCCGAGCGAGAAGATGTCGCTGCGACGATCGAGCACCTCGGCGCGGGTCTGCTCGGGGGACATGTAGCCCACCTTGCCACGCACAAATGGCACTCCATCTGCGCCGAGTCGCCCCACCGTGCTGGCCACACCGAAGTCCACCAGCTTCACCGTGCCATCGAGCCCAACCAGGATGTTCTGGGGCGACATATCGCAGTGGACCAGATTGCGCTGCACGCCTTTCTGGTCCTTGATCTCATGCGCCGCGTGCAGTCCGCCAGCGGTGTCGGCGATCAGCCGTACGGCGTGTTCGGCAGGGATGGCGCGCCGCTTGTTCGCCTCGGAAATCAAGGCGTGCAACGCTGCTCCTTCTACCCACTCCATCACCATGTAGAGAATGCCTGCGCTCTGGCTCACCTCGAACACGCGCACGACGTGAGGGTGGCGGATGCCCGCGACCACGGCACCCTCCACCAAGAACATCGTGCGCGCCTTCGGCTCGCGCGCGAGCTCCTCGCGGATCACCTTGATGGCGACCGGCTTGTCATGTTTGCCCGTTTTGTCGCGCGCAACCCAGACGCTGGCCATGCCCCCTTTGCCGATGAGCACCAGCAGCTCATAGCGGCCCAGCGTCGTGCCGCGGAGGTTCGAAGGATCGAAGTCGCTGGCGAGCGCATTCAGGTTTGCGTCGGGGCTGCTCATGCTGGCTCGTGAAGGCGGCGGAGGATCTTCTGGATCCGGGTGATCGCGTGATCGTGCGGCCCGTGACTAGCAGATCTAGCCAGAAAGCCAGCTCGGGCAAAGTGTGCTACCACATCGCCGGCCTGTTGGCCGCCTCGTTGAGACCTCCGTCGACGTGCTCCGATGCGCCGCGTCAGGCTTGCCAGCCCGCCCAGGACTCGATAGGGCTCGTTCCTGCTCGAGCGGGGTTGTCCGCGGCGAGCGCGCAGCAGGGCTGCGTTTTTTCGAGCCGCCGTGACCAATTTTCTCCGCGTTGATGACATCTTCGCTGCGCTGATCCTCTCGCTCGTGATGATGCGGAGGATCGAGGTCAAGACCACCCGAGCGGAGCACAATCCCGGTGTTCCGCCGGAAAAATTCGCTGACTGGCGCGCGCGCTCGCTGCGCGTGCACGACTGGGTGGCCTGGTCGTCGTTCGCGAAAATCATTGGTAGTGTCGGCTGGTACGTCGGTGCCGTGCAACTCGGCATCGGGGTGCCCTGGTTTCAACTGGGCGGCGTGCTCGTCTTCTTGGGCTGGCTGTTGAGCCTGGTCTGGGCGTGGAGAGCGGCCACGGACGCCGCCCAGCTGCGCCGGCGGCTCGGCATCGTGCTGCGTCCTCGCGGCGCGCGCCGGCCCGACGACGGCGTGCCTCCTGGCTCGCTCTCCACTTAACCGCCGCCGGCGCCGAGCGAAATGCGCGGGGAGTGACCGGGCGGCGGTGGCACGGTGGCGGACGGGCGCTCGCGCAGGCAGCGTTCGATGCCTTCGACCAGCTCGTTGGGGGCTCCGTCCGGCAGCTGCGGATGTCCCATCACGTTGACCAGCATGCGGCTCGCTGGAAACCACACGATGAGCGCGCGGCCCTTGATGTTGGCGAAGGGCACGCCGGCGCCGAGGCCACCGTCGGCGCGCATCCAGGCACGCGAATCGAGGCTGTTGTGGCGGTTGTCGCCGAGGACCCAGACTTCTCCCGGCTTCACTTCGTAGGGCCCCTGGCGTTGCGGCAGCCGGTGCTCCTCGTACCAGGTGAGATAGGACTGGTCTTGCAGGAACTCGACGAACAGCGCGCCGCTGTGCAGCCCATACGCCGAGGAGTCGTCCTCCGTGTACATGCCGACTCGGCAGCTCGGCACACGCCAGCCGTTGATGAGCGGGTGCCCGGAATCGACCTCGAGGATGTCGCCCGGTACGGCGATCACACGCTTGATGAAATCCTGGCGTTCGTTGGCGGGGTTGGCGTCGGGGAACTCGAACACCATCACGTCTCCGCGCTCGGGCGGCAGATTCTCGAACAATCGCCAGTTCAGAAACGGCACCTTCGGGCCATAGCTGAACTTGCTCACGAAGATGTGATCGCCGATCTGCAGCGTCGGCTTCATCGAGCCGCTCGGGATCTTGAAGGCTTCGATCACCACGGCTCGCAGCAAGAGCGCCACCAAAATGGCGACACCGATCGATTCGGCATACTCGCGGAGCTCCCCTTTGCGCCAGGGCGCGAGCTGCTCGGCAGCGCGCTGGCTGGCCGCCGCGTACGCCACCGAGAAGGTCTTGGCGTCGAACGGCTCCGCCTTGAGCGCCAAGCTGAGCTCGCTCAGCGCCTGTTGCAGAGTGCCGAGGGCGGCGCTACCCAGCCGCCTGGCGACCTCCGCCTCGTGACGATCGAGCAAGCGGTCGGTCTCCTCCAGCAGCTGGACCGCGGCCTCGTAGTCCTTGCGCAGCTCCCGAGGCACATCGCTGCGGCCACCGGGAGAAAACGGCGCCGAGAACGGCAGACGGTGGCGAAAGTACCAGAGCAGGCCCTCGACCAACGTGAACACCACGATGCCGGCAGGTACGCTCTGGTCGCGCGCGGCATCATCGAGCGGCCCCGCGATCTCGTGTGCGCTCAACCAGTGGATCAGCCCGTACGCTGCCAGCGCCGGGACAATGAAGAACCAGAAGCCCCAGTACAGGTAACGCAGGGCTTCCGAGCGAGGGAGCGAGGACGACGCCAAGTGGCTGCCTTCTTACTCGGGCGGCCCGCCCTGGGCAACCGATGCCGATGCCGCGTCGGCGGGTACGGACGCCGGAGCTCGCGCCGGCGTTCGCGCTCGGGCGACGTTCTTCACGGGCCGAGCTGCACCAAGTAATCGATTTTGGCCGCCTGGTCGCCGGGGGGTGGGGTAGAGCGCCCGATGCCCGTGCTGTGATCTAGCACCAGATAATAGTTACCGGGCTGCACGCTGAGCTCGAGTCGCAGCGGCTGGCCCGCCCGGAGCTCTGCGTCGGCGGTGGGCGCGGAGAGCAAGCGGGTGGGACCCGCTCGATTGACATAGCCCCGGAGCAGCGCGAGCCCATCGGCCTCCGGCACGACCAGCACGTCCACACCTGGGGTGCCATCCAGGCTCAGATTCAGCGAGAGCTTTCGCCCGCGCTCGGGCACATACAGGCCGCCCACGAAGTCTTGCTGACCACCGTGCACTTCGGTCCGATCGTCGTCGAGGGTGACTTTGTCGGAATGAACTACCTGAAAGGGCCGGAACGGCCGCTGCCCGAGCGGGACGAGGCCGGGGCAGAACTCCGCATCGCCCTGGGAAGAGTGGCGAATCACGGTAAATCCCCGCTCGATTTGCCGCCGGACGATATCCTCGCCGATCGCGTTGGCGTCCACGCCCGTGACGCCGATGCCGATCTGAGCGATCGCCGACTCGATCATCAAGGTCCGGAACGCGATGCCCGCCACGCTGCGCGGTCGGAAATAGATGTACATCGAGTCGGCGTGTTGCTGGAAGTCTGCGGCGTACTCGACGGAGCCGCTGCTGGAGAAGCCGAGCCGGCCGGTGAGATTGGTCCAGCCATAGCCGGTCCCTGAATAGCTCACGATGACGCTCTGGCGCTGGTCTGCGTCGATCACCCGTGCCTGGCAGCTGTCGGCGAAGAAACGTCCGACGACGGGCTCGCTATCGCTCAGCTTGAGCGGGGCGCCACGCCGCTGCATCTCCACGCAGAAGCGCTCGAGTCCGAACTTGAGCAGATCGAAGCGCAGGGACTTGTTCGCCGGGTCATTGATCACGCCGGCGCTCACG
>Ga0068867_100003646_pt1 | contig 10833 bp, 3 predicted proteins | sample KBSMisM32_FD_65649 | JGI IMG/M metagenome (GOLD analysis project Ga0068867, IMG submission 65649) | Miscanthus rhizosphere microbial communities from Kellogg Biological Station, Michigan, USA - KBS Miscanthus M3-2 | ecosystem: Host-associated > Plants > Roots > Rhizosphere > Soil ...
GCCGCACTAGCTCTGCTTCTGTCGACCATTGGCTCTACGCACTCGTCTCCTACTCTGTGAGCCAACGCACCCGCGAGATAGGCGTGCGCATCATGCGATCACTGCTCTACTCCACAAGCGCAACCGATGCCCTGAGCTTCGTAGCCACTTCATTTACTCTGATCGCCGTGGCTCTGGTAGCGTGCTATATGCCAGCTCGCCGGGCCATAAAAGTGGATCCAATGGTCGCATTGCGATATGAGTAGGCTGAGAGGCTTGTGGTGGAGGAGTTCTACCTCGCACCGATTTCGGAAGTGCAGTCGGCCAACAGGAAGTCACCAGCTTTCACAGCCAAATTAATCTTTTGAAGCACACTCAAGCTCAAAGGTGGCCAGTCTCGCGCGCACCGGACAGACTTCTCGCGCCGAGGTTGTGCTCACGGAGCTGATGTCGTGAGCTTGCTCTCAAGGTTGTATTCTGAATCTACTATGCGCAAACGGATGGAGCCGCAGCTTGCGTTTCTTGTGCTGGGTTTGATCATGCTCAATCCCTGTCCTTCCGATGCAACAACTGCCATCACTATTTCAGAGGGCAAGAATCAGGTCCGAGTTGTTTTGCTGGCGGACGACGTGATCAGGCTCCGCATAGGCCCGGGTGGGATCTTCTCTAACGACAATAACCCGGAGTATGCAGTGATCAAATCTGATCCTGAGTGGCCTGGCGCTTCGAACCGGAGTTCCGATCCGAACACGATCGACACTGGAAAACTTCAACTCGTGTTCGCGCACGATCCACTGAAGTTGACGATCTACGACAACAGCGGTCGTGTGTTGCTGAGTAATTACAGAATTGATTTCACCATGCCGAAAGCATCTTGGGACCTGCACGGCGATGAACATATTTATGGGTTTGGAGACAAGAAAAACGACATCGACAAACGTGGGACCTTGATGGACATCTGGAATGTTGACACAGACTATCAGGATCAATCCACGGGCCTGATGGGCTATAAGAGCATTTCTATGTACTGGAGCAGCCGGGGATATGGCGTCTATTTGCATAACTGGTGGCGTTCCAGATTTGACATGGGCCAATTCAATAGTGGTCGAACGCAGATCTCTGCCGACGGCGGCGAGCTGGACTTCTACATATTCTATGGGCCCTCCTTCAAGCAAATCGTGAATCGCTACACGGAACTGACGGGGCGCCCCGCGCTATTACCTAAATGGGCGTTCGGGTTCCATCAGGGCGGAGCTGGCAACGACCGGACAAGTAGATGGGCGTCGAACATCGCGAGCAACATGCGGAAGAATCGTCTACCCATCGATGCTATTTATTACGACGACGTGGACCCGGTCACATTTACAAACGCGTTCACGCAAAGCATGTGGCACGAATATCACGTGAAGATCACTGCCGGCTATGGAATGCCCTGGGCATACGAGCAATCACAAGAATGGAACAATCTGAATAATCTAACCCCAAAGGGCATGATCGTGGATGAAAAGGGCAAATCTCTCGTCCACCACGGCAACGGAATGGACAAAGCGTTCAGTGAGATCGACTTTTTTAACCCTAAGGCCAGCGACGCGACGTTCGATGCGGTGTGGGCGGGGCCTCTACGGAACGGTGTGTGGAACGGGATGTTGGACTTTGGCGAACTTGACTACGTCCCTGATCCAGCAAACACCTTCTTTCCTTATTTTGCGAACCCCAAGCGCTCTGTAGAGCAGATGCACAACATCTATGCACTGAGCTATTTCACTCAGATGATGACTCGTGCCGCGAACTATGTTGCTGGCACTAAGACAAAATCGCGGATGATCGGCTATTGCCGCCCGGGAACCGCGGGCTCACAGCGATATGGCTGGACCTCGACAGGTGACTCCCAACCAACGTTCTCCGGACTGAAGACGCATACCAAGGGCGTCTTGAATCTAGCAATGTCTGGCTATTCGGCTGTTGGATACGATATTGGAGGCTGGATGGGAGTTGCCGCTGATGATGTCTACGTGCGCTGGTTTGAGGCAGGCATGTTCAACCCGTTTGCCTGGGCACATGGAGAGGGAGATCACACTTGCTATATCCGATCCCGAGAAATCATGGGCATCTGCCGGACTGCACTGGAAAGGCGTTACAAGCTGCTTCCCTACATTTACAGCCTCAACTTCGAGTCGAGTCAAGACGGGACACCGATGCTCCGCACTTTACCGTTCGAAACCAACGGTGAAATCGGCACCGAAAACATCAACGATGAGTGGTTTCTGGGCCCCTCTATCCTCGTCGCCCCTGTTTTGGACGCCCAGTCCTCGCGAACTGTATTTCTCCCTGCTGGAGAGTGGATTGACTACGGCGATGGCAAGACCATCTACGAAGGAGGGAAAAGGATCGTGTATGACGCCGACCTAGAACAAATTCCTCTATTCGTCAAAGCAGGCGCGATCATTCCAACTGGCCCAGTCATGCAATATTCCTCGGAAAAGCGGCTAGATCCGCTGACTCTCGACGTTTATCCCGCCAAGCAGGCGTCATCATTTGTTCTTTTTGAAGATGATGGAGAATATGGGTACGAACAAGGCAAGTACGCCACTACAAGATACGGTTGTATAGAGAAGGATGGGAAAACCACTATCACAATCGAGGCTCGCAACGCTCATGGTGGCTACCTTCCAGAAAAGCGGAGATATGTTGTCAAAGTGCATGGACGCACGGCCGCGCAATACTCAGTTACCTTGAATCAGGCCACTCTCAATCAGGGATGGACTTATGCGCCGAATGAGCAAGTATTAACCGTGACGATCAATGACGATGGGAAAGAGAATGTACTAAGTGTGGCCCCCGTCACCAATGTAGAGACGGTGCGTCTAGCTGGCAGCGATTCAGAACATCACTTTGATCGCGAACTGAAGTACTCGCGCCTTATGAGCGCTATTCGCACGCATGAAGAAGTCGGTGCCCACCTCGCTGTTGAGTGATGAGAACTGGGTATGGTTAAAGATGTTGAACGCTTCAGTGCGGAAGTGGATGTCCACTCTGTCTGTGAGTTTGAATGTCTTGTAGATAGACATATCAAACTGGGTACGATGCGGGATATTGAGGCTGTTGCGTCCGGAGTTGCCGAAGGTCAAGCCCTGCGTTTCCGTGTAGGCGTCGGGATTGAATAACAACTTGCCTTTCACGTTTGGATCAACAACGTTGTCAGGTGGGACAGCATTCGGATCGCCGACTCGGTCCGCATAGGATCCTGTACCGGTTCCATTAGCAACGCCGGCACTGTCTCCGAAAACGCCGTTGGTCACCGAAAAAGGGGTTCCGCTTTGCGAAGTCATGATGCCAGCAAATTGCCATCCGCCGAGAACACTCCGCGATAGCCCGGGCTTCGTGAAGAAGGGCAGGTCGTAAACCCAGCTCACTGTCAGAATGTGCCGCTGGTCGAAGTTAGAGCTGGCATAGTTTTTCTTCAAATTCGACGAATCTACAAAATTGAAGTCGGCTTTGTCGGACGAATTATCAAGTGAATGGCTATATGTGTAGGCCAGGTCCAAAGTGAGCGGGCCGCTGGTTCTGCGTACTGACACCTGGAACGAGTTGTAGTTGGAGTTAGCTTGAGGTTCTACGCGCTGAAGCGATCCGAGGCTGTAGTACGGACGTAAGAAGTTTGGATCGTTCCCGCATGCGATCGAGAGATTGGCGGCGGGCTGGCCACTGATTCTCTGCCCATTCACCCTAAAACTCGTGTTGTTTGGCCATCCCCTCATCGAGTTGCAAATGTCATCGGTAATTGGCTGTCCGGGCAGGAAGGGATTCTCGGCGGTAGGAAGCGCGGGGACTTGGTTGAGTTCTTTTTGCAGCGTTAGATGGGTACCCTTACTGCCGACGTAGGAAACCGTCGCAATAAAGTTTCGGGAGAGATCCCGCTGCACATCAACGTGCCATTGCTGCGCATACGGCCAGATGGCACGATCGGAGGGAATAGAAATTGCCGACAGTGGAAAGAGCAAGCCCGCACCACCGATGTTCGTATAGCCGTTGACGTTGTATTGGGTGGGTTCTTGCACGAGTGGCGGTGATCCCTCCAACGTTTCCGCATTTCCTTCCTCGCCATTGGTGTGATCAAAAAAGATTCCGTACGCTGCGCGGATGGATGTCTTCCCGTTTCCAAAAGGATCCCAGGCAAGACCGATGCGCGGCGCCGGGCTGAAGAGATCATCGCTCATACAGGCGAGAGGCACGCCTGCCACACCGCACTGGACGATTCCGTCGAAGGGGCTCGTCCCCGACTTAATGATTAAGGCACCTGCAGCACCGGTCCGATTGCCAGTCGTATCAATCGTGGGGGCCTGACTCGGATCGTATGCGGCGGGGTCCCAATTGAAGACTTGCCGTTTGATCTCACGGAAGGTGCCGAAGATGCCAACTCGCAACCCGAGGTTGAGGGTGAGATTTTTGCGAACGTGGAAATCATCCTGGATATAGGGCTCAAACAATTTGTACCGGATGTAGTACTTCGGCTGAGCGCTGTCTTGCGAGTAGCTCGCGATGTTTCCCATGAGCAGGTCAGCAAACGCGTTGCCAGTAGAATTGGGAGCCGTGCTGTCGAACCCGAGATCCCCCTGAAGATTCACGTAGGCCATCTCGTTCTTTTGAGCCGCCGCAAAATATCCGCCGAACTGCAGGTTGTGCTTGCCTAAACTCTTTGTGACATTGTCACGGTAGGTATACGTCGGATTGGAATTGTTCCAGGGAAACGCTGTCGGGCCTTCGCAGAACCCTCCGCCATAAGCACCGTTCGTGGAGATGCAAAAGTCTGGAAGCTTACCGCCGAAATCCGGGAAAAATCCTGTCATCGTGTAATCGGGAGGGCGCGTCCACACCGCTGGATTTGTGTTCGTGGTCTGGATGTGGTCAGTGGTGTAGCTAGCCACAAATTCGTTCAATAGGGTTGGAGAGAGGGTAGTCGTGAGCCGGGCGACGATACTCGTGCCGGGGCCGACGAAGTGCGTACCAATCGTTGGAAAACTCTCGCCACCCCAGGTAACCGAGGCATTCGTGATGTCCCAAGAATCGTGAATCAAATGAAATGTGGCCCGTATCTTGGAATTGAAGTCGTGGTCGATGCGAAACAATTCCTCTCGCCAGCGCATCGGTTGGCTAACTGATGCGGCAAAAACCGGTCCCAGTTCGGTATCAAGCGTTGGCTCGGAGATCATGGGCAGCAGCGCTTGCCCGTTGGAATCAATGAATGGCAACTGATCGTTGGGGAATCGTTCCCCAGTCTCGGGGTCGATCGGGCAATCCGTCGGTTCGTCGACGTTACAAACATCACTGAAATCTCCCAACCGGTTGGCCATTGATGGTACGGGCGTGAAGAAAATCTGCGGAACGTTCTCTCGACGCCAGGCTTGCGACCAAAAGAAGAAGGTGTGGTTCTTCCAGATTGGGCCTCCGAAGGTGTAGCCGAACTCGTGCTTTTTATAGGGCGACTTCGGTGCGCCCGGCTGATCAAAGTAATCATGCGCATTGAAAACCTCGTTGCGCAGGAACTCATATGCCTCGCCATGAAATTGATTCGTGCCAGACTTGAGCTCCACCTCCACGGTTCCGGAGGCGTTCTTGCCATATTGGGCACCGTAGTTTGAGGTCAAGACCTGGACTTCATCGATCGCTTCCACGCTGGGATAGACATTGAGAGAGAAATTGCTGCCGTTGTCCATTACATCGCCGCCGTCTACCTCCCAGTTATTGTTTTCAGTGCGGCCGCCGTTCACGCTGTAATTGATGCTTCCTTCTACCCCGACTCTGCCCTCGTCCTGTCCGGTTTGATTGCTCACGCCCGGTACCAACATAATCAGCTGCGTAAAGTTGCGCCCGTTAAGTTGGAGTTGGGTAATCTCCCTGCCGGTGATAGTTCCGGACAACTCAGAACTCTGGGTATTCACCTTGGCTAGGCCTTCGCCAAGCACGGTTACTTCGCTGTTGACGTCGCCAACCTGGAGAGTAATGTCGATCCGAGATTTCTGAGCTACACGTAGTGTCACACCGCGCGCTTGATACTTTCGAAAACCAGTCGCAACTACAGAAATGTCATATTGTCCGGGAGGTAGAGCAGCCGCGAGATATTCGCCATCGGAATTTGTCTCGAGTCTGCGCATTGCACCGGTCGCCGTATTGCTTAAGACGACGCTCGCCCTTGGCAAGACTGCGCCCGTCGTATCTCGTACCGTTCCGGTAAGGGATGCGGTGTCCTGAGCCGTCGCAAGACAAGAAAGGAATGTAATGAGAACAAGGAAACCGGGCGTGCGCGGGATCATAGCATTCTCCGCGGCATGGAGAAATTAAATTCCTCTCTCGAGGCTCTCGCAGATGTCGGGCTCTTAGGGTGACAACTATGCTTCGATAAGCTGCCTGCGGAAAACACGGAGCTGCCAAGAATGATCATTCGCTGTAACCAATTTCTGAACCGGTTACTGTTGCCCACCTTGTATGCCCGAGTGCCTTACTTGTCAAGAATCGGTGCCGGGCGGCCTTTTTTGGACAACCAAAGCACGGTTTCTTCTTCAATGAACGCTCGTCGGATAACAGACCTCCTCATCTCTGATTTTGAACGGTACGCTTCGGATCCAACGGGGCGGGCGGCGGAAAAATCATGTTGCTACGATTGCGAGGTGTAGAAGGCGATCATGTGGGAACTGAGTGCTCTGGTGGTGCCTGAAAACGCTCGATTGGGCCCGTTAGCTCTTTGATTTTACGATTCTGAGTAGAGTGTCAAGGTAGCGCTCTAACCAACTGAGCCACGCGCCTATTGCGCTTAAAACAACAGCCACGGGCGTCCTGCCGGGCTTCCACAACCGCTTCGATTTCACCTTGTGATCCTACGTCGAGCGGTTCGCGGTGAACCCAAATAGGGTAGGCCCACGCGATCGGTAGTCCAATCAACCGGTCCCCAGTTTGAGTGCGCAACAAAACAAAAACGCCCGCGGCAATCAGCGCGGGCGTTTCTGATCATTCAAGTTAGAAATAGAACTTTGCGCCAAGTTGCAGAACCCGGAAGCCGCCGGCTCCGGAGTATGTGTCCGAGTACGTTCCCCAGTTATCATTTTTGGTGATTGTTAAGGGATCTGTTGGGCTGGTATAGGCCCACGGACCTGTCACATTGGCGCCATAGTTTTTGTCATTGAAGTTTGGATGGTTGAAGACGTTGAAAGCCTCCAGCCGAAGCTGAATGGAGTATCTCTCTCCGAATGGAATGTTCTTGAACAAAGACATGTCCCAGTTCTGCATTCCACCGGTTCGAAGCGTGTCCCGTGATCCGCGATTTGGAGCACCGATCGCAGGCAGCATCGGATTTCCGCTGTCGTCGAGGCTGTAATAAAACGGCAACGCGCCATATTGATTGGACCCGGTGACACTACCTGGAGGGAAAGAGAAACTGCTGTTTAAGTCAATCGGGGTTCCGGTCATAAACTGAGTTACGCCGCTCAGTTGATAGTTGTCTGTAACGTAAGAGAGCCACTTCGGGCCACCGAAGTGCTTAGTAACGCTTGGCAAGTCGTAGACATAGTTGGCAGCGAATACGTGCGTTCGATCCCACGAGGTCGCACGGTAATCGAGAAGAGCATTGAAGGGATCTTGCGTGTCCTGGTCAGAATTTGCCGTGGCTAAGGACTTCGACCAGGTGTACACGGCGCCAAACGTCAATCCTTGGCTAAACCGTCTCTGCAACGAAACCTGCAATGAGTTGTAGTTGGATGTCCCGTTGAATTCCAGGTACGCGATCTGGCCATACCCCTTGTAAGGAACCAGGAACGCAGACGTGAAGTTGTGATAACCAAACGTGCAGAACCCGTTGAAATTGAAACCTGCCGCAGCGTATTCCGGCTGAAGTCCGGGCTGAACATCCGGTACAACACCACCGGGAAAAACTGGTTGCGCAGGATCCTGGTTGTCTACGCAGTTCGGGTCTTGAACATCTTTGCTAAAAGCCGCCCCATAAGGGATCGCATTGATGTCGCGCGACGTTACAAGATGACGTGACATCGTCCCGACATACGCCACATCGAGGGTCATATCGCGACCCAGTTCATGCTGTACTCCGAGGCTGAAGCTATACACCGTTGGAACCTTGCCGTCTCTCGACGCGCCCAACACATTCGACAGCACTCCGTTGCCAAACGAGCCCTGCAGCGTGGGAAGATTGACGACGTTGTTAGCTGACACGGACGCGGTTTGTACAACTGCAGGGTTATTGAAGACGGTGTTGAAGATCAAGTTACCCTGGGTGCGGTCGTGCATCATTCCAAAACCGCCACGGAGAATGGTTTTGTTATTGCTGAATACGTCGTAGGCAAAACCTATACGCGGCTCTGGCATGATCCCGCGGCTATCCCATCCCCCCTTCGGCAAGGTGCCGTTGTTCGCGAATCTCATGCCATTCAGCGGATTGCCACCGTCTTCCGGGATGATGGCGCCCGTATTGGGATCGATGGTTACAGCATTCGCCGGATCGTAGGATGCTGGATCAAAGAGGGCAATTTGATTGTCGTCATCGTACTGTGGCGGAATCCACGCGAAGCGCATTCCGTAATCCAGCGTTAACCGCGGGGTGACTTTCCAGGTGTCCTGGATGTAAAACTCGAGCTGGTTATACCGGAATTTTCCCAGCGGCCGTGCAGTCGATTGGCTGAAGCCATTGAACTCGCCGATCAAAGTGCTGGCGAATGGATCTCCAAGCGTACAAGTTCCAACGCCTCCCGGGCAGCTTCCACCGCTCGTCGGCCCGGTTTGAAAATCGAACTGCCCATTGATATTGCCCCACGCAGGCTGGTCCTTCCGGCTGCGCTGGTAGAAGACTCCGCCCTTGAGCGTGTGGTTATGCAACACCCAGGTGACATTGTCATTCACGTTGATGGTGGTATTCGACTGCTTCCAGGGAGTACCGCCAAAGTAGCTGCCCGGCAAATTCACGTTGTCGAGTCCACCAAAGCCTAGGTCGGGAATCGATTCGTCCGGACTCAGCGGAAATAGCAATCCCAGATTTTCCAGGCCATTTTTGCCGCGCGACACATTGCCATTGACGCTCTCTGCAAGCGACAGCGTGTGGCTCGGGCCTATTGAAAATTCGTTGAGCAGGGTGGGCGTAATCGTACTCACCAGGTTCAACGAGAAATTCCACCCTGGGTGCTCCTGTACGCATCCGCCTTCGAACTGAATCAGAGATGAGCACGCGAAAATGCCGAATGGACCTGGGAATGGAACGTATGGAGATGTGTTGGTATCGGAGTTGTGTACCCACCGACCATAGAGCCGGTTGCTGCCATTGACCTGGAAGTCCACCCGCAAAATGTCTTCACGGCGCGGGTCATGTGCCGACAACGCTTGCGAGAAATTATAGTTCTGCCCATTAACACCAAACCCGTCCACGTTTGGCAGAGGAAACAAGTTAAGGAGGGCTTGCATTTGGGGGTTGATCACGCTGGGATCGATCTTGTTGCCCGTAATGCCCGGCCCCGCGAGGACGATGGGCTTCCCGTTTCCGTCGGTAGATTGCGAAAAATCACCCTGTCGCTCAAGCGCAGTCGGCGTGTAGAACTGTGCGACTCCATTCACTGGAATAAATTGCCGATAAAACTCCTGACCCCAGAAAAAGAACAGCCTGTCCTTCTTAATCGGTCCGCCAACCTGATAACCGATGTAGTTGTATCGATACTTGGCGATAGGCGTTCCGTTGTTGTTTGCAAACCAGTCGTTGGCATTCATTCCTTCGTTACGATGGAAGAACCGCGCGTTGCCGTGAAATTGATTGGTACCACCTTTTGTTGTGATCGCAATCTGCCCGCCCGCGGCCTTGCCGAATTCAGCCTGGTAATTGGACGTGAGAATTTTCATCTCTTCGATCGCGTCGGTATTGATGGTCACGTGTGTGCCACCATTGTTTCCCGTATCGATATTCGAGGCGCCATCAATCGTAAATTCATGTTGATTCGCGCGCGTTCCGTTGATATTGAACGCATCGGCGCCACCAGTACCCGAAACGGCGCCGTTGAAGCTGCTCGTCACGCCGGGAATCAGCTTCATGTAGTCCAAAGCATTTCGGCCGTTCATTGCGACGTCGTTCAATTGCTTACTACTGATGAGATCGGAACGTTCGCCGGAATTGGATTGCAGCTGCACCTGGCCCGCGTCGGCTGTAACATTGACGGACTCCGTTGCGGCCCCCATTGAGAGCGTGAGTTCGCCGGCGTCCAGCTTACCCGCGGCACTCAGAACGAATCCGGACTTCTCCATTTTCGAGAAGCCCTGCGATTCAACCTTGATGGTGTAGGTTCCAGGATATAAACCCGGAAATACGAACTCTCCGCTGTCCGACGTGGTGACTGTACGGGTCAATCCATTCGTTGGGTTCTCGACTGTTACCGACGCCCCCTTCACATAGGCGCCGCTTGGGTCCTTCACAAATCCTGAAATAGTGCCGGAGGTGACTTGGCCAAACAGGGATTGAGAGATCAGAATGATGAGTAAAAGGGCGAGAGGCGAGAGTGCAGTCTTGATACGCGGCCGGTAATGCATGGCGTGCTCTCCTTGGACATAGTGCGACGTGATACGTCAGCTTCCCTTTTTACTCTTTCACCGTGCCTCCCGTCGAGTGCAATGCAAGAAGTATTGAACTGGTCATCCTGCAGCCGGGGCCGATTCAGGGAATGTTGCGCAATGATTTTCGTCCCCTCCCCGCATCCCCTAGTCGATAGAGTTGCATTGAAACGGGGGGCAGGGGAGAATCGTTGCGTGAATAGTTCCAGGACCTCCCAAGACCCAGCGGACTTCTCCCCGTTCTCACCGGGAAGTATGGTGGTCCTC
>Ga0068867_100003655_pt1 | contig 10823 bp, 9 predicted proteins | sample KBSMisM32_FD_65649 | JGI IMG/M metagenome (GOLD analysis project Ga0068867, IMG submission 65649) | Miscanthus rhizosphere microbial communities from Kellogg Biological Station, Michigan, USA - KBS Miscanthus M3-2 | ecosystem: Host-associated > Plants > Roots > Rhizosphere > Soil ...
AAGTGGGAAGGCGACACGATGGTGATCGACATCGTGGGGTTCAACGACGAAAGCTGGCTCGGATGGCCGGGGTGGCTGCACAGCAACAACATGCACGTCATCGAGCGGTATACGCGCAACGGCAACACGCTGACGTGGCAGGCGACGGTGGAGGATCCGGACGTCCTGCTGGCGCCGTTCGTGACCGAGCCGCGCACCTTGCGGCTCAATCCGAATCCGAAGGCGACGCTCATCGAGGATCTCCCGTGCGAGGAGCGCGACAGTCAGCACATCGTGACGCACGAGCGCGGATGACGCGTAGGGATTCGGGATTCGGGAGTGTAGGGCGGGTCCTTCTGGATCCGCCGGATGGAGCTTCTATATGACAGTGGTCCGTTTTGGTGTCGCGTTCGCGTTGGCGGCGGGCGTGTCGCTTGTTTCACTTGACGCGCAAGGCGGCCGCGGAGCGGGCGCCGCTCAGGCGCAGCCGCAAAACGTGCCGACGCCGCGCACGGCGGATGGGCATCCCGATCTGTCCGGGTTCTGGGGCGGAGGCGGCGGCGGTGGCCAGGGCCAGCCGCGCCCTGATGAAAAAGGGAATCTCGTGCAGTTGACGCGCGGTCGTCCGTGCCATCAGACGCAGATCGACGCCGGGGAATGCGCGCCTGGCGTGAATGCGGAACGCGACGCAGGGCTCAATCAACGCCCCGCCAACCAGCCGATGTACAAACCGGAGTTCTGGGAGCGCGTGCAGTACCTCGATCGCGAGGGGATCAAGGAGGATCCCGCGTTCCACTGCAAGCCGGCGGGCGTGCCGCGGATGGGGCCGCCGGCGAAGATCGTGCAGACGGCAACGGAGCTGATCTTCATGTATCAGCAGGGGAACATCTTCCGCATTATTCCGATCGACGGGCGCCCACACGATCCGATCAAGTCGCAGGACACGACGTGGTACGGGGATGCGGTGGGCAAGTGGGAAGGCGACACGATGGTGATCGACATCGTGGGGTTCAACGACGAAAGCTGGCTCGGATGGCCGGGGTGGCTGCACAGCAACAACATGCACGTCATCGAGCGGTACACGCGCAACGGCAACACGATGCGGTGGGAAGCCATCGTCGAAGATCCCGATACGATGCTCGAGCCGTTCCGGATGGACGCGCGGACGCTGCGGCTCAATCCGGATCCGAAGGCCTCGTTCATCGAGGACCTTCCGTGCGAGGAGCGCGACGCGCAGCACATCGTGACGCACGAGCGCGGGTAGATAGATCGGGATCCGGAATCCGGGATTCGACGCAGGGCGGGCCTTTCAGGCCCGCCTTTTTGTTTTGAACGTTCGCAGTAGGTACTGCAGCGAGGGGAGCAGTATGACCGCCCCAGCCGCCAGGCCGACCGCCAGCAGGCGCAGCGTCACAGCCGGCGCAGCCGCGTCGCGGATCGTCAGCGCCGGCGGAATCAGATAGGGATACTGCGCAATCAGCCACCCCCAGAGAATCAGGCTCACCTGGGCCGCGGCCGCGATCCGCGCGAGGCGGTAATGGCGCAGCCACAACGCCGCGATCGCGGTAATCGCTGCCGTCGCGGTTGACGCCTGAATCAGCAGCGCCCCGACGACTCCGATCGCCACGCGTGGCGCCGCCGAATGCGCGAGAAGGAGCGCCAGGGCTGCGCACACGAACACGGCGCCCGCGCCGGCAAGCGCGCGGGTCCGGAAATCCTCTCGCAGCTCCTCATCCGGCGCATCGAGAGTGAGATATGTGGCCGCCAGGAACGCGAACAGCGCCAGTGCGAACAAACCGATCGCAGCCGGGAACGGACCCGCCCACGGCGCGACGAACACCTCAGTGAAACTGCCGGCGCCGCCAATCTTGTCCGTCGCGTCTGCCACGGCGCCGGTTGCAACCGAGCCGATGATGGTGCCGAGGAGCAGCGGCGTGATGACGCTCGCGATGGCAAAGGCGCGGCCCCAGCGATTGCGGCCATACGGCCCGTAGCTGCGAAACACGAATGCGGACCCGCGCAACACGATGCCGATCACCATGATGGTGAGCGGGATGTGCAGCACGGTCCCCAGCATGCTGAACGCAGAGGGAAAGCCCGTGAACAGCACAACCACGACGACGATCAGCCAGACGTGGTTGGCCTCCCATATGGGCGCAATCGAATCGGCGATCAGTTCGCGTTGCCGCTCGCGGCGCACGCCCGAGGCGAACAGGTCCCAGACGCCGCCGCCGAAGTCGGCGCCGCCGGTCAGCACGTACGCGTTCAGCGCAACGGCAACGACGCCGGCGATGATTTCGGGCAGCCCAATCACGTCGTCTCCCGCACGAGCCACGCGATCGATATCGCGACCACCGCAGCGAGACCGACGTAGATCAGCGTGAACACGATCATCGGCACGGCGAGCCCGGGCATCGGCGTCACGGCGTCGGCCGTTCGCATGATGCCGCCGATGATCCACGGTTGCCGCCCGACTTCGGTGACCACCCAGCCGGCTTCGGTGGCGATGAAGCCGGCAGGCGTGAGCAGAGCGAGCGCACCCAACAGGCCGCGACGGTCGGCAATCTCGCGTCCTCGCAGGAGCGTCAAGGCCGCCCATGTGCAGACGAGCGCCATCAGGGTTCCAAGTATCACCATCACCTGAAACGCGACGTGCACCGGCGCGACTGGCGGCCACTCGTCGCGCGGAAACGCGGACAGGCCTCTGACCTCGGCGTCGGGATCACGAAACGCGAGCAGCGAGAGCGCGCGTGGAATCTCGAGTCCGACCAGATGCAGCGGCGCGCCTCGCTGGGTTTCGACGAGCGACTCCATCGCTGCGAGCTTGACCGGCTGCCATCGCGCCACGGCTCGCGCGCTGCCGTCGCCGGAAATCGGCTGCAACAGAGCGGCTGGAATGCCGATGGTCAGTGCCACCGTCATCGCGTGCCGATGGAAGGCACCGCTGGTTCGCGGACCCAAAGGCTCCGCGCCGCGCCTCAGCACGTGCGCGCCGCGCTGCTGCAGGAGGACCGCGGCGTGAATCCCTGCGACCGCCAAGCCCGTCGACGCATATGCGGCCAGCAACATGTGCACGACCTGTTGGAACGTCGATGGATTGCGCATCGCCGCGAGCGGATCGATCGCGATGAACCTCCCGCCATCCACGGTCACGCCTGCCGGCGTGTTCATCCATGCATTGACGATGACCACAAAGAGCGCCGATGCCGCGCCGCTGACGGCAACGATAAGTCCGGCCAGCATATGTGCGCGTGACGACACGCGGTCCCAGCCGTAGAGATACACGCCAAGGAAGATCGCTTCGGTGAAGAAAGCGAACCCTTCGAGCGCAAACGGAATTCCGATGACCGGGCCGGCGAGCTGCATGAACGACGGCCAGAGCAGGCCCAGCTCGAACGAGAGGACGGTGCCCGACACCGCACCGACCGCGAAGAGGATGGCGGTGCCCTTGGCCCAGCGCCGCGCCAGCTGGAGGTAGATGGCGTCGCCGGTGCGGCGCCATCGCCACTCCGCCAGCACCATCAGCAGCGGCATGGCGATGCCGATTTCCGCGAAGATGATGTGGAAGCCAAGCGAGAGCGCCATCTGCGCTCTCGCGGCCATGAGATTGGAGATCAACATGGGCGGACCTAAAGGTCCACCTCTGCGTTATCGACTATTGCTTATCGGGTCGCCGTATTCGCAGTCACCGCTGGCAGTGCCTGCCACGTTCCCGTCATCGGCTGCTGCTCGGCGCCCGGTTTCGACCAGTCGCACACGCCGCTCGGGAACATCTGCTTGAGTCGAGCCAGTTCGTCCGGCGTGAACGTCACCCTGTAGTCCGACGCGACGATCGGCTTGAGCTGGCATTTGATGACATCGCCCGCGAGCGGGCTTCCTGCGACACCGCGCGGGAACGAGTTCGCCGGATACAGCTCGTTGCACTTGCCGGAGTTCGGCATCTGCCGCTCGACAATCCGCTGCGGATGTTCGTCGCGGGTCCAGCAGGCGTCGACGAAATCAGCCGGCTTCGCGCGACGCAGCTTCACCAGCTTCGAGTCCCTCGACGTGTCGCCTGCGATTTTCGTGAGCCACTGATCCATCTGTGCCAGCCCCTGCCGCAGCACCGGCGCCTTCAACGAATCGCCCCAGCGGCGATCGTCGGTCAGCATCACCTGGTTGTCCGTATAGCCGTTCGCCTTCTGCAGCCGCTCACGCATCGAGAACGAGTGATAACGGAGATGGATATTGCCGCCCTGAACATCATCCAGATAGGCGCGGTAGTCGAGGATGGGCGTCGTCGCCAGGCCGCCTCCGCCCCACGTCATGCGTCCCATGCGGTACGCGGTGCGGACCGCGGCGAGATCCGCCACGGTGCGTGTGGGAACCATCTTGCCGTCGTTGTCGTACCCGCCAATCTTGGCGTTCAGGTCGAGAAACTGTTCCTTCGTGATCGTGCCCGCGTTCAATGCGCCGAGGCCGTACTGAATACCGACGTTATCGAGCGGCCGCCGTGCGAAGCCGGTCTTCGGATCGCGCCCCCACACATTCACCGCGTGGTCGTACACATCACAGCGTGCCCCGGTCGGGTTCTTTACGGGGTCGTAGCGCATCGCCTCGGGCAGCGAGCAGTACTCGCCGACGGTGATGCGCCCCGGGTTCAGGCTGTTGGTCTTGAGCGTGGCCAACTGACCGAGGCCGGCAATCTGCCGCTGCTGTTCGTCGGTGAACGTGACAGAGCCCGCGAGCTTGTCGAAGTAGTTCGCCAGCAGCCGCGCATCGCTGATCATCCCGACGGTGCCGAATTCCATGTCGGGGAAGCTGCGTTGCACGATCAATCCATCGAGCAGGCCGGGATAGCCGTCGCCGATCTGGTGCTGCTGATAGGTGGCACCCGATCCACCGAAGCCAACGGTCCATTGCGGAGCGCCATACGCCTCGATGAAGTGCTCCCTGGTCATCATCATCGTCTCGATGGCGAGCAGCTCCGAACAGTCGTTGCCGAAGACATTCAGAGAGTTGGATGCGACGGCGTAGCCTTGCTGCAGCATCACCTCGTCATCGACGCCGCCGGTGCCAGTCCCCTGCTTGTACCAGCCGCCCGCGCATCCACCGCCGAACGTGTAAATCAGCCGGCCGTTCCATCCTGACGGTTTGGTCACGAAATCAGGCTGCGCGTCCTTGGCGGGGTTGAAGAGCATCGCGATCTCGTAGACGCCGCGATTGATGGTGCCGGTCTCGACGCGGACGATAAACGGCGCCTGCACGCCGAGTGAGGTGGTGACCATGGCCACGTCGGACGGAATGACTTTCGGATCGGGAAGCGGCTTGAAGGTGTTCTCGCCGCCACGGCCGCGACCCGCCGGAGCGGCGGGGGCGGTGGACTTGTACACAAAGTCGACGCGGGTGGCGATCGAGCAGTCAGCGTCGAGCGGCTTGCCTGCGACACCGCCAGACATCACGTTGAACTTTTCGGTTTCACAGATGAACGGCGTTTCGTGGGGGCCCGAAATCACCGGTCCGGCAACGGGATGGTTGACGACGGTGAGCTTCGCGGTCGCTTTACCGGCCGATGCGACCAGTGCATTGCTGCCGTCGTTCAGGCCCTTGACGAGCGCCACCAGCGCGCGGCCCGTCGCGTCCGCGCGGAGCGCGGTCGTAATGTCGCTGCCATTCAGCGTCAGCCGCGCCGCCGTCGGCTGAGTGCTGGCGGGGAGTGCGACGCTGACGAGCACATCTCCACCGCTGACGAATTCAGCCCGCGGATTCGACACGACGCGAAGCTGCAGCCCCTGCGCCGAAGTGTTCAGTGGGAACGTGAGGACCAGTGCAATAGCCGCGAACAATAAACGCATAAACCTCTCCTCGTGGTACTACGCGGTTGTCAGCGCGCGTTCGGTCAGCAGCCCCGTGAAATCGCGGATGTTCGAGACCTGCTCGATGCGCTCGATGCGTTCAAAGATGGCATCGAGCCGCTCAGACGGCAGCACCAGCGATCCACACTCCATGAACTTGTCACGGAGCTCTTCGCGCGTGAACGGCCGTTCCGGACCGCCGCGATAGGGCCCTGACTCCTGCGTCAGGACGCGGCCGTCCTCCAACTGCACTTCGACGAGGCTGAGCATCTTCACGAAGCCCTGGTTCTCGATTCCCTGATCGAAAACGGTTTCGACCCGACGCATCATCGCCTGTACCGGAGCGCTTCTCACGAACTCGTCGCTGAACTCGTTGACGCCCGCCTTCCGGCGGAGCGCAACCGCCGACAGCATGAACGGCGGACAGAACTTCGCCTCGAGCTCGGTGTTCGCGATCGTGTACCGCAGTGGGTTCAGGATGTTCGATCCCGCGCGCAGGCGAATCTTCTTGATCTGCTCCGGCTTGATGTCGTGCTGCGTGACGAGCGTCAGCATCGCATCCATCGTTGGATGACCGAGGCAGCCGCACGGATATGGCTTGATCGACACGCCTGGGCTGACGATCGTCCATGGGTCTCCGAGAACGCCGACAATGCGCTCGGCGTCGAACCCACCACCGGTCACCTTGAAGAAGCCCCACTGGCCGTCGAGGGCGTCGGCGCCCGCGGTGAATCCCTTTCCCGCCAGTTCCGCGGCTGTCACCCCGTTGAAGGCGGCGCGGCCGACGTGCAGCGGCTTGGTCATCGTCCCGAAGCTCACACGGATGCCGGCCGACATACTCGCGGTGATGCCGATCGCATGGGCAATCTGAGCGCGATCGAGCTTCAACAGCTTTGCGGTTGCCGCCGCGGCGCCGAAGGCGCCGATGGTGCCGGAGGTGTGAAATCCCTGTTTGTAGTGGGTCGGATATATTGCGTCGGCAATCTTGCACTCGACTTCGAACCCAGTCAGAAACGCTTCAATGACCGTCCGGCCAGAGGCACCAAGGCGTTCGCCGACGGCGAGCGACGCCGCGAGAGGCGGAATCGTCGGGTGTGTGAGCAATCCAAAGATGCGATCCGAGGCTGTTGACAGCTGGGTGTCGTCGTAATCGTGGGCGTGGCCGCTGGTTGCATTGACGAGCGCGGCGGATGCGGCGCGCGTTTGGACACTGTCGCGTCCGAGAGTTGTCGATTCAGCGCGGCTGCCATCGTCGCGCACGTGGGCGCGCAGGATGTCGCTCGCGGATGTGGTGGAGCCGGCGAGGATCACGCCAATGCCGTCCGCGATGCAGCGGCGTCCGATGTCGAGTGCCTCCGCGGGAATGTCGGCAAACGTTGTCGTCGCGATAAAGTCGACGACGGCGCTGGTCGCCCGGCTCTGATCATTCATGACCGGCAATCTTCGCATAGTTGCGGTACAGTCACGAACCACGTGCCCCTCGTGCCTCCGTGGTTTGTAATTCTGATCTCGGGATTCGATGCTTCCACTGACAGGCATCACCGTCATCGCCGTTGAGCAGGCGGTAGCCGCGCCGTTCGCGACGCGGCAGCTCGCGGATCTCGGCGCCCGTGTCATCAAGATCGAGCGCCCCGGCGTTGGCGATTTCGCACGCGGCTACGATGCGACGGTGAACGGCATGTCGAGCCACTTCGTCTGGCTGAACCGCTCGAAAGAGTCGCTGACGCTCGACCTGAAGCGCACCGAAGCGATTGACGTGTTGCGGACACTGCTCGCCCGTGCAGATGTCTTCATCCACAACCTTGCACCCGGGGCGATGGCTCGTCTTGGCTTCGCGGCTGTCGACGTTCGCCGTGAGCACCCTCAGCTCGTCGTGTGTGAAGTATCCGGCTACGGCTCGGACGGTCCCTATCGGGAGAAGAAAGCGTATGACCTGCTCGTGCAAAGCGAGGCGGGCGTGTTGTCCGTGACCGGGACCGAGGACGCGCCTGCCAAGGTCGGCATCTCGATCGCGGATATTTCCGCCGGCATGTATGCGTTCTCTGGCGTGCTGGCGGCGCTCGTTCGCCGCGGGAAGACAGGAAAAGGATCGGCACTCGAGATCTCGCTCTTCGACTCGCTGGCGGAGTGGATGTCCTATCCGGTGTATTACGCATACGGCGGCACACCACCGCCACGCAGCGGTGCGCGCCATGCCGTCATCGCTCCGTACGGGCCTTATACCGCCGGTGATGGGCACGTCGTCTATCTCGGGCTGCAGAACGAACGCGAGTGGGCACGATTTTGTGCAGAAGTGATCGGCCGCCCGGATATGGCCACAGACGGACGCTTCTCTTCCAATCCACGGCGCGTCGAGCATCGCGACGAACTCGATGCGGCGATTACCGATGCGTTCCGCGGTCTGACCGCGAATCAGGTGATAGCACGTTTGGACGCCGCGCAGATTGCCAACGCGCGCATGAACACGGTCGAGGAGCTGATCACGCATCCGCAGCTCGCGAGCCGCGGCCGGTGGCGCGAGGTGGACTCGCCGGCGGGTCGCGTACGCATGGTGAAGCCGCCGTTCAACTTCGATGGCGTGGAGATTCCGATGGGCCCCATTCCAGCAGTTGGTGAGCACACCGATGCGATCCTCGGTGAGCTCGGCATCGCGTCGGAAACGGTCGCGGATTGGCACGCTCGCGGTATCGTGTAAGCGGCATGGCTATCAAAGAAGGTTGGACAGGGCGCGTGTACGAGGACTTCGAGATCGGCGATATCTATCCGCATCCGCTCGGGCGGACGGTGTTGCCCGTCGACAACAGCTGGTTCACGCTGCTGACGCAGAACACCAATCCCATCCACTTCGATCGCGCGTATTCCGCACAGACCGAATTCGGGCAGCCACTGGTCGATTCCACCTTCACCCTCGCACTGGTCACCGGCCAGTCCGTGATCGATTTGTCGATCAATGTCATGGCCAACCTCGGGTGGGATGAAGTGCGTCTGCCGAATCCGCTGTTCGAAGGCGAGACGGTCTACTCGAGGAGCGAAGTGCTCGACAAACGCGAATCGAAGTCGCGACCGAACGTCGGGATCGTGAAGGTGAAGACCACCGGCTTCACCGAAACCGGGAAGGTCGTGATCGAGTTTCTCCGCACGTTCATGGTGTACAAACGAGGCCACGTCCCGACGCGCGCGAAGATCCCGGAGCCCAAGACCAGTGGTCGACCGTAGAGGCGGACCTTCAAGTCCGCCTTCATCCGTCCGCGAGATCGACGTCTCGGTGCTGCGCGACACCGTGGCACGGCTGATCGTGGAGGCCAACTACAACATCCCGACCGACATCCTGCAGGCGCTGCGTGACGCGGTCGATCGCGAAGAATCGCCGCTCGGCCGTCGAACGCTGGAGCAACTTGTTCGCAATTACGAAGTAGCCGCCGCCGAGCGGCGGCCTGTCTGCCAGGACAGCGGCGTTGCCGTGGTGATGCTCGAGGTCGGGCAGGACGTGCACTGGACCGGCGGCAGTATGCAGGAGGCCATCTACGACGGCGTCCGCGAAGGGACGCGCACGGGCTATCTGCGCTGGTCGGTGACGGGTGACCCCACGCGGATGCTGAACCGTTCGGGCGAGGAGACGCCGGCGGTCATTCACATCGACGTCGTGCCCGGATCTGAGGTGCGGATCCTGTTCGCCTCAAAAGGCTTCGGTGCGGAGAACATGAGCGCACTGAAGATGTTCGTGCCTGCAGACGGCGTCCCCGCGATCACACAGTTCGTGCTCGACACGGTCGATCGTGCCGGCGCAAACGCGTGTCCGCCGATTATTGTCGGCGTGGGGATTGGAGGAACGTTCGAGAGCGCCGCACTGCTGGCGAAGAAGGCCGTGCTCCGCCCGCTCGACGTCCGGAATCCGCGCGCCGACGTCCGGCAGCTTGAAGTCGAGTTGCTCGAGCGTGTCAACGAACTCGGCGTCGGTCCTCAGGGTCTTGGCGGACGCATCACCGCGCTTGGCGTGAACATCGAGGTTCACCCCACGCACATCGCCGGCTTGCCCGTGGCGGTAAATCTCGGGTGCCATTCGACGCGCCGAATATCGACGATGTTGTAGGCCGGGTCCTTTCGGACCCGGCAGATCGAACACGCCGAAGCAGATGTCTCACGTTTTCGAACTGAAATGTCAGAACGGGATCAGCGAACACGATCTCGATCGTCTTCGCGCCGGCGATTCGGTTGAGCTCACCGGGCAGGTGATCTCAGTACGAGACGCGAGCGCGGTGCGCCTGGCAGCCGCCATTCGAGAGGGACACCCACTTCCGATCTCGCTCGAAGACCAGATTCTCTATGCGGTAGGTCCATCGCCCCCGAAGCCCGGCCAAATAATTGGATCGGCCGGACCGACGACAACATCACGGATGGCCCGGTTTCTGCCCTCGCTTTTCAAAGCTGGCGCCCGCGCGATTATCGGCAAAGGCGAGTTACACGGCGACGAAGCAGCACCGTTTCTGTCACACGGTGCGGTGTATTTCGGTGCGATCGGCGGTCTCGGTGCGCTCCTGGCGAAGCAGATTTCATCGACGCGCATCGTCGCATATGACGATTTAGGGCCCGAGGCGCTGTACGCTTTACAAATCTTTGCATTTCCCGTCGTGGTCATCATCGACCGCCACGGCGGAAATTTTCACGAAATTGCCCGGACAGAGTGGCGCAAGGCCCGATGATGCGCGCACGTCAGGTCCCGATTGTGGCCGACTCATGTCGGCGCTGCGAATGATTCACGTCCGCACACCACCCCAGTAAGGTCGCCCCAAGTAAACAAAGGAGGCCATTAAGCCGTAAGTCGCATTAAATGGCCGAAGAACAGATCGCAACTGGCACTGTGGATGCGCATGCTATAGTCAACCCACCCTCGCGCCGGGCGAGCGCGCCGCCCGCGCTGGACATCGAGCATCAACGCGACGTCCTCGCGCGACTGAAGCGCATCGAGGGACAGCTCCGCGGCATTCGGAAGATGATCGAGGAGCCTCGTCT
>Ga0068867_100003659_pt1 | contig 10814 bp, 10 predicted proteins | sample KBSMisM32_FD_65649 | JGI IMG/M metagenome (GOLD analysis project Ga0068867, IMG submission 65649) | Miscanthus rhizosphere microbial communities from Kellogg Biological Station, Michigan, USA - KBS Miscanthus M3-2 | ecosystem: Host-associated > Plants > Roots > Rhizosphere > Soil ...
GACAAGGACGCGGGGCTCAGGGAGCCCCCTCGCGCACGAGCCGCCGCGCCAGCCCCGGGACGAGCGCGAGGATGGCGTCCGCGGCGCGCTCCGCCGCGCCCCGGTTCTCCGACACGAAGCGGGCGGCCACGGCGCCCCGGCGCGCCGTGTCGGCGGGAGAGCCGAGAGCGGCCGCGAGCCGCCGCGCGAGGTCTCCGGAGTCCCGCGCGCGCTCGAGGATCCCGAGGGACTCTCCGCGCGCGGCGATCTCGCGGAAGTTCTCCATGTGCGGGCCCGCGATCGCCGGGACTCCGGCCGCCCAGGCCTCGATCGGGTTCTGGCCGCCGGTCGCGATCAGGCTGCCTCCGACGAAGGCGAGCGCCGCGCCCCGGTACGCCGAGGCGAGCTCCCCGATCGAGTCGAGAAGGTAGACGTCGAAGGCGGTCTCGGACTCGGGATCTCGGAATTGGGATTCGGGGTCCGAGCGCCGGAGAACCCGCAGGCCCCGCGACGCGCAGAGCCGCGCGACGAAGTCGAAGCGTTCGGGACGGCGCGGCGCGAGCACGAGGAGCGGGCGGGGCGCGAGCCCTGTCCACGCGTCGAGGACGAGCTCCTCCTCGCCCTCGCCGGTCGATCCGGCGACCAGCACGGCCCGTCCGGAGGCGGCGCGGCGCAGCCGGTCGGCGTCGGGGAAGACGGGGGCCTCGGGAAGGTCGTACTTGAGGTTGCCGAGGTCGTGCACGCGCTCGGGCGGCGCGCCGAGCGCCTCGATGCGATCCGCGTCGTCGCGCGACTGCATGGCGAAGAACGCGATGCGCGCGAGCGAGCGGGAGAGGAAGCCGCGGATCCGCCGGTAGCGCGCGAAGGAGCGCGAGGAGATCCGCCCGTTGACGAGGGCCACCGGGATCGACCGCGCGGCCGCCCGCTCCAAGAAGAGCGGCCAGATCTCGGTCTCGATCAGGACCACCAGCGAGGGCCTCGTCTCGTCGAGCGAGCGTTCCACGGCGCCGGCGAGCTCGAAGGGAAACGCGAACACCGCCGCCTCCGCCGAGAGCGTCCGCGCGGCGAGCTCGCGCCCGGCGGCCGTGGTCACGGAGATCCCGATCGGAAGCGCGGGGTCCGGCAGGCGCCGCCGCAGCGCGCGCAGGAGGTTGCGGGCGACGCCGATCTCGCCGACCGAGACCCCGTGGATCCAGAGGCCGCCGTCGAGCCGCGGGTACGGGCGGCGCCCGAGGCGCCCCCGAAGGTCGCCCAGCCTGCGGCCTCCGGTCAGCGAGCGGAGGATCGCGAACGGGGCGTAGGCGGCGAGGGCCAAGGCGGCCAGAGCCCGGTAAAGGCGCAAAGCGGGACCGATTATCGCCCGAACCCGGCCGCGCCGCGCTTGCCGAGACGCGCCCAAAGATTTAAGATTCAGTGGCTTAGGAGGGGCCGAAAAACCCCAACGCAGCCGGCGCGACGTCCGTATAACGCGTCAGGAGGGGAGTCTCTCGAAGGCTTAACTGATGGAGCTCGTCTACAGCCAGCAAAAAGAGCGCCGGGAGGTGGCGGAGCTGCCGGATCGCGAGCTCGCCGTTCGCGCCCGCGAGGGCGACATGGTCTGCTTCGAGACGCTCGTCACCCGCAAGACGCCCGCCGTGGTCTCGCTGGCGCGGCGGATCGTCGGCAGCGCCGAGGACGCGCGCGACGTGGCCCAGATGGTCTTCCTCCGGGTCTGGAACGAGATCCACCGCTACGACTCCCGCTACTCGCTGAACACCTGGCTCTACCGGATCGCCACCAACCTCTCGATCGACTTCCTCCGGAGCTCGCGCAGCCGCGAGCGCGCCCACGGGGCGACGCTCCACCTGGTGCGGGCGCGCGAGGAGGCGACGGCCGGCGACGCGACGCGGACGGCCGAGGACGCGGAGCTCTCGCAGCTCTTCGAGGCGGTCTCGTGCCGGCTGTCGGAGAAGCAGAAGGCCGCGTTCGTGCTGCGCGAGATGCAGGACTGCGAGACGCGCGAGATCGCCGAGATCCTGGGATGCGGCGAGTCGACCGTGCGGAACCACCTCTTCAACGCCCGCCGGATCCTCCGCAAGGAGATGGAGCGGCTGTACCCCGAGTTCCTCCGCGGAAGGAACCGCCCGTGAGCACGCCGAGCGCGGCCAATCCGGTCTGCGCGATCATCCGCGCGAGCTTCGAGCCCTATCGGCGCGACGCGCTGCCCTCGCCCCAGCGGCGAATGCTCCGCGAGCATCTCCTCGCCTGCGAGGGATGCCGCTCCGCCGCGGCCGCGGAGGACCCGACGCTGCGCTTCGCGCGCCCGCTGCACGAGCCGGTCTCCGAGGGCGAGACCCGCGAGATCCTCGCCGCGGTGATGACCGGCGTCGACCTGCTGAAGACCGAGCGCCGGATCCGAATGGGGAGCGGAAGGCGCGCGCGGGGACTGCGCGTCGGTTCCGCCGCGGCAGCGGCTGCGGCGGCCGTCGCCGCCGCCGTCCTCGTCTCGTCGGGATGGGGGATCCTGCAGTCTCCGATGCCGGGACGAGCCATCGCGGGAGCTTCCGCGGCCGCGCCGGCACCGGCAGCGGCATCCGCGGCGTCCGTTTCGGCGGCGCCGGCGAACGCGCCGGCGATGCAGCCGGCCGCGATGGCCGAGGCCGAGCCCGCTCCGTCTCCGGACGCCACCGTGTACGACTGGAACCCCGGCGCCGGCCGGGAGGAACCTCGGGTGGTCTGGATCGTGGATCGGGGGCTGGACATTTAAGCGCCCGTTGAAGCGCCACCGGGCTTCGCCGAGACGGGGACCGCGCGGTCCCCGCCCTGGGGCCGGCTCTCCAAGGGGCCGGGGATTTCAAGAAGGAATGAAAAGGCTACTCCGCGTTCTCGCCATGATCGTGTTTCTCGCCGCGCCCTCCCTGGCGCAGGGCGAGGCGGCCGTGCGCGTGTACGTGCTGAAGCACCGGCGCGTGGAGGAGGCGGCACTCCTGATCCGCCCGCATCTCTCCGACGGCGCGTCGATCACGCTGACGCAGAAGCTGAACGCGATGACCGTGACCGACTCGCCGGAGAAGCTCGATCAGATCGGCAAGGTCCTCGCGGCGTTCGACGTCGCGCCGCGCGGCTTCACGTTCGCGATCAAGCTGGTGCGGGCGCGCGCGGACGTTCCCGCGGGCTCGATCGCGCGCGAGATCGGCGGACTCGGCGCGAAGCTCAAGTCGCTCTTCCAGTTCAACGACTACGCCCTGATCGACTCGGCGGTCCTGCGCGGGGTCGAGGGCGGCCGCGTCGAGTACGAGTTCGGCGGCGAGTACATCCTGAACTTCACGATCCGGTCCGGCGGCGACGGCCCCGAGCTGCTCCTGGCGCCCTTCTCGCTGTCGCGCGAGCGCAGGACGGACAAGGGCCTCCTGTTCCTGAAGCCGCTCTACCGCGCGTCGATCCCGCTGACGCTCTCGCAGACCCTCGTCGTCGGTGCGTCCAAGGAGGAGGCCTCCAAGAGCGCGCTGATCCTGATCGTTCTCGCGCAGGAGGCGCCCCGCGGCGACGCCGCCGAGAAGGGGGCCGCGGACGCCAAGTCGGTCCAGAAGGTGGAGAAGCAGCCTTGAGAAGAAACTCGTGAGCGAGTTCAGGGTCAAGGCGGGCTGGCCCGACGGCTCCGTGGCGGAGCAGTCGGTGGTCGCCGCCGACATGGGCGCGGCGCGGTTCGAGGTCGAGCGTCTCGGCGGCCACGTCTTCGAGGTCCGGCGCAAGGGGTTCTCCCTCGCGGCCTCGCGCGGCGAGAGGCGCGGCCGGGTCAAGATGAACGAGTTCCTGATCTTCAACCAGGAGCTCATCGCGCTCTTGAAGGCGGGTCTTCCCGTCGTGCGCTCCTTCGAGATCCTGCTCGAGCGGCAGAAGAGCCCGACTCTCCGGCGCGTGCTCGCCGACGTGCGGCAGCGGGTCAACTCCGGATCCTCGATCTCGGAGGCCTTTCAGGCGGAGGGCGATCTCTTCCCGCGCCTCTACTGGACCTCGCTCAAGGCGGGCGAGAAGAGCGGCGAGATCGAGACCGTGCTGCGCCGCTACCTCAAGTACCAGAAGACCGTCATCGCGATGTCCCGGAAGGTCGTCTCGACGCTCGTCTACCCGGCGATCCTCATCGTGCTCTCGGTCGGCCTGATCGCGATCCTGATGACGTACGTGATCCCGCGCTTCACGGAGTTCTTCACCGACTTCAACGCGGAGCTGCCGCTCCTGACGATCATCGTCCTGAACGTCGCCAACTTCATGCGCTCGAACATCCTGATCATCCTCGGGGCGATCGTCCTCGTCGGATTCTTCGCCAACCGGTGGGCGAAGACGAGCGCGGGCCGCACGCGGCTCGACGCGATGGCGCTACGCGTCCCGATCCTCGGCGGCATCTTCCGGCGGTTCGCGATCACGCAGTTCACGCGGAGCCTGGGCACGCTGCTAGGCGGCGGAACGCCGCTCGTGCCGGCGCTCGAGAACAGCTCCGAGGCGATCGGCAACCGCGCGGTCTCGCGCCGCGTGCAGGAGGTCGTGCCGAAGGTCCGCGAGGGCCGGGAGCTCTGGAAGACGCTCGAGGAGACCGGCATCTTCACCGATCTCACGATCGAGATGATCAAGGTCGGCGAGGCCTCGGGCGCGCTCGAGGAGATGCTCGCGTCGGTCTCGGAGTTCTACGAGGAGGAGATCGACCTGCTGCTCGCGCGCGTCATCTCCTTCGTCGAGCCGGCGATTCTCGTCCTCATGGGAGGCGTCATCGTGACGATCCTCCTTTCCGTCTACCTGCCGATGTTCCGGCTGATGTCGGCGATCAAGACGTGAGGACAAAGACGCAGGTAGGGGCGGCCCTTGCGGCCGCCCGTCGAGGCGGGCGGGGACGCACCGAGCGCTCGCAGAGCGCGACAAGCGCCGGGTTCGCCCGGCGCTCACCCCCGCCCCTACGCCCAGCGAATCCGGGAGCGATCCGGTTGGTGGAGGGTTCATGGCCAAGCAGGTAAACGGGGACGTCCGGTTCGCGTCCCGCGCCGAAGAAGAGGCGCAGGGGATCGCGCGAGCCGAGCGGCTGGGGCTTCCCTACGTCGACCTCAACGCCTTCCGCGTGGACGCTGAGCTCTTCCGCTCGATTCCCGTGGACTGGATGATCAAGTACGGCTTCGTGCCGGAGAGCCGGACCGACAAGGTGATGACCATCATCTGCGCGGATCCGGCCGACGTCGTGCGGCTCGATGAGCTCGAGATGCTCGTCGGCGTGCCGCTCCGGCTGAAGGTCGGCTCGCGCGCCGCGATCTCCGACATCCTCCAGAAGAGCGAGTCCTCGCAGCGCGTCCTCGACGAGGCGACCGAGGACTTCCGCATGCAGCTCGTCCAGGAGGACGAGGAGGGCGCGGAGACGCTGACGATCGACCGGATCTCCCAGGACAGCTCGCCGATCATCAAGCTGGTCGACTCGGTCGTCTTCAACGCGATCCAGCGCCGCGCGTCGGACATCCACATCGAGACGCAGGAGCACGTCGTCCTCATCAAGTACCGCATCGACGGCGTCCTCTACCAGGCGATGGACCCGATCGACAAGCGCCACCACGGCACGATCATTTCGCGCATCAAGGTCATGTCGGAGCTCGACATCGCCGAGAAGCGCATCCCGCAGGACGGCCGATTCAAGCTCCGCGTTCGCGGGCGCACGATCGACTTCCGCGTCTCGATCATGCCGACCGTCCACGGCGAGGACTCGGTCATCCGCATCCTCGACAAGGAGTCGGCGAACGCCGAGTTCAAGAGCCTGAACCTCGAGGTCGTCGGCTTCGACAGCGAGACGAAGAAGAAGCTGCGCAAGTTCATCCGCGAGCCCTACGGGATGGTGCTCGTCACCGGCCCGACCGGCTCGGGCAAGACGACCACGCTGTACGCGTGCCTCTCCGAGATCCAGTCCGTCGAGGACAAGATCGTGACGATCGAGGATCCGGTCGAGTACCAGCTCCGCGGCATCACCCAGATCCCGGTCAACGAGAAGAAGGGCCTGACCTTCGCGCGAGGCCTGCGGTCGATCCTCCGCCACGACCCCGACAAGATCATGGTCGGAGAGATCCGCGACGAGGAGACCGCGCAGATCGCCGTGCAGTCGGCGCTGACCGGCCACCTCGTGTTCACGACGGTCCACGCGAACAACGTCGTCGACGTGCTCGGCCGCTTCCTCAACATGAAGGTCGAGCTCTACAACTTCGTGTCGGCGCTCAACTGCGTGCTGGCGCAGCGGCTGGTGCGCAAGATCTGCGTGCACTGCAAGGAGAAGATCGTCGTGACGCCGGAGGCGCTGCGGGAGGCCGGCCTGGACCCCGACACCCTGCGCGGCGTCGACTTCTACGAGGGGAAGGGATGCCTCGAGTGCGACGGCACCGGCTTCCACGGCCGCATGGCGATCGCCGAGCTGCTCGACCTCTCGGACCGCATCCGCGGGCTGATCCTCGAGCGCCGTCCGGCGTCCGAGATCAAGAAGGCCGCGAAGGAGGAGGGCATGATCTTCCTGCGCGACTCCGCTCTGCAGAAGGTCTTCGAGGGGACCACCACGATCAAGGAGATCAACAAGGTGACGTTCGTCGACTGAACGAAGCATGAGACTGCCTTTCCTCGCGCCCGTCGTTCCGCCCCACGTCTTCTGCCTGCTGGAGGACGGGGTGACCTACGCCCGCGTCCGCAGGGACCCGGCCGGATTCGAGGAGGCGAGACACTTCCGCTACCCGGCCAACTCGGTCGGACGGGAGACGCCGGAGGCGCCGGTCGTGACGCGCGAGGCGATCGCGGAGGCGGTCAAGGCGGCGCGCGCGCTCTCGGGAGGCCGCCTGACGAGGGCGTCGGTGCTCTTCCCCGATGCGTGGGCGAAGGTCCTCGCGGTCGAGCTCGAGGCGCCGATCACGGCCGACAAGGCCGGCACCGACATGCTCCTCTGGAAGCTCAAGAAGCTCCTGCCCCCGTCGACGGGGGAGCTCGTCCTCCTGCACCACGCGATGCCGGCGCTCGACGGCGAGAACCGCGTGCTCGTCGTGGCGACTCCGCGGGCGACGCTCGATGCGATCGAGCGCGCCTTCGACGAGGTCGGCGTGCGGATCGGCTACCTGGCGCCTGCGAGCGTGGCGCTCTTCCAGGGCCTCGCGCCGGCTCTCGCCTCCGCCGCATCCGGCGACTACGCGGTGCTCCACCGCACCGAGCGCGCTCTGTCGTTCCTGATCGGCCGCGGCGCGCAGGCCATCTTCTTCCGGCAGCGGCCTCCGGAGGAGGACGAGGATCACGACCGTGAGGCGCGCCTGTCGCTCTCCTACTACGTCGAGCGGCTGAAGGGCCCCGGCCTCGCCGCGGTGTTCGTCCACGACGAGCGGGAGGGCGGGACGCTCGAGAATCTCGCCTCCTTCCCGGTGAGGCCGGTCAAGATCGACGGCCGGCTGTTCGAGGCGGACCCGGGCTTCGACGAGAAGATCGCCGCGCGGCCCGAGCTCCTCGCCGGCTTCGCGGCGGTGTACGGGTACGGGCGGTCATGAGCGCCACGTTCAATTACGCCCGCCGGCCCTTCCGCGACGACCGTCCGGCCTACGCCATCGCGGCGTTCCTCGCGCTGGTGGGGGCGGTCCTCCTGACGATCAACCTGCGCATGGCCGCGGACTATCGCCGCCAGGTCGCCGATACCCGCGCCGAGATCGCGCAGCTCGAGGCGCGCGAGCAGAAGGCCGAGGAGAAGGCGCAGTCCGCGCGCGCCGCGCTCGGCTCGTACCAGCTGTCGGCGCTCGCCGAGGAAAGCCGCGGGCTCGCCAAGATCGCGGCCGAGCGCAAGTTCTCGTGGACGTCGCTCCTCACGCGGCTCGAGCGGACGCTGCCCTCGGACGTCGGGGTGATGCACCTGCAGCCCCAGTTCGACCAGGACGGGCAGACGACTCTCGAGATGCAGCTCGTGGCCCGCAGCCGCGAGGCGATCGTGCGCACGATCGAGGCGCTTTCGAAGAACGAGGCCTTCGGGCACGTCGCGCTCCGGAACGAGGCCCAGCCGGATGCGCGGGGCTCCGATCCGATCCAGTTCCAGCTCGGCTGCGCCTATGCGCCGCCGGAGGAGCAGCGGAAGGCGGCCAGGCCCGCGGAGCACGCGCCGGCTCCCGCCAAGAGTGGCGCCGCCGCCCCCCGGAAGCCGGCGGCTCCGAAGAACGCGACTCCGAAGAAGGTCAGGACGCCATGAGCACGCTGCCGCCGCTGTGGCGCCGACAGCTGACGCTTCTCGCCGCGGCGATTCTGTTCGCCGCCGGCAACCTCGCATTCTTCCTGGTCTATCGGTCGGGATGGCAGGCGCGGCGGGAGTCGCTCGAGGTTCGCCGCGAGGATCTGCGGCACGCGGCCGAGGCGAAGGAGGCGGAGGCGGAGAAGCTCACGGCGCAACGCGAGCGGCTCTCCGGCGTCTCCTCCGCCATCGACGAGTTCTACGGCCACCGCATCGGCCCCGAGCGGGAGACGCTGGCCGAGATCGTCGCCGAGCTGCACTCCGTTCTGAAGGACGTGGGCGTCACGGTGCCGTCCATCGGCTACACGACCTCGGGCGTCACGAAGCTGCCGCTGACGCAGATGCGGATCAACTTCTCGGTCAAGTGCGATTACCCTCGCTTCAAGCGGCTCCTGAGAGCCTTCGAGACCGACAAGCGCTGGATCGCGGTCCACAGCGTCTCGATCGGTCGAGACGATCCGGGCTCGGTCACCGTGCAGCTCGAGCTGGTAACCTACTTCGTCGAGCCCGGCGCGGCCGCCGGCCAGGCGGTCGAGGCCTCCGCCGAACGGCCGCCGACGCGGAGGACCGGCTGATGCGGGGAGCCAAGATCAGCGCGCTCGGCTCGAAGAAGCAGGCGATCCTGCTGGGCGTCCTCGCGGTCGTGCTGGTGCTCGCCGTCGTTCGCTGGCGTCCCGGCGGCGGCCCACCCGCGCCGTCACCGGCGGCGACGACCGTCGCCGCGCAGGGGCGAACGGGCGGCCGGAGCACGTCGGCCGCCGACGAGTCCTCGTCCGCGCCCTCGCGGGCCGCCCGCGGCTCGCGCGCGAAGGAGGTCCAGGCCGACGACGTGCCGATCCTCGATCCCGACGACTTCAGGGTGAAGGCGCCCCGGGACGCGGCCGAATCGAGCCGCGACCTCTTCGACCTGCGCGAGCCGACTCGCAAGCCGCCGCCGACGCCTGTTCCGCCGCCGCCCCCTCCGGGGGACACCCGGTTCATCGGCCCGCTTCCCGCGCCCGGCCCGACGCCGACGCCGAAGCCTCCCGAGGTCACGTTCAAGTTCGTGGGGACGTTCGGCCCCAAGGGCCACCCGATCGCCGTGATCCAGGAGGGGGACAAGGTCTACAACGTGCGGGCGGGCGACATCCTGTTCGACAAGTTCGTACTCCGTAACGTGGGATACGAGTCGATCGACATCGGATTCGTGGGATACCCCGATACCGAGAGCCGCCGCATCGGGATTACGCCCAATTGAAGATCGCGACAGATCCGCCTGGAGGAGGGAGAAACCGCCGATGAAATCCTGGAGGAGAGGTTGGACCGCGGCCGTGACCGCCGCGCTGACGGTTCTCGTCGCGCTGACGGCGGCCTGCGCCGGCTCCGGCGAGTTTCGAAGCGCCCGCGACGAGGAGGAGCTGGGACACTGGGACCTCGCGGTCATGAAGTACGCGCAGGCCGTCGAGCTCAACCCCAGCAGCGCTGGCTATCGGGCGGCGCTCGAGCGCGCCAAGATCAAGGCCTCCGAGTTCCACTTCGAGAAGGGCAAGATGTACCGCGCGTCGGGCCGCCCCGAGCTCGCGGCCGTCGAGCTCGAGCAGACCGTGCTGCTCGACCCCACCAACGACTACGCGCAGGTCGAGCTCCGCAAGGCGCGCGACGAGATGGCCAAGCAGGAGGCCGACCGCAGCGCCGACTCCCACATGGAGAAGATCAAGAAGAAGGCGCGGGGCGCCCGCGCGGTGACGCCGATGCTCGAGCCGTCGAGCGACCGGCCGATCAACCTGAACTTCCCGACGCCCAAGCCGATCAAGCAGATCTACCGCGCCCTGGCGGACGCGGCCGGCATCAACATCATCTTCGACCCGCAGCTCAAGGACGACAACGTCTCGATCGTCCTGACCAACATCGAGTTCCAGAAGGCGCTCGAGACGCTGATCCGGCAGGAGAACCACTTCTACAAGATCATCGACGAGCGGACGATCCTGATCGCCTCTGACACTCCGGCGAACCGCAAGACCTACGAGGACCTGGTCATCCGCACGTTCTTCCTCTCGAACGGCGACGTGACCGAGGTCGCGAACTCGCTGCGCGCGCTCCTCCAGACGACCCGCATCTCGGTCAACAAGGCGGAGAACTCGATCACGCTGCGCGACACCGCCGACAAGGTGTCGGTCGCCGAGCGCATCGTCGAGCAGAACGACAAGCAGCTCTCCGAGGTGGTCATCGACGTCGAGCTGCTGCAGATCAACACGAACAAGGCCGACACGCTCGGGCTGCTCCTGAAGCCGTATTCCATCGGCGCCCAGATTCCGGCGCCGGGCGGGGTCACGAACCTCGGCGGGGCCGCGACGTTGGCGGCCGGCGCCTTCAGCTGGGGGCAGCTGAAACAGATCAACATCAATTCTTTCGGTTTCACGCTTCCGACGGCGCAGCTCGACTTCATCAAGAACAACGGGGCCGCGGAGCTGCTCGCGAAGCCGCAGCTGCGGGTGTCCGAGGGACAGAAGGCTCAGCTCCTGATCGGCGACAAGGTCCCGATCCCGGTCACGACGTTCCCCGTCGTCAACAGCGGCGGCGGCGCGAACCTCGCCACCAACGTGACGTCGTTCCA
>Ga0068867_100003660_pt1 | contig 10813 bp, 7 predicted proteins | sample KBSMisM32_FD_65649 | JGI IMG/M metagenome (GOLD analysis project Ga0068867, IMG submission 65649) | Miscanthus rhizosphere microbial communities from Kellogg Biological Station, Michigan, USA - KBS Miscanthus M3-2 | ecosystem: Host-associated > Plants > Roots > Rhizosphere > Soil ...
CGCCGTACGGCGGGCACACTCTTGGTGCTCCTCGCGGTCCTGGCAGGGATGCTCGTGATCGGGTGGAACGCCGCGAGCAAGCCCTTCCCGAAGGTGCTCGGGTCCACGCCCGCGTGCCAGGCGGAGAAGGTCAGGAAGCAGATCTTCCGCCGTGAGGTCACGGTCAGCGTGTACAACGACAGCAAGCGCAGCGGGCTCGCCGACCGCACCCTGGCGGAGCTGGAGCGCCGTTCCTTCCGGCCCGGCGACGTGGCCAACGCCCCCGCCGGGATCAAGGTCGGCTATGTGCAGGTGCTCTCCACAGACGAGGACGACCCCGAAGCCCAGCTGGTCGCCAACCAGTTCAAGCCACGGGCCAAGGTGGTCCAGGCCGATGACGAGTACGGCCCGGGCGTCGACGTGATGCTGGGCCCGCAGTTCAAGAAACTGCGCAAACCAGGCCCCAAGAAGCTCAAGCTCGACAAGCCGATCCGCAGCTGTATCGCCGAGGTCGACACGGGCACCGGCACCGGTCAGTAGGACGCTCAGTCCGGCGCGTCGTGCAGCCACTGCGCCAGCCGGCCGCCCAGCGACACCGAGCGAAGCCGCTGCTCGGTCGCATCGCGCTGCTTGCGCGGCGTCACGACGAGCAGGTCGTCGCCGTGTCGCAGGACGGTCCGCCGCTCCGGCACCAGCGTGTTGCCGCCGCGTACGACGAGCGCGACAGAGGCGCCGGACGGCAACCGGAGCTCGCCGACCTCGACCCCGTGGAGGCGTGACTTCGGCGAGATCGTGATCTGGAGCAGGTCGGCCGCGACCCGCTCCAGGGGCGCCACCTCGACGTCGAGGTCGCGCGGCTCGCTGCGCCGAGCCACCTTCAGCACCCGGGCCACCCACGGCAGGGTCGGTCCGGTCAGCAACGTGTAGATCACGACGAACACGAACACGATGTCGAACAGCCGCTCCGACCCCGCCACCCCCGCAGCCAGCGGGATCGTCGCGAGCACGATCGGTACCGCTCCGCGCAGCCCGGCCCAGGAAAGGAATGCGAGCTCACGCGCCGGCATCGGCTGCGCCAGCGCGCTGACCAGCACCGAGACCGGCCGTGCCACGAACGTGAGCACCAGACCGGCGACGATCGCCAGCCCGACCGTCTCCAGGCCGATCCGCCCCGGTGACGCCAGCAGTCCGAGCATCACGAACAGCCCGATCTGGGCCAGCCACGCGAGACCCTCGGAGAACGAGCGCGTCGCGGCCCGGTGCGGCAGGTCGCCGTTGCCCAGCACCAGTGCGGCGACGTACACCGCGGCGAACCCGGAGCCGTGCAGCACGGCTGTGCCGGCGTAGGCGATCACCGCCAGCGACATCACGGCGAGCGGGTAGAGGCCGGACGCCGGCAGCGCCACCCGGCGCATCAGCGCGACACCGCCGAAGCCGACCGCCAGACCCATCACCACGCCGAGCGTGAGCTCGCCGACCACGATGCCCAGGAACTCCAGGAACCCGTGGTGGCCGCCCGTGCTGATCAGGGTCACCAGCACCACGGTCGGGGCGTCGTTGAGGCCCGACTCCGCCTCCAGCGACCCGATCAGCCGGCTCGGCAGCGGCACCCGGCGGAGCACGGAGAACACTGCTGCCGCGTCGGTTGGCGAGGTGACCGCGCCCAGCAGCACCGCGACCTCCCAACGCAGCCCGAACAGGTAGTGGCCGGCGACCGCCATGATCGCCACGCTCACCGCGACGCCGATGGTGGCCAACGAGATTCCCATTCGCATCACCGGGCGGATCTTCGGCCAGGGCGTGGTGAGACCACCTTCGGCCAGGATCACCACTAGCGCACCGAAGCCGAGTGCGTGGGCGAGCTCGGCCTTCTCGAACTCCAGGCCGCCCGGCCCGCCCTCCCCCAGCAGCACGCCGATCAGCAGGTAGACGAGCAGGCTGGGCAGGCCCACGCCGACCGAGAGCCGCACCGCCAGGATCGCGAGCAGAAGCACTCCGGTGCCGACCAGGAGGATCTGGTCGAGCTGATGGACGTCGAGTGTCACGAGCGGGCACCTCGGCGGTCGGGGTCGGTCACCCAGTCTAGTGGTCGGCGCACCGCTGGAACGTGTTCTCGTTGGCCGCGGACACGACACCCCCTCGTCCTCGCTCACCTTGCCCGCCGAGCCGTCGCAGATGGCGGCGCCAAGCCCGCCGAGCCGTCGCAGATGGCGACGCCAAGCCCGCCGGGCCGTCGCAGATGGCGATGCCAGGACCAGCGAACCGTCCCCCCACCAACCATCCGCGACGGGTCACCGGCCCCAGTCCCGCCATCTGCGACGGGTCGCCGGTGACCTACCCCAGGCCGGCGGCGTCGCGGGCGCGGGCGACCTTGACCGCATGCCGCAGGGACTCCAGGTCGTAGGCACCGTGGTGGCGGCGGCCGTTGACGAAGAACGTGGGCGTGCCGGAGACGCCGGACTGGTCGGCCGAGTCGAGGTCCTGGTCGACCCGCGCCGCGTGGCAGTGCCGCTTGAGGTCGCGGTGGAAGCGCTCCGCGTCCAGGCCGAGCTCCTCGGCGTACCGCACCAGGTCCCGCGCGGTCAGGTGTTCCTGCCGGTCGAGCAGCAGGTCGTGCATCTCCCAGAAGGCGCCCTGCGCGGCGGCCGCCTCGGACGCCTCGGCGGCGAGCTGGGCACGCGGGTGCACGTCGGTCAGGGGGAGGTGTCGCCAGACGAAGCGCAGGTCGGAGTCCTCCGCCAGCTCCCCGCGGGCGGCCGCCTCGGCCTCCCCGCAGTGCGGGCACTCGAAGTCGCCGTACTCGACCAGCGTCACGCGGCCCTCGAGCGACCCGCGGATGTGGTCGCGCTCCGGGTCGACCGGTACGGCCAGGTCGACCAGCTGCTCGGCCCGGCCCAGCAGCGCCCGCACCCGACGCTCCGGTGGCATCCGCCGGGTCAGCCGGAAGACAGCCGCCGTGAGCAGGACCGACACGGCTACGGCGACCAGCACCCCCGCCTTGGCCTCGGCCAGTACGTCGCCCTGGAACGCCAGCGTCGCGATCAGCAGCGACACCGTGAACCCGGTGCCGGCGATGGTGCCGCTCCCCGCGAGCGCGGCCCAGCCGAGGGGTGAGCGGATCCGGCCGGCACTCAGCGTGGTGACCAGCCAGGTGCCGGTGACGATCCCGACCGGCTTGCCGACGATGTAGCCGAGCACGATGCCCCACGTGACCGGCGACCGCGCGGCACGCTCGAGGAATGCGCTGTCGATGACGAAGCCGGCGTTCGCGAGCGCGAAGAGCGGCACGATCACGTAGCTGGTCCACGGCAGGTAGAAGCGCTGGAGCCGGGCGTTCGGCGACAGCGCCCCGGTCAGCCCGACGGACGCCGTACGGGCCAGCTCGGCGGTCGGCTCCTCGCGGAACTCGCGGAACTGGCTGCTGGCGCGTTCGAGGGTGTCCCGGCTCGGGGTGTACGCCGAGCCGGCCAGGCCGATCATCAGCCCGGCCACGACCGGGTCGACCCCGCTCGCCCGCAGGGCGCCCCAGATCACCACGCCCATCGCGGCGTAGACGAGCGGGACGTCGACGCCGTAGCGCAGCGTGCCGAGGAAGACCGCGAACACGGCGACGGCCACGACCAGCGGCCACCACGAGATCGGGCCGCTGTAGAAGCCGGCGATCACGGCGAGCGCGACGAGGTCGTCGACGATCAGCACCGTGAGCAGGAAGACGCGCACCCGGCCGGGCACGGCGCGACCGAGCACCGACAAGAAGCCGAGCGCGAGCGCGGTGTCCGTCGACATCGCTACACCCCAGCCGGAGGCGGCATCGGTGCCGCGCGTGACCGCGAGGTAGAGCAGCACCGGCAGCAGCATGCCGAGAACCCCGGCCACGAGCGGCACCAGGAACCGCTTGCGGTCGCGCAGCTCCCCGAGGTCGAACTCGCGGCGCGCCTCGAGCCCGACGACCAGGAAGAACAACGTCATCAGCCCGCTGTTGAGCCACTCTCGCAGGTCCTGCTCGATGGCCAGGTCCCCCAGGCGCAGCGAGAGCTCGGTGCTCCACAGGTTCTCGTAGCCAGGGCCCAGGTTCGCCCAGACGAGCGCGACCCCGATCGCCCCAGCGAGCACGCCGGCGCTGGCGGTCTCGGCGCGCTGGAACGCCCGCAACGGCAGCGTCAGCCGCGCAGACCACGGGGTCTGTCCGACTATGTCCGGTCGTGCGCCCGACGTCTCGGTCATGTGCAGCGAACGCTGGGGCGTCGCCGGTTCATCCCCGGACGAGCGGGAGCTCGAACGCAGCCGCCATCGACGGTGCGGTGCGGGCCTCGCCGAGCGGCCGCGTACCGGTCACTGCGCTGAGCAGGCCGGAGAGCGAGTAGTGGGTCAGCGGGGCGTCGACCACCCGCCCCCGCTGGCTGCCGTGCAACACCATCGTGAGCACGGTGTTGTCCTGGTTGTCGTGCTCGTCCTCGTCGGCGGTGAGGACCACGGCCAGCCGGCCGGACTTCCAGTCAGGCCCGGCGAGCACCTTCCGCATGACGCCGCGGAACCAGGCGTCGGCGTCGGAGAGGTCGCAGTCGTGGGCGTCGTTGCAGAGGTCCGGGATCACCATGCCGACGTTGGGCAGGTGACCGGACCGGATCGCCCTTCCGAGCCGGGCGGCGGGAAGGTCGTGGCGGTGGCACCCGGTGCGCTCGTCGGCGAAGTAGGCCCAGGGGTTGTGCTTGACGGCGTAGCGGATGCCGCCGTTGTCCTCGGCGCAGCGACGCGGCATGCCCTCGGCGTACAGGGCGGCGGTGTGTCCGCTCGCGATCGCGCGGCCGAAGACGGACGGAGCGTGGATCGGGTGGTCTGCCGGCGGGGCGTCGTCGGTGATCCCGAAGGTGCCGCCACCGGCGATCGCGACGTAGTTGGGCAGCGATGGGTGCCGGATCGCGGTGTAGTGGGTGGCGTAGCCGAAGCGCTTCGCCAGGCCGAACGTGTACGGCATGCCGGCGCTCATCTGGTCGAGGGAGTGGTTCTCCTCGATCACGACCAGCACCTTCGACACCGGTCTGGCACGGGCGGCCGAGCTGGGCGCGGTGCTCGGGCTGGTGGTCGAGCTGCTCTCCCGGCTCGGGGCGAGGCTCGACGAAGACGAGTCGCTGCCGCACGCGGCGATGGTGGGCAGCAGGAGCAGCAGCACGAGGAGCCGAGGCGGGCGGCGCATCCGGTCAGCGTAGGTGGTGAGTGGGTGCCCGCTGCTCGTGCGCCGCCTGCATCGCAAGCCGGACGTGGGTGCTCGCGGCGCCGTAGCCGTCGTAGCCGCCGCGGCGCTCAAGGAGCTCGACGTGGAAACCTCCGTCGAGGACCTGCGTGTAGGCGTGCAGCAGCTCCCCCGACCCGGTGCGGTCGTAGAGCACGCCGTGCCGGCGCAGCGTGTCCAGGGTGTCCGGGTCGAGGGCGAACCGTGCCTGCAGGTCGACGTAGTAGTTGTCCGGCACCGGCATCATCGGCACACCGCGGCCGCGGAGAGCCGCCACCTCGCGGACCACGTCGTCGCACCGAAACGCGAGCTGGGTGACCCCGACGGGCGCCATGGTGGCCCGGTCGGCCACGTTGAGCACCACCCGCAGGTCGCCCGCGGCGGGCCTCAGCGCGCGGCTGAGCAGCCTGCCGTGCGGCTCGATGAACTCCTCGACCGGCCCCGGGGACAGGCCGAGCACGCTGCGGAAGAAGCTGACGATCTCGTTCACGTCGTCCGGCGCTACGGCGATCCCGACATGGTCGATGCCGGTCCACCCATGGGACTCGTCAGGGGGCTGGTCATCGCCGCTGCCTGGGTCACCCACGAAGTCGGTGCGCCAGTCGTCCGCCTGGCCGGGCTCGTCGCTGACGAACAGGTGCAGGCCCCCCGGCAGCGTGACCCCGGGCAACAGCGCCTCGTCGTCGCCGCGGGTGCGGTCGACCGCCGGCCACAGCAGGGTGCGGGCTCGGGCAGCGACGGCGGTCACGGGAGCCGCGACGATCCCGAGGGCGGTCGTCGCGGTCTCCGCGGCGGGGGCGCGGTTGAGCACCAGTTGGGCCTCGCCGTTGGCCCACCGGTCGACCGGCTTCGAGCGGTGGGTGCCCACGCGGGCGAAACCGAGCCGTCCGACCAGCGCCGCGACCGACCCGTCGGGGTCCGCGATCTCGACGAAGGCGGCGTCGGTCCGGCTGGAGGCCGGCGGAGCGGCATGGACCAGGGACCGCTCGCGGGCGGGCAACCGCCGGAAGAGCAGGTCCTCGAGGAACACCAGGGACCGTTTGGCGTCGCGGGCGGTCACGTCGGGGTCGACCTGGCGGACGACGTCGCTGAACACCTCCAGCGACACCGGGCCCCGGTAGCCCGCCGTGAGCGCGGCCGCGACCACTCCCGGTACGTCGAGCGTGCCCTGGCCCGGGAAGCACCGGTGGTGCCGGCTCCACTCGAGCAGTCCCATGTCCAGCAGCGGAGCGTCGGCGACCTGGAGGAAGCCGATCCGGTCGCCGGGGATGCCCGCGAGCGCCGCGCCGTCGTCACCGCGCGCCAGCATGTGGAAGGTGTCGACGGCGAGCGTGACTGCGGGATGGCCCGCGCGGACGACGGCCTCCCAGGCCTGACCTACCCGGTTGACGTGCCGGCCCCACGCCAGTGCCTCGAACGCGACGGTGCCGCCGTACTCCGCCGCGAGCGCCCCGACGGCGTGCAGCTGCTCGGCGGTCTGGTCGATGTCGGGGGACGAGTCGGCGGCGACGCTCGAGCAGGCGAGGACCCTGGTCGCCCCGAGCTCCGCCATCACCTCGAGCTTGGTGCGCACCCGGTGCAGCACGGCCGGGAACCGCTCCGGCGGGACGCCCTGCACGTCGCGCAGGGGCTGGAACAGGTCGATGGTCAGACCGAGGTCGGCGCACCGCATGGCCACCTCGGCGGGTGGCAGCGGGCTCGCGACCAGGTCGTTGTCGAAGATCTCCACCCCGTCGAAGCCGGCGCCGGCGATCGCGTCCAGCTTGTCGGCGAGCAGGCCACTCAGCGAGACGGTGGCGATCCCGGTTGTGATCCGGCCGGCGTCGGGCCGGGTCTCGAGGATCGTGGGGGTGGGAGCGGTCACGCCGTGAGCTCGTCGAAGTGCGCGGACATGCGGGCGGCGTCGGGCTCGACCCCGGTGAAGCACTCGAAGGCGCCGACCGCCTGGAAGACGGCCATGCCGCCGCCCCCGAGCACGGCTGCTCCGAGCTCGGCCGCATGGTCGAGGAGGCGGGTTCGCAGGGGGAAGTACACGACGTCGGCGACCCACAGGTCCTCGCGGAGCAGCTGCTCCGGAAGCGGGACGCCGTCGTGCCCGAGCATGCCGACCGGCGTGGCGTTGACCAGTCCGTCGGCCTCCCGCAGCGCCGATGCCACGTCGACGACCCGCTCCACGCGGTCGTCGCCGTAGCGCTTGGCCAGGCGCGTCACGCAGTCGTGCGCGCGTTCCTCGTCCGGGTCGTGCACCGCGACGTGCTGAGCGCCCTGCTCGAGCAGCGCGTACCCCACCGCCGCCCCGGCGCCGCCCGCGCCGAGGACCAGCACAGGGTCCCGGACCCGCTCCGGCAACGCCTGCCGGAAAGCCCGGCCCCACCCGGACCAGTCGGTGTTGTGCCCGGTCCGACGGCCGTCCCGGATCACGACGGTGTTGACCGCACCCAGGTCGGCCGCGTCGTCGGAGACGTCGTCGAGCAGCGGGACGACTGCCTGCTTGAACGGGTGGGTGACGTTGAGACCGTCGTACCCGAGCCGGGTCGCCCAGGCCAGCAGGTCGGGAAGGTCACCGACCCCGAACCGCTCCACCTCGGCGTCGATCAGCCCGTAGGCCAGGGCAAGGCCCTGCTCGCGCCCCTCACGCTCGTGGAGCGCGGGCGTCAGGGAGGCGTGGATCCCGGCGCCGACCAGGCCGAGGACGAACGACATCAGCTGACGGACGCGAGGTCGGTCCGTGCTCGAGCAGCGGGCTCTCCGACCTCCCGGGTGGCCAGCCGATGGGTGGCGGCGGGACCGGACAGCACGGCGATCGCGGAGACGACGCAGGCACCGACCGCGAATGCGGCCACGCGGTACCAGTTGTCGGCCTCCCCGCCCATCATCGAGCCCGCGATCGTCGGGGTGAAACCGGCGAGCGCGAAGCCGAACTGCGTGCCGATGGCCATGCCGCTGGTGCGGACGCTGGTCGGGAAGTACTCGGCGTACGTCGCCGGCCAGACGGCGTTGGGCAGGGAGTAGACGACGCCGGCCAGGAGCACCCCGGTCACCCAGACCAGCGGGACGTTGCCGGCGTGGATGGCGGCCAGGAACAGCGTGACCATCACGGCGCTACCCGCGACGCCGGCGAGGAACACAGGCTTGCGGCCGACGCTGTCCGAGAGCCGGCCCCACCACGGGATCGTCGCGATGGCGACGAGGTTCGCGACGATCGCGAGCCAGAGCATCATCGTCGAGCTGATCCCGATGCCGTAGTCGTCGGCGGTCGCGAAGTTCAGCGCGAAGATCTGGAACGTGGTGTTGACCATGGCGATGAAGGCCGCGAAGAACACCCGGAGCACGCCGGCCCAGTGATCGCGGAACAGCACGCCGAGCGGCGCGCGCGGCACACCGTCGCGGTCAGCCTCGGCCCGGAACTCCGGCGTCTCCTCGAGCCGACGCCTGATCACGAACCCGACGACGACCACCACGGCACTGAGCCAGAACGGCACGCGCCAGCCCCAGGACAGCAGCTGGTCCTCGGGCAGGTACGACGCGAGCGGGAGGAACGCGAGCGGCGCCAGCACCTGGCCCCCCTGCGTGCCGCTCAGGGTCCACGACGTGAAGAAGCCGCGCCGGGCATCGGGTGCGTGCTCGAAGGACATCGAGTTGGCACCTGCCTGCTCACCCGCGGCGGACAGACCTTGCAGGAGTCGGAGGGCGACGAGCAGCACCGGCGCCAGCATCCCCACCTGGGAGTACGTCGGGAGGCAGCCGACCAGGAACGTGGAGACACCCATCAGCAGCAGCGTCCCGATCATCACGGTCTTGCGGCCCAGCTTGTCTCCGATGTGGCCCATGAAGAACGACCCCACCGGGCGGGCGACGTAGGCGACGCCGAAGGTTGCGAAGGCCGCCACGGTTGCCGCGGACTCGTTGCCCTCTGGGAAGAAGATCTTCGGGAAGACCAGCGCGGCGGCGGTGCCGTAGATCGCGAGGTCGTAGTACTCCAGTGCGCTCCCGAACCAGGCGGCGACGGCCGCCTTGCCGGGGGTGCGCTGCGGTGCGAGCTGCTCGTCCATGGGAGGTGGCCCTTCGGTTCCGGTCCCGGGAGCACCCGGGGGCTTACGCCGAGTCTCGAGTGGCGTCCATCACATGGCAATCGTTTGCCAGATTTTGCCATAGGGTGCCCGCATGGCCCGTCGCAGGGAGCACAGCCGCCCGACGATCACGGACGTGGCCAGGGTCGCGGGGGTCGCTGCGTCGACGGTGTCGCGCGCCTTCAGCAACCCCGGTCGGGTCAACCACGTGACCCGGGACCACGTGCTGGCGGTGGCCGAGGAGCTCGGCTACGCGCCCAACCCCACCGCCCGCGCCCTCGAGTCCGGCCGGACGAACACGATGGCGCTGCTGGTGCCCGACATCACCAACCCGTACTTCGCCGGGGTGATCAAGGGCGCCGAGCGCGCCGCGTCCGCGGCCGGTCTCACCCTGGTCCTCGGCGACACCCAGGAGAACGCCGGCCAGGAGCAGCAGCTGGTCCGCCGCCTGGGCCCGGCCGTTGACGGCTTCGTGCTGAGCGCCTCGCGGATGCCGGACGAGATCCTCACGGACGCCGCCCGCCACAACCCGGTCGTGCTCGTCAACCGGGCCGCTCCCGGGCTGGCGTGCGTGGTGGCGGACTTCGAGTCCGGCTCCCGGCAGATCGTGGATCACCTCGCGTCGCTGGGGCACCGGGGATTCGTGTTCCTCGGCGGACCGGCCGAGTCCTGGTCGGGAGCGCGGCGGTGGGCCGGCCTCGGACGGGCGGCCGAGGCGGTCGGGCTGGACGCCACCCGGTTCGGGCCGTACGCGCCTGTGTTCGCCGGCGGAGCCGCTGCGGCCGACGCGGTGGTCGCGGCCGGGGCGACGGCCGTGGTCTGCCACAACGACATGCTCGCCATCGGCGTCCTGCAGCGGCTGGCCGCGCGCGGCGTCGCCGTACCCGGTCAGGTCAGCGTGGTGGGCTTCGACGACGTGTTCGGCGCTGCGTTCTGCTCGCCCCCGCTCACCACCCTGGCGGAGCACACCGTCGAGGCCGGGCAGCACAGCATCGAGATGCTAGCCCAGCCCGGCCTCGTCACGCCGGGTGTGCTGGAGCGGCCGCCGTCGCGCGTGCTGCCCACGCAGCTGGTCGTGCGCTCGTCCAGCGGACCGGCCGACGGCCGCTGAGGTCAGCGCTTGCGGCTCAGGAAGGCGAGCATCGCCTCGTGGGCCGCGTCGGAGCCGAACAGGCGCGCGGACAGGGCGGCCGCCGGCTCGCCCTCGTCGTCGATCCGCCGGACCAGGTCGGCGGCGAGCAGCGCCTTTGTCTCCCGCAACCCCTGGGGGTGCGCCTTCTGGAGCTCGTCGCAGACGTCGGCCACGGCCGCGTCGAGCTCACCCGCGGGTACGGCGCGAGTGACCAGGCCCATCGCGGCGGCCTCTGCGGCGTCGAACGTGCGCCCGGTGAGGAAGGTGTCGGCGGCGGCACGGCCGGTCAGCCGGGGAAGCACGGTCAACGAGATCACCGCGGGGGCCAGCGCCAACCGCGACTCGGTGAACGCGAACGTGACGTCGTCGCCGCAGATCACCACGTCGCTGGCGGCCACGATC
>Ga0068867_100003662_pt1 | contig 10813 bp, 9 predicted proteins | sample KBSMisM32_FD_65649 | JGI IMG/M metagenome (GOLD analysis project Ga0068867, IMG submission 65649) | Miscanthus rhizosphere microbial communities from Kellogg Biological Station, Michigan, USA - KBS Miscanthus M3-2 | ecosystem: Host-associated > Plants > Roots > Rhizosphere > Soil ...
GCCGCGCCGGCGTTTTGGGCGCCTGGATGTAAGCGATGTGGCGGGTCTTCAAACCGCCAGTCTTCGCGAACTGCACGGCCGCCGCTTCGCTGACCATAGAATGCGAGAGGGCGGCCACGGCAGCGGTGTCGGGCGTGGCGCGGGTTAAATCCGCGGCGTCCAGCCCTCGCCCTCCCGATGCGCTGACCACATTGTTTGAACCCGTGCGTCCGCTGGCCAATGCAGCGATCTCGCCCGCCGATGCCCCGCTGTCGAGAGACAGGCGGTCAAGCTTCAACCAACCCGTCTGGGCGCCGCTGCGCACATGCGCCCAGAAACCCTTGCGTTCGAAAATATCGACCGCAGCTCCCGCCTTCACCGTGCCTGTGGCGGGCGCTTTGGGCGCCGGTTGCGACTGAAGCGGTCCTGTGGTGCGGACACGGGCAGGGCTGGCCACAACGGCGCTCGTACCAAGCAGCACGCTTACGATGATCTGGGCGACAACCAGGGCGGCTCGAAATGAACAGAACCTCGACAAGCGCCTCGTCCCTGGACCCCGTCACAAGTTAGCACCTAGGCCGGGCGCTGTCTTGAGCCGGGGCGCCAATCACGGCCCCCGGTCATCCCGGACAATCTTTCCGCCCTTCATCACGAAATCGACTTTTTGAAGGGCGGTGATATCGGCCAGCGGATCGCCCGGCAGGGCGACAAGATCGGCGAACTTGCCTTTGTCGATGGAGCCGATCCGGTCTTGCCATCCCAGCACTTCGGCATTGGCGATGGTGGCCGCCTGAAGCGCCCGTGCGGGGCTGAAATGCGTCTGATGGACCAAAGCGATCAATTCCAGCGCCTGGCTTCCATGCGGGAACGTTGATCCATCGACGCCACTTCCCACCGTGATCTTCAAGCCCTTGGTGTTGGACGCCATGATCACCGCTTTTTCGAAAATCGGAATCATGCGGTACTTGCCGCCGGTGTTCTTGCGGTCGTTATCATCCATGTAGGGTTCGGTGTAGCGCTGCAAGGTCGGGTCATAGCTGAGCCTTTTGGCCACCATCATGTCGGCCTGATCCTGGGTGAGGCCGAAGGCATGTTCGATGCTGTCGCACCCCGCCACAATCGCGTTCTTCTGGCCCTCGCCGCCATAGACATGGCAGGCCGCCTTATGACCCAGGCGGTGCGTCTCCTCGATCAGCGCCTGCAGAACCGGCATGGGATAGGTCAGGACATATTGCGCCTGGCCGTCAGCGGAAAAAGAATAGGCGCCCGCCGGGAACAGCTTGATCCAATCGGCGCCATGGCCGATCTGATCGCGCACCGCGGCGCGCGCTTCCTCCACAGAGTGAACCACGGTGCTGGCCAGCGGATCGGCCGGCTTGTCGCCCGGTGCGCCCCAGACGATGCCGCGGGTGGAGACCTGGGCCCGCGGTCCTTCGATCAGGCCTTTGTCGATCGCGTTGCGGACATCGACATCGGCATAGCCGTTGCCATGCGTGCTCATGTCCCGCACGGCGGTAAAGCCGGCGCGCAAATCCGCCTGAGTATTCTGTATCGCGATCAGGGTGGAGGTTTCCCGCGTCATGCCTGGCTTGGGCGGATTGAACATATGAGTGTGCAGGTCAATTAGACCGGGCAGAACGGTTTGCCGGCTGAGATCGACAATGCGCGCCCCGGCGGGTATGGGGGTTTGCGCGGCGGGACCCACCGCGGTGATGCGGTCTCCCTGGATCAGCACCACCTGATTGCTCAACAGCGTACCGGTCTTGCTGTCGAACAAATGGCCGGCGCGGACGGCGATGGCTTGAGGGCCGGCAGGGCATTTGTTGGCCCCGCCATCGATTCCGAAACAGGGCTGCGGCCCCGCTCCGCGCCAGGGGCCGGCATTTTGCGCATAGCAAAGCGTGGCCAGCATGGACGCCGCCATGGTCATCCCGATAACCTTTTTGGTCATGTTCTTTCCCCTCCCATGGGCGCCTTCTTTTGAGGGCATTGTCCCTGGTTTGCGGCGGCAAAAAAAGAGCCATATGCGCGGGGCGCACACATGGCCATTCAGGAAATAGGTTTTTTGACGGTTCAGCCGGACGGCGGGCTTTTATTCGGGGGCCGGCGGTCCGGATCTCGTCCTGCTAGCGGGCGGCCACTCCCCTTCCGTCCAGCCGGGCCATCGCCTGGTCCGTCGCGGCGCTGACGCAATCGGGTTCACCCAAATCCGGATGAATGGTTTGCGGAAACCGACTGTGCAATTGACCGCAGGCATCTTGCGCCGCCTGCCGGACTCTCTGTTTCAATTTCTCGACGTCAGCCGGTTTCGACAGATCAAGATCGGCGTAGCTGACGGGCTTTGCCACACTGATCTTCTCCGTCGTCGTTTCTCGCGCCATGCTGCGGCCAAACACCTGCCGGTGAATGGTATAGGGCGCTTGATGCACCGTTATCTCTTCGCTTTGCTCCTGCGCCGCCACGGGCGCAGTGGCGCAAAAGGCTCCCAACCCCAGAACAAGCAACGCTCCGCAGAGCCCGCACAACCTCGTGGCCATTCATGCCTCCAAACCTGTCGCCAATAAACCTGCCAGCAACCTGGCTGACTCACGGGCTGGCGCAGTTTGGAACGTCAGAGCCGGAAATTGTGTCCGGCGCCGGCGTTAGCCATTGGTCCAACGCGCGTGGCGCCGATCACAATCGACAAGGTCCTGGCGGTTATCTTTCGGCTCTGCCGCCATACTGACGCGCCGTCGCTTCGGCGGTGGCGCCGACGGCGCAGTCATCCGGGCCAACCGTCATGTACCGCGATGGTGGAAAACGACGGTTAAGCACTCTGCAGGCATCCGCTCTGGCCTGGACGGCATCGCCGGGGCCGGCATCCTTTGTAACGGTGATCTGCAGCGTTTCCCGGTCGTCTTTAGCGAATGGGCGGGCCAATACCACCTCCTTGTGGATGGTATAGGGCGCATGACGCACCGTTACCTCCTCGCTAGGTTCCTGGGCCGCAAGAGGCGGAACGGCGCCGAAGTCCAAAACAAGCAACGCTCCGCAAAGCCAGAACAGTTTACTGGTCATCCGTACCTCCAATTGTGTCGCTGTTGAATTTGCCGGACCGATCCCGCGGCCTGACCTAGTTTGGAACGTCGGAGCCAAGAATTGTGTCCGGTCAGGATGTTAGCCGTAGGTCCAACTCGACCGGGCGAAATGCCGCCGCGCTATCGCGCAAGATGATCTTTGCGCGCGGGACACAAATCGGTTTAGAGAGAAGCTTGGCTAGGGAAAAAAAATAATAATCATGCGCTGCCAGCGTGTCCGCCTGCTGACGCTTGTCTGCGTCCTTGCGGCTTTTCAGGGAAAACCGGTTTTGGCTCAGGAAGGCGCGGAGGCCTACCCCGCGAGCTTTTTTGCCGCCAACCAGCCTGCCACCGCCTACGACATGGTGAGTTTGCTGCCCGGCTTTCACATCCAGCTTGGTGATACCGCCGTTCGCGGTTTTTCCGGCACGGTGGGCAATATCCTGATCGACGGCCAGCTTCCCACCAGCAAGGAGGACAGCGCCGAGGTCCTTCTGCGCCGCATCCCGGCATCTTCGGTGGATCACATCGAACTGATCCGCGGCGCCGCCGACATGCATGGTTATCCCGTGCTGGCCAATGTGGTGCGCGCCAAAGGCGCCTCGCTGCAGGGACGGGCGGAGGTGGAAGGGGCTATCACCCATTTTGGCATCACCGCCCCCAAGCTGGCGCTGCATCTGGTGCGGCAGGGCGAAAGCTCGACCCTAGAAGTGTCGGCGCAATGGGGCCGCGACATCGGCTTGATGAACAATTTCGGCTATGGCGCGCGCGCGCGCTATCTTCCCGGCGGCTCACCGCTGCTGTTGTCGCAGTATGATTTTCCCAAGCTGACCAATTTTGCCGAGTTTAGCTCGTCTTACCGTCAGTCTCTGGGGGATGGCGAGCTGTCCTTGGGGTTGATCCTGAAGCAGGAACGCGCTTATTCCAATGTCGCTGAGCGCATTTATTTTCCTTCCGCCTCGTTGGCGTCGGGGCTGGAAAGCGCGCGATCGCGCAATGGCGAAGGGCGGCTGGACTACCAGCGTGGGCTGGGCAGTCTAGGCCAGCTGCAGCTGTTCGCCATCCATCGCATAGACGAGCAGGATGAGATCAGCCAGACCACCACGGCAGCGGGCACAGACATGTCGCGCGGCCGTTTCAACCAGCGCGAGGATGTGGCGCGGCTGGCCCTGCAGCGGACGCTGGGGCCGTTGAAGCTGCAAGCGGGGACGGAAGGCGCCATCAATGTGCTCAGCAGCCGTAGCACTCTGGTTCAGGGCGGTGCGCCGGTGATTTTACCCGCCGCCAATATCCGGCTGGAGGAAAAGCGGGTCGAGTTTTTCTCCACCGCGACCTGGCGGCTAAGTCCGGTTCTGACGTCCGAAATGGGCATGCGCTACGAGACGTCAACCCTGACCCAGAGCGGCGACTCCAGCCTGGTCAAGGATCTGGATTACGCCAAGCCGCGCTGGCTCACCACCTGGAATCCGGCCCCTGGTCACGAGTTGCGCCTGCTGCTGGAGCGCCAGGTCGGTCAGCTGGTGTTCCGGGACTTCGCCAGCTCGACCTCGCTCAACAGCAACATCATCACCGGCGGTAACAAGGATCTCGAGCCGGCGAGCAGCTGGAATATCTCGCTGGCCTGGGAGCGGCATTTCTGGGATCGCGCCTCCCTGGTGCTGGAAGCGCGCCGCGAATTCATTTCCCAGGTGGTGGACCGCATCCCGGTATTTGCGGCGGGCAAGGTTTTCAACGCAGTGGGCAATATCGGCGACGGCACGCGCGATACGGTTCTCAGCAACCTGATCCTGCCGCTGGACGAGATCGGACTGAAGGGCGTTACCGTCAAGGGCGAAGCCACTTGGCGTCACAGCCGGGTGCGCGACCCCGCCACCGGACTGTACCGCCGGGTTGTTGGCGGGCAGACTTTTAGCGGTCCGTCCTTCGTGTTCACCAGCCAGTCCGAGATTACCTACGATATCCCGTCGCAAAATCTGCAATTGGGCGTGAATTTGCACAGTCATGCCGGGGCGCAGGAACTCGAATATCGCATCGATGAGATCACCACCAGCCATCACGATTACAAGCTGGGGGTGTTTGCCGAATACAAGCCAACGCCCGTCTGGACCATGCGCCTGTTTGCCCGGGACATCGCCCAGACCGCGGCTTACCGGGACCGCGAAGTCTATGCCGGTCTGCGCGGTAGCGCACCGTTGAGCTTCCGCGAGTACCGCACCCTGAGCAATGGCGCGGTCTATGGGCTGAACGTCCAGCACGATCTCTAGCGGTTCCCTTCGCAAGCAGCGCTCTTGCTTACTTGCATTTGTGCCACGAGTTCCACGAGTTCCAGATTGTAGCTCGGCGCAGGATTATTTATCCTCATCAACGTCGAAGAAGTCGGGGCTATGGCGAGATTTATCATTCGCGCGGTATTGGCGATCGCGCTGACGGCTGGTTCGGCCGCGGCGGCGCTGGCTGATGACCGGGGGCAGATTGTTTCGATAGAGCCGCACGATGGAGCGTTTGTCGTGCCCGTCGTCTTGAACGACATAATGACGGTAAAATTCATTGTCGACAGCGGTTCCGCGGACGTCAGCATCCCCGAAGAGGTGGCGTCGGCTTTGATGAGATCGGGAACCCTGACAGGCGCCGATTTGCTCGGCAACAAGACCTATATGCTGGCCGACGGTTCCCTGGTGCCATCGAAAATCTATCGTATGGCGTCGTTACGGATCGGCGGAACGGTGATGCAGAATGTCACCGTTCGAATCTCGGCGGCGAAAAGCAGCCTCTTGCTGGGGCAAAGTTTCCTTAGCCGCCTCAAATCCTGGTCGATGGACAATGCCCGTCAGGTCATGATCATCAACTGATCAGTTGAGCGCCGCCTGCGTCTTCCCGGGATCGTCAATATCATAATAGGCCGGGAACACCGCGCGCATCTCCTTCACTTCCGGCAAGATGTAAACGATGCCGTTTGTCTCCTTGAATGTCGGGTCCACCACGCTGTCGAAGAATTGGGCCGGCACATTGATGCAGCCATAGGATATCCGGTGGTCGGCCGGCACTTTTGATACGATCCGCTCCAGCCGGCGCTCGGCCGGCTTGGTGTTGATGACCCGATGGAGCGAGACGGCGGATGGATAATCAACCCACAACACGTTCAGCTTGCCCAAGTCATTCCCAATGGTGGCGACAAAACGGCCCGCCGGGGTGGTGCGCATATCCGGGGTGATCTGCGCCAGGGGCATGGTCCCGATTCCCGGGACACTTTCATCGCCATGCGCCAGACCGATCAGGACCCAAGCGGTGCCAAGGATTTCTCCCGATTTGCCGAAAGCAAAGACTTTGGCTTGGGTCTTATCCACGATCATAAAAGGTAAGTTGCGATTGTCGCCGGAATCCAAAACCCAGCCGGCCATTTTCTTCACGGCGTCTGGTGCAATCCAGCTGGCAAGGCCTGCGTGCCGGGCCGCTGGCCTGGAAGCCCCGTCCCCGGATGCCGCCGGCAGGATGTCGTTTACCGCTGCCGAGGTATCATCCGCGTAAGCTGGTGACAGAAAAATGCCCGCCGCAAGCATGCCAAGGCAAACGGCCTTGGCGATGCTCGTGGCGAGCCTGTTGGACCAACACCCCATGACCATCCCGAACGTGGCAGTTAGTTGCGGTCCTGCTTCGGCGCCGGCGCGGTGGCCTGCGCTTCTATCGCGGGGGCTGGTTCCGGTGCGGCCTGGGCTACGGGCGGGGGCGCCGGGGGCAATTCCATAGCGATCTGGTCGCCGCAATTGGTATCCAGCTTGTTATCCCGGTGCAGGCGTGTGCAAGCATGGCGAGAAACCGTGGCGCTCACGCCTTCGGGCTCCAACGACGCACTGGGGTAATATGTCCTGCCGCTGATGACAGCCTCGCTGAACATCTTGTCGGCCCCGTTGACGTCGCCGTCATGATGATAGGCCGTACCGATGTTGAATTGGGCGATAGGATGATTGGGGAACTCCTTGTAATCGTCCTGAAAGCTGGCCTTCGCTGCCGGCCAGTTGCCCGCAACGACCTCATGGTAGCCTTCACTTCCAAGCCCCGTGAAGCTGGAGCAACCCGCCATCAGCAAGCCAATCGGCATCACGGCGCAAAGCAATGTGCTTTTTCCCGAAAGTTTGAACATGACACACCTCTATTCTGCGCTCGCCTACGGAGGACCACCCTGGGAGGTCGAATTCGCATTTCTTGATCCGAAGACCGAACACGTAACGCAACCGGTGTTGACAGCGTTTCCAGGGAACTTTTCCACGATGAGAAAAATTTACCGATCCATCACGGAACCAAAGCCCGCCTGTGCAATAGAGCTCATTGCAGCGGTTTCGGACGAGGCCCACTGGTGTTTCCGAGGGCCGGATCGATCTTTCTTGCACGCGCGATATCGGCATCCGCCCCTTTGTCGTCACCCACCAGTTTCTTCACGGAGCCGCGGAGATAAATGGCTGCCGCAAACCGGGGCGCAAGCCTGATCGCTTCGCTGTAATCCTGGATCGCGTGATCATTTTCGTTTTGCGCCTGGTAAGCGGCCCCCCGCGCAAAGAAGGCTGTGGCGTCGTTGGGGTCGAGCTTGATCGCTTGGTTCAGATCCTCAATCGCATGGGCATTGTCGCCCTTTTTGTGATAGGCCGCGCCTCGGGCAACATAGGTGTTTGCGGTATTGGAGCCCAACGTGATGGCCTGGCTGTAGTCTGAGATCGCGCGGTCGTTATCACCCTTGTTGAACAAGGCATGGGCGCGAACAAAATAGGCCTCTGGGTTTCCCGGATTCAGACTGATCGCCTGGTCGCAATCCTGGATCGCGCGGTCATGATTGCCCGTGTTGTTGATCGCCATGCAGCGGTTTTTGAAGGCGATGGCGCGGTTCTCATCCGGTTCATCTCGCGACTGAATGATCGCGCTACAGCCCGCGATGATGATACTGTCGTCGTCGCTATCGCCAGTGCACAGCGCCCAGTTCTTGTCGCGGGTTTGGGCGTCCGCCGTCCCGGCAAGGAGCCAGGTGAAGGCAGGGATAAAGACCCAAGAAATATGTCGCATCGCTACCGGATTGCCGGAACTCTGGGAGATAAGTCTGCCGCCCCCGTGGAGGTTCCCATATCGGTTCCGCCGGGCCGCTAGGAAGGCCTTATTGCGGGAAATGCGGCAGGGTGGGGCCTTCCTTGGGCTGATAGCGCGCCGTGTTCAACATCATGGCGTTGAAACTGTAGTAACCCACGATTCCAACCAAATCGACCACCGCGGGTTTTCCGAACCGGTCTTCCGCGGCTTTGAAGGTGGCGTCCGACACGCCTTTGTTGTGCAGCAGTTCGGTGGCGAAATCATAGATGATGGTTTCGTCGCGGCTCATGACGGCGGGGCGGCGGCCTTCACGGATCGCGGCAATCGTTTCCGGCTTGATGCCAACCTTGGCGGCGATGGGCGCATGCGCCGACCATTCATAATCCTGGCTCCAATCCCGGGCGGTGATCAGGATGGCGAATTCCGACAGGGTGTTTCCCACGCCCGATGCGTAGCGCAAATAATCTCCCATGGCGCGGGCGCGGCTCATCACCGGCGGGCTGTACATCATGGGCTCGAACGGGCCCTGGACGGCCGTTTTGCGCGCCGCCAGAAAATCGGCCGCCGCCTGCTTTTGCGCCGCATCATACTGCGCCGGGGGAATGGTGGGCAGGCGTTCCTGAGCAGCGGCGGATGCGGTCAGCATTGCCGACAGGGCCAGGCCGGCCGGGATAGCTATCTTCATGGATTTTCCCCGCAAGCAGTGGGGCCCGCGGTGAATTCCGCATGGACCTTGCGACTTTCTACCACTGGATGGCCGTGAGCTGTACCGGCCGGCGGCAGCTATTGGGCTTTCTCTCAGCCTCACATTCCCTAAGATGGAGCCAAAAAAAGGGGATATCGATGATCTTCCGGCTCGTCCCGTTGGCGCTGACACTGGCATTGGCGTTGGCTGTGGCCGCCAACGCAGCACCCGCCGCCAAGCCCGTGACCGTAACGGTCGACGAGGGCACCTCCATGGCGGTGTCAGTCTCGCCCGACGGCAAGATGCTGGCGATGGACCTGCAAGGCAGCATTTGGGTGATGCCGGCCACGGGCGGCCGCGCAACACGGATCACCGATCCGTTCAACGACGCCCGCCAGCCGGTATGGTCGCCGGACGGCAAGACCATTGCTTTCTTCGCCTATCGCGATGGCGGTTATGACCTGTGGGCGGTGGCGCCCGATGGCAGCGGCCAGCATCAACTGACCTGGGGCGCGTTTGACGATCGCGATCCCGTTTTCAGCCATGACGGCACGCGGATTGCCTTTGATTCCGACCGCGGCAATCCACTGGGCAGTGATTACAATATTTTCGTGCTGGATTTGCGGGACGGAAAAATCCACCAGCTGACCAACAACCCCGCGGAAGACATCATGCCCAGCTGGTCGCCGGACGACCGGCAGGTGACCTTCGCCTCGACCCGCGAGAACGGCAACGGCATTTGGGCAGTGGATGCGAGCGGCGGACAGGAGCGGCGGCTCGCCACCGGCTCGGCGCGGATCGATGCGGTGAGCTGGGGTTCGGATGGCCAGATCATCGCCCATGGCGTCGACGGCACCAAAGGCTGGCTGGAAAGAAACGGCAAGTCCATCACCGGCAACGAACATGTCTTTCCGTTCCGTCCCAGCTTTCTTACCGGCGGCACGTTTTTCTATACCGCCGATGGCAAGATCAAAAAGCGCGAACCAAATGGCGCGGTAACGGCCATTCCTTTCACCGCCCAGCTTCAGGTCACGCCGGTCAGCGGCACATACACCCGCAAGAAACGCGATTTCGACAGTCAGACGCCGCGCAAGGCGCTGGGCATTGTGCGACCCATGCTGTCGCCTGATGGCAAGACCATCGCTTTTGCGGCGCTGGGCGACATCTATCTGATGCCGGTGGGCGGCAAGCCTCGCGCCATCGCTCATGATGCGGCTTATGACACCGATCCGGCCTGGTCGCCCGATGGCAGTACCTTGGTCTTTAGTTCGGACAAGGCGGGCGGATTGCTGCAACTGTGGCTGCATGACGTCAAAAGCGGGCAGAAGCGGCAACTTACCCATATTTCCACCCAACCCATCTCCGCCACTTTCTCACCCGACGGCAAGCGCATTGCTTATCTGGACGTGGACGGGATGTGGCGCCGCGCCGGTGTCGCCGTGGTGGATGTCGCGACCGGCGCGATCAGTCCGATTCATGCGTCGATCTTCGCGCCGGGCGCGCCCACTTGGTCGCCGGATGGCACGCGCGTGGCGGTGGCGATGGTGGCGCCTTATTCCACCCGCTTTCGCGAGGGCACCAACCAGATCCTCACCATGTCCTCCACCGGCACGCCCGCAAACAGCGACGACAAATGGTATGCGCCGGTGCCCAATCTTTCCATCGATAGCCGGGGCTGGAACGGTCCGGTCTGGTCGCCGGACGGCACCCGCATGGCCGCGATCTATGAAGGCACCTTGGCTGTGGTTCCGGTTTCCCATGCGGGCGAGCCGCTGGGGCCGCCACGCCACCTAACCAGCGAAATCGCTTATGCCCCGAGCTGGTCGGGCGACAGCCGCCAAATCCTTTATCAGTCCAACGACAAGCTCAGGCTGATGAATGTCGAGACCGGCGAGACCAAAACCGTGCCGCTGGACCTCAACTATCATGTCAACGTGCCCAAGACGCATCTGGTGTTGCATGTCGGCAAGCTGGTGGACGGTGTCGCCAAAACCGCCCGCGCCGATATGGACATTGTGGTCGA
>Ga0068867_100003682_pt1 | contig 10788 bp, 7 predicted proteins | sample KBSMisM32_FD_65649 | JGI IMG/M metagenome (GOLD analysis project Ga0068867, IMG submission 65649) | Miscanthus rhizosphere microbial communities from Kellogg Biological Station, Michigan, USA - KBS Miscanthus M3-2 | ecosystem: Host-associated > Plants > Roots > Rhizosphere > Soil ...
TTCTCCTGCTGAACAGAATTCAGGTCCGCCCACACGATGTCTTTTATATCTGCCAGTCCAAGCTGGTACTCCCAGAATCTTTGCGGCAGGTTCCAAGGATTGCGGCCATGAATTTTTTTTCCTCCGGAAGAATTCCTCATACCCCGGATGTCCTCTCTTATTAGCTGATCGTTTTTATCCGCCATCCAGTTCACCCGGATATCAAAATGATAGTCGAGCCGGTGTAAGGTCCTTGCACCCCATGCCGACAATCTTAAGACCACCGGGCCGCTCAGACCCCAGTGAGTGATGAGCAGCGGGCCCCGCTCCTTTAATTTTTCGCCGCCGATAGCCACTGTACAATCCGGCAGACTAATACCCGACAGCTCATGAATGGGATTATCCGGAATATTAAAAGTGAAAAGGGATGGTACAGGCTCTTCGATCGAGTGTCCGGTTTGCTGGATCCATTCAAACATGCATGATTTCGGATATCCGCCACTGGCTATGCAGAGAAAGTCTGCGGCGATGGCATGGCCCTGTTTAAAATGTATTTGAAAGCGCGGCCCGTCTACTGACGGGCTCTTTTCGATCAGGCTGATCTCATGATGTATCCGGATCTCCACCTTGTATGTCTCCGCCTCCTTCATCAGGCAGTCGATGATAGTCTGTGATGTATTACTTTGGGGAAACATGCGGCCGTCTTCTTCTGTTTTCAGTGTGACGCCTCTCTCTTCAAACCACTTAATCGTGTCCGGAACAAAAAACTGGTGAAAGATTTTTTTGAGCAGTCGGCTGCCACGGGGATATTTTTTTAACATTTCTTCTTTGTCGAAGCAGGCATGGGTGGTATTGCACCGCCCGCCACCGCTGATCCTGACTTTCGACAGCAGCTTGCCTGTTTTTTCCACGAGGATCACTTTGAGCTCCGGGTTTAAACGGGCAGCAGTAACCGAAACAAAGAAACCGGCCGCACCGCCGCCGGCCACTACCAGTGTGTTTTGCATTTTAATGGTCGCCCCTGTGGAAGACGAAGGGGATAAAAATAGGGAATCCTTCCGGGAACGGAAGGATTCACGCTAAACCAAAAGACTAGTGCAACAAGAGATCGTTTACAGATTAGTACAGTTCTTTGCAGCTGGTACAAAGTATCTGTGCCATCCGGGAGTTCCTTCAGTGCTCAGCACGATGGTTTCATCGGCATTCTTCAGCTGAACATAATAGTATGTGCCGTTTTCATTGGTAGCCTGGAAGAGCTCGGATACCCAGTAACCTGCATATTTTGTTTTAATATCGTCGCGAAGGCTTTCAGGCAGGCTGGTGGTCAGGATATGCTGTACAACACCGATCAGGTTTCCCTGGAAATCATAATAAGCATACATGGTTTCAGATTCCTGGCTGAAGCGGGCAATGACAAAACTTTCTGTCTGGCTCCACTGTACATCATATGTACGATGGAAATCTTTTTTAAAGGCTGCGGCGGCGCGGTCCGTAGAGGAAACCGGGCTGGCGGCAAAAGCGGAACTGAACAAGCTCAGTCCGAGTGCGGCGATTAAGATGGTCTTTTTCATTTTGATAATTTTTATTTTTGTATTGATTAGTGTCTGTAAATAAGACGCAGGTTTTTCGATCATGTTGCAGGCCTGAGAAAAAAACATTTTCAAAAAAGAACTGCGCGTATTCGAGTGTAGACTATGCAACGCCGTGCCAAAACATTAATACGCTGAGAATCAAACAGGGCCTCATTTGTACCCTATATATACTGTTCGGAAGCGGACAGTCAGTTGCACCATTCACACACATCGGTGTAAAAAGAAAGGGAAAAAAAGTTAACTTTAAATTTAAATAGCAAAAAATGTCACTGATTCCGAACAAGAAAAACAAGAAGGATTCACGTCCGGGCGGCGGAGGCACCGGCAATAACCGTTCGAATCTCCAGAATCAGAAAGTAAAGACCAACACCAAGGGCGTAGTACGGAATACCAAACTGACCGGCGGCTCACAGCGTGGCTCCTGAACGGATTACCCGTAAATATTCCTTAGATTTTATTTCAGTTCCTGGAGCTTGATGCTGCGGAAGCTTACCTCGTTGCCATGATCCTGGAGCAGGATATGTCCTTCGGGTGCCTCTCCGAAATTGGGCCAGATCTTGTATTTGCTCTCAGCCACCAGGTCACGGAAGGCCTTGGAGCCACGGTCGTATTCCAGCACTTTGATCCCGTTCAGATAGTGCACCACATGGTTGTTGGGAAAAACCACGATGCGGCCCGTATTCCACTGTCCGATGGGATGGATAAAACGCGGTGTTTTGTCGGCCTTGATTAAATCATACAGGGAGGCCATGGTGCGGTCGCCTTCGCGGCCCAGTTTGGCATCCGGATGAAGACTGTCGTCCAGGACCTGGTATTCCAGCCCGATGGCCGAGCCTTCGTTGTGTTCTTTCAGTGTCACAAAATATTTTACGCCGCTGTTGGCGCCGGGCGTCAGCTTGAACTCAAAGGAAAGGTCAAAGGCCTTGAACTGCTCGAGGGTAACGATATCTCCTCCCACGCCGCCTTCCTTGCCCTGGGATGAAAGGACAGTAAGGCTGCCGTCGCTGATCTCCCATCCTGTGGCAGGGAAAGCATCTTTATAGGCACCGCGCCATCCTTTGGAATTCTCCCCGTTAAAAAGCAATCTCCAGCCATTGTGCGTTTCGTATTCCGTCAGGAAGTTGGGAACCGTGCTCATAACATATACGCCGCGGGCATACCGGCTGGTGAACTTGGAAATAGGTTTTACGTTGATCCGGCGGAAATAAATTTTTTGTCCTGCCTGTTCCTGCTTTTGAATGGCGTGCACCTGCAGAGCGATGAAACCCTGGTAGTCCATCATGTCAACCAGGTAGGCGGCCGGTACTTCATTGATCCATGTGCGGATCTCGTCGCCCACACATTCGATACGTATTACATTATACTGGTTAAGCTTGAACTGGCCCTGGGCGGCGGGATTCAGGGAAAGAGGATACAGCCAGTCACGGCGCCCTTCATCATAAATTCCGCCGGTCCATCTCCTCGAAGAAGGATCCAGTTCATACTGATATCCGAATACCTTGCCTTTACCGCCGTTGGCCGACCGGTCCCAATGGCTGCGAAACTGTATACCCGAATTGCTCGTTGTGTCTTCGATCTTCACTTCCATGATCAGGGAGAAATCGCCGTACTCCTGGTCAGTCACAAGGAAGCTATTGGGCGTGTTCGGAACCGTATATCCTACGATAGCGCCTTCCTGCACGTCAAAACGGGCATTCCCACCAAGCTGGTGCCAGCCCGTTAGTGTTTTGCCGTCGAAGATGGGCGTCCAGGTACTCGATTGTGCGTGTGTAAGGGTGACCAGAAAAGTGGTGAGAACGAAACAGAGAGCAAGGATTTTTTTCATATGCCAGAGACTGGTTTGATTGTTGGCCGAAGTTAACCAATGGGAAGGAATAGCCGAAACCGCCCATTTCCGTTAAATTGAAAGATGGTTCAGGAGACCCTCTTATATGTGATTTCCCTGCTCTTCGCCGTGATGCTGTTGGTGATCCTGGGCCAGAAGCTGCGTATCGCCTATCCCATCTTTCTCGTGATCGGCGGACTCCTCATCAGCCTGATCCCCGGAGCGCCGCAGTCCACCCTGAGTCCCGACCTGATCTTCCTGATCTTTCTCCCGCCGCTGCTCTACGAGGCGGCCTGGTATACTTCCTGGCCCAATTTCTGGAAAATGCGCCTGCCCATTGCCCTGCACGGTTTCGGACTGGTCATCCTTACTTCAGTGGTCGTAGCGGTTGTCTCAGAAAAACTGATCCCGCAGTTTACACTTACCGTCGGCCTCCTGCTGGGAGGCGTTATTTCTCCCCCGGATGCTGTGGCGGCGACTTCCGTTTTAAAATTTTTTAAGGTCCCCAGGAAAGTAAAGACCGTGCTGGAAGGAGAAAGCCTGGTGAACGACGCCGCCTCGCTTACGGTATTTCGTTTTGCGCTTGCCGCCGTGATCACCGGTCATTTTGTATTGCGGGATGCGGCGGTTTCCTTTGTGTGGGTAACGGTGATGGGTATCCTGTTCGGACTTCTTATCGGGCAGGTGATTTATTTTATCTATAAACTCTTTCATACCACGGCCGAAGTGTCTACGGCGCTGACCCTCGTGACGCCCTATATAATGTATCTCACCGCAGAACATTTTCATTTTTCCGGCGTACTCTCGGTGGTGAGCGGAGGTCTTTTTCTCTCCTCCCGCTCCAAGGAGATCCTGAACTATAAAGCCCGGCTGCAGTCGCATGGTGTCTGGACGACCATCGGCTTTGTCCTCAACGGCCTGGTATTTATCCTGATCGGACTTCAATTGCCCTATATCATCAACGGGTTGAAATATTATACACTGTCTCAGGCGATCCTGTACGGGCTGATCATTTCGGTGCTCATCATCCTGATCCGGCTGATCTGGTTTTTTGTGGCCAGTTATGTGCCTTATATGCTGAACAAGCGCATGGATGAAAAACTTCCGCGTCCTGATCCGCGGGAAGTCCTCGTGGCCGGCTGGGCAGGTATGCGCGGGGTCATTTCCCTGGCTTCGGCACTTTCCATTCCTGTTAGCCTGGCCGACGGAAGGGATTTTCCGGAACGCGACCTGGTGCTCTTCATTAGTTTCATGGTCATCCTGGTGACCCTGGTCTTTCAGGGGCTGACCCTTCCCTGGCTGATCCGGAGACTGAAGCTGAGTGAGGACAAACTGGAGACTTCCGCTGAAATTCAGTCTCTGCAGGTGCACCGGTTCATTCTGAAACTGTCGATCGACCGGCTGGAGCAAAACCATGCACACCTGATCAGGAAAAATGTATTGGTGAAAAACTACTGCGACCGCATGAAGCTCGATACTGGGATGACGGAAGTAAGTATTGAAGCGATGATCGAGCACGTGGATGAAAAGGAACTGCTGAAAGAATTTCATGACGTGGTGCTCGACATCAGCGATTATGTCCACCGCCAGCTCACCAGCCTGCGGCTCAACGAAGAATATGATGAGGATGTGATCCGGATGGAAGAAGCCCGCATCGACCTGGAGCAGAATAAAATATTCTATGATTGAGGGAACCCTTTTACGATCTCCACCGAATCTGGATAGTTTTCCAGACGGGTTTAAATTCGATATAATTAATTTGTATAAACCTCATTTTACCCTATTTTTGCACTCCCGAAAACAGGTATAAAAGCCGGTTTCGGGACTAAGGCTCAACAGGTTGCGAAACCTTTGCCGCCAGATTCCGTAGCTCAGCTGGTAGAGCATTACACTTTTAATGTAGGGGTCCTGGGTTCGAGTCCCAGCGGGATCACAAAATAGCCTCCGGTTTGGAGGCTTTTTTATTGACTTTCTTCTAACGCAAATTTCCATCGTTCAGAATTGTTCCGAAACAAATGCATTTGCTGAATGCAAATCAATCATTATAAATTTTTGTCTTTCCGGATTGTAAAATTTCCGTTTATCAAAATGGTCTTCGTCTGTTGCCATTTAACCGTTAAAGTATAGAACAATTTTCCTGCTTAGATAATACCTTTAACTGATCCCTCCTATTCTATCTCAGCGTTTATGATCACAAATTAAGTTTACCATGAAATTCAACTTTTTTATCCCTGGATTGCTGGCTTTATTCATCTCATGTAATACCAATTCCACTAATCAGGATGCCGGCAAAGACACATCAGCCACTCAAACAAAATCACCCGCGTTAACAGCTGCAGACGTTCCTGGCCCCGCAGCGGGTAATACTATGACAAAAGAATACGTACAAATGGTTGGCCGGATGGCATACTTCTGGGGCTGGCCTCTTGTAAATTCTTTCAATCGCCGCAAAGAATTTGGGAAAGCCCCGGAACTTGGTCTTGTGGGAGGCATTTTACCAGCAGCTCCCATTGGTCAGGTTACCATGCTAACCGGATATATAAAACCTGAGGAGACATTTATTGCCTGCCCAAATCAGGACGTAGCATATGGAGCCGGATTTTGTGCGCTTGATAAAGAACCGGTGGTGTTTCAGGTACCGGATTTCGGGGACCGCTTTTGGGTTTATGCACTTTACGATGCACGTACCGATGAATTCAGTCAGATTGGTAAGGCATATGGTACAAAACCAGGATTCTATTTAATGGTTGGACCTAATTGGAAAGATTCATTACCTGCTGGCATTACTGCTATTGTTCGGTCATCCACGGAACTTGCCTTTGCTGTACCCAGAATCTTCAAGGACGACGACGAGGAAGACACGAAAGCAGTTCAGCCGGTTTTAAATCAAATCGTGTTTTACCCGTTAAGCCAGTACGATGGTAAAATGAAAACCAAGGACTGGAGCAAGCTTCCTGATTTCCCTGCTCCAAAGTCTGCGGGCAAGGGCGAGACTAAATGGGTGGTACCGGAAATCTTTTTCGACGAGCTTCCCGAGGTGATGAAATTGGTACCTCCATTACCAGGTGAGGAGTCTCTTTACAAATGGATCAGCAGCGTATTGGAAGCTGCCGCAAAGGATTCAATGGTTAAACAGACTCTAAGGGAAACAGCCATCGCAACGGAACATGAAATGCTTCCTGAATATTTACAATGGAAGTACAATGGACGTTCCGCAGGCAATGGCTGGAATTCGCCGGTAAACAACGCTCAGTGGGGTACCGACTACTTAAATCGGACAGGTTCCTCCAAATCAAATATGTATGACAATAAACCGGAGGAGACTAAATACATTTATAGAGACTACGATAGCCAGGGAAAACAACTCGATGGCAAAAACAACTACACGGTTACCTTTCCAAAGGGGCAATTGCCGCCGGTCAAAGGGTTTTGGTCTTTAACTCTTTACAACGAATATCATTTGCTGAATCTTAACCCGCTCAAACGATACGCGTTAGGAACAAAAAACAAAACCTTGCAATACAATTCAGACGGCTCACTCACTTTGTATTTTGGTTTGAAATCGCCTGGGAAAGACAAGGAGACCAACTGGGTGCCGGCTCCCAACGGAACTTTTTCACTCTATATACGTGCATATTGGCCTGACCAGCCCATACTGGATGGCACCTGGATGCCACCAAATGTTGTACAGGTGAAATAACCAAAACTTAGTAAACCAAATAAATTAAAAATTATATAATCGCCGTGATACCAAAATACAAACAAACTTTCTTTGTCATAATCATCCTGACTGTGTTGGGATCTACGAACGCAATAGGGCAAAGCGCACGCTTTAATGAACTTGCTAATCTCCCCTTCGAGGAAGGCAGGCCTACGAAGGAATCTGCTCAGATACTCAGCGATGAATTGTTCTTCGAACGGGCGACGCAAACCTACCTCTGGGCGCTGCCGTTGATAAATACACTCGGTATGCAGGTCGGGTCGGAAAAAACCTTCGGTTCCGGCTACAACATCCTCCCTATCTGGAAGCAGCGTCTCAGTGCAAAGACACTCGTGACGACTCCGAACTCCGACGTTCTTTACGCCATGAGTTATGTTGATTTGGGCAAGGATGGTCCACTGGTGATGGAGGCACCTCCCCGCCTTCAGGGTATCCTGATGGATTACTGGCAACGCCCGATCCCGGTGGATGGCGGTAAATATGCCGGCGACGTTGGCTTCTTCGGTCCCGATGAGGGCAAGGGTGGCAAGTTCCTTCTATTGCCCCCCGGTTACAAGGGAAGCGTACCGAAAGGGTACTATGTTTACCGTTCAGAAACTTACAGTGTGTTCGTTTTCCTGCGTGGTTTTTACGATGATCCGAAAAATCTTGCGCCGGCTGCCGCTCATCTTGAAAAAACAAAAATCTATCCGCTGAACGGCGAAGCGAATGCAAAGCCAATGAAATACCCTGACGCCTCAGGTGTCCAGGTTAATATGCTTCCAATCAGCGACGGCAGTGCCTTCGATCAACTCAAAATTCTCCTGGATAGAGAGGGCCCCCATCTCGCCGGTCCCGACTGGCTTGGTATGCTGGCGATGCTCGGTATCATCAAGGATCAGCCATTCAGCCCTGATGCACACAGACGGGAGATTCTCGACCAGGCTGCAAAGACCGGTTATAAAATGAGCCGCGTTATCGGACCCGAGAATGTAGTCAACGGACGCTCGCTACAAATGTATCCCGACCGTCATTGGGTAAATCCCATGCCCGACGCGACACCCGCTAATCCATCCGATCCGTTTAACAAGAGCTTGAACTGGACTCGCACTGCAGGGGGTTACCTCGATCTTAACATGCGCATTTGGTTCTTCACCGACTATTATTCTATAAGTCCTGGGATGATCTCGAAAATACCGGGCAAGGGCGCCGCTTACGTGATTGCCTTTAATGACGGGGATGGGACACCCTTGACGGGTGGCACTAATTATCGACTTAACCTGCCGGCCAACATTCCCGCCGCCTTATTCTGGTCGGTGACACTCTACGATGCATCGGACGCTTCTGGTCTGGCGAATGGGCAACCATTTCCATCGCTTGGTTCCCGGGATAAGCCCGTGCAGAACTCAGATGGAAGCACCGATCTTTACCTGGGGCCAAATGCACCCGGTGGGAAAGCAGGTAACTGGCTCGCGACGGTGCCGGGAAAAGGTTATTTCGCAATACTTCGTTTATATGGACCAAAAGAAGCTGCCATCAATAAGAGTTGGAAGCCTGGCGATATAGAAAAGGTGAAGTGAAATATCTAATTGCCTGGAGTTTGGTTAAAATATATGAACTGAATATGCAATGATACAGAAGACCTGTACTCTGTATATAATTACAGGCAGGTCCGGTAAACAGATTTCATTTTGCAGATTATCACAGCCTGATGAAAATAGAAATCAAATTTCGCCTCCTGTTGCTGCTGTTCATTCTCCCAATCATTTCTTTATCGCAAATATCTACAGCATCCGATACTGCAAAGAAAAAGCTTACGGTTGAGGAACTAAGGGCGATGAAGCAAAATCCCGTTAGTGGATTGAAGCAAATCCTGTTGGAGGCCAATATGGATCCCGGTTACCCGGCTTCCGGTCAAACCCAGGGCATCTATTCGCTCCAGGCTGTATGGCCTTTTTCCCTCGGTGAAAAATACCGGCTTGTCACCTATACCATTTTGCCGATGGTCAACCTGCCACAACCTTCAGGGGAAGATAATATCATTGGGTTGAGCAACACGGTAATCAACATTTTCCTCTCGCCAAAGGAAGCAGGCACGCTGGTCTGGGGTGCAGGACCAACTATTCTCTTGCCAACCATTACGAACCCGGACTTGGGCAGCAACCGCGTATCACTTGGTCCGGCGGCTCTTCTTTTCTACGCAAAGAAGAATTGGAATGCCGGCGTGGTTGTTCAGCAGGGCTGGTCACTGGGAGGTGGTTCCGGAATTAATGAAGTCAACGCCTTTGGTGCACAATACCTGTTTACTTACAATCTGCCAAAGGGATGGTCATTTTATAGCAACTCAACCATCACTTCCAATTGGACCCGCGAACCAGATGATCGCTGGACGGTGCCGTTGGGCGGTGGCTTTGGAAAATTGTCTTATATCGGTTCCTTGCCGGTAAGTCTCTCGCTTCAGTCCTTTTATAATATCGTAAAGCCTGCCGGTGGTCCTGACTGGACATTGAATATCCAGCTTGCATTTTTATTTGCCGCACCCCAGTAATTAAATTCATCAGTTGATATGGTCCAACCTAAACATGGTTTTTTATAAAAACTGAGGGAAAAATCTACTTTAAAGATTTCACAATAGAAGCTTACTGAACATTTGGTAGGACGCAAAAATCACTACACAGGTAATCGGTTAATCTCCTAGCTCCAACGTCAGCTCATTCACTGCGGAGACTTCTGACAGGATTCATCAATGCCGCGCGCACTGCCTGGAAACTGACGGTCGCCAGGGTGACGAGCAGCAAACCCACGCCGGCGACCACAAAGATCCATGCGGATAAGCCGGTATGAAGCACATAGTTCTGAAGCCATTGATGCATGCAGTAGTAAGAAAGGGGCATCGAGATCAGCATGGACAGCGCCACCAGCTTGACGAAATCGGCGGAGAGCAGCGCCCAGAGTCCCGCAACACCCGCGCCAAGCACTTTGCGGACGCCGATTTCCTTTGTACGCTGTTCTGCGACGAAAGATGCAAGTCCAAAGAGACCCATACAGGAAATAAGGATGGCCAAACCGGAGAACACGGTTGCGAGATTGCCAATCCGCGACTCCGTATTAAACTTCTTTTGATACTCTTCATCAATGAAAGAATAAATAAAGGGACTGGCTGGGTTGAACTGTTTGAAGACGGGTTCCATCGCAGCGAGGGCCGTGCGTACAGGCACACCGGGTTTGATGCGGATCGTAAAGACGCCATGACCACCTTCTCCCAGGAAGATCGCGGGTTGCACCGGGTAATAGGGACTATTGCTGATCATATTCTTCGCGACCCCGATAATAGTATATGACTTCCCCCAATGCTTGATGGTCTTGCCGACAGGATCCTTAAATCCGAGGATGCGGGCACCTGTTTCGTTCACGATGGCAGCCGTACTATCGGTTAAGTGAGAACGGGAGAAATCACGTCCATTCAGAATCTTCCAGCCGACTGTCGGGCCAAAATCAGCGTTAACGAAAATGTCGCGGAAGCTGATGGTTTTTGCTTCCTCGCTCATTCCCTCCCATTCGAGCATATTATTCTGATAAAATCCGTTGAGGTTCATGGAGGAGTTGGCAATATTCTCAACTACGCCCGTACTGAGCAGGCCCTGACGAAGGGCTTCAAAATGAGCGTCCAGTTCCCGCGTATTGTCGGGAAC
>Ga0068867_100003688_pt1 | contig 10779 bp, 10 predicted proteins | sample KBSMisM32_FD_65649 | JGI IMG/M metagenome (GOLD analysis project Ga0068867, IMG submission 65649) | Miscanthus rhizosphere microbial communities from Kellogg Biological Station, Michigan, USA - KBS Miscanthus M3-2 | ecosystem: Host-associated > Plants > Roots > Rhizosphere > Soil ...
CCGCATTACGCTCGCATTCTCCTGGACCTGGCACGGAACAAGGGATTCAAGGGTATCGTCGCGACCAAAGGCGGGATGGGTCTGTCCCTCGCACGTCAGTTCCATCCTTCGGCCATCTCCCTCGACATTTCCCTCCCGGACATGCTCGGGTGGACGGTACTGAACCAGCTCAAGCTCGATCCCTCCACACGCCATATCCCGGTGCAAATCATCACGCTGGTGGAAGAAGACCGCCACCATGGCCTTGCCCACGGCGCATTTTCTTATCTCGTCAAGGCTCCCACCACCGATGGGCTGGTTGCAGCATTCGATCGGATCAAGGCCTTCACCACGCCCCGGACAAAACGTCTTCTTGTCGTCGAGGACAACGACATTGAGCGCCAGTCCATCGTGGAGCTGTTGGGCTATCAAGACATCGAATTGGTAGCCGTTGCCACCGGCCGCGAGGCATGGGATGCCATGCGAGTACATGCATTCGACTGCATTGTCTTAGACCTGCGTTTGCCAGACATGACCGGCTTCGAATTACTGGAGAAAGTACAGTCCGAGCCTGCCCTGGCGGACCTGCCAGTGGTCGTGTTCACCGGCAAGGAGTTGACCGTCGAAGAGCAAAACCAGCTCAAGGGGATGGCCAAGAGTATTATCCTCAAAGACGTCCAGTCGCCCGAGCGGCTGCTGGATGAAACCGCGCTCTTCCTACACCGTGTCGTCACCGAACTGCCGGCGGAGAAGCAGGGCATGATCGAGCGGCTCAACGGCTCGAGCGAAATCATGCGCGGGCGTAAGATTCTCGTGGTCGATGACGACGCGCGCAACATTTTTGCCCTGACCTCCCTCCTCGAGAATCAGGAGATGGAGGTCATCAGCGCGACCAATGGTCGCAGCGCCATCGAGATCGTCACAAAAACACCGGACTTGAGCATGGTGCTCATGGATATCATGATGCCTGAAATGGACGGCTATGCCACGATCCGTGAAATCCGCACAGTGCCAGAATTCCGCACAATCCCGATCCTTGCACTCACGGCCAAGGCGATGAAAGGCGACCGCGAGAAGTGCCTCGACGCCGGAGCGAGCGACTATATTGCCAAGCCGGTCAATACGGATCAGCTCCTGTCGCTGATGCGTGTATGGCTATTCCGATGAACAATCGAGAAATAGGGGGACATCCCATGAGCACCGAAACCATGAGGGAGTCGGCCGGCAACCAGACTCAGGACCCGCCAACCCAACGATTCCCTACCGTGTCTCCGGAGGCCGCTTCACCAGGCGGGCGGATCAACATCTTGATCGTGGACGATGAGCCGAAAAATCTCACTGTCCTTGAAACAATCCTTCAAGATTCGAACTACAAGCTGGTCCGGGCCGAGTCCGGTGAGCAGGCATTACTCGCGCTCATCGACGAGGAGTTCGCGCTCCTCATCTTGGATATCCGGATGCCCGACATGACAGGCTTCGAACTTGCTCATATGATCAAGCAACGGAAGAGAACTGCCGCGGTGCCGATTATTTTTCTTACCGCCTACTACAACGAAGATCAGCATGTCCTTGAAGGGTATGGTACCGGGGCGGTCGACTATCTCCATAAGCCGGTAAATCCGGCTATCCTCCGTACAAAGGTCGCCATTTTTGCCGAACTGCACAGGAAGAACCGTGAATACGAAATGATCAATCGTGCGCTGTTCGCCGAAGTGGCCGAGCGCCGCTTGGCAGAGGAACAACTGCGCGAACTGAATGACACGCTCGAGCGTCGTGTGATTGAACGAACGGAATCGTTGCTGGAGACGCGTTTAGCGCTGAATGAAACTGACAAACGATATCGCTCCCTCTTCGAGGACAGCCTGGACGCGATCTTCTCCCTGGACGTTAGTCAAGGCTTCGTAACTGCCAATCCCGCCACGCTCCGGCTCACCGGTCGTCCGCTCGAGGAGCTGAAAACCATCCGATTCCTAGATCTCTGCGCGCCCGAACAGCGAGAGGCCGTGGAAGGTGCCTTCCGCGCCGTCTTGTCCCGCAAACACATCACGCTGGATACCACGTTGGTGACTCCGACTGGCGACCACCGAGAACTTGTGATCAGTGCGATGCCGGCAATCGAGGACGGCGAGGTCATCGGCCTGTCGTGCATTGCGCGCGACATTACCGAGCAGAAGCAAGCCCAAGCGGCCGTGCAACAGAGCGAAGCGAGATTGAGCGGTATGATTTCCTCGGCGATGGATGCCATCATCACGATCGATCAGACAGAACAAGTGATCGATTTCAACACTTCCGCGGAACTGATGTTCGGATGTGCGGCAGGGGAGGCGGTCGGGCAGCCGATCGATCGGTTCATTCCTAAGAAGTCTTGGACCATGCACGGACGCCAGGCCGAGGCATCGGACCTCCTGCATGTCACGAAGGCTTCAGCGGGCGCATTGGGGACGATTTATGGCCGACATACCAATGGCGAAGAATTCCCCATCGAAGCCGCGATTTCCGAGTCGCGAATCGGGACAGAAAAATACTATACCGTGATTTTGCGAGACATGAGCGAGCGGCTCGAACAGGAAGCGGCGCTACGCCTCAGCGAAGCACGTTACCGGGATCTCATTCAGGCCATTCCTGCCGCTATCTATACCTGCGATGCGGGGGGGCGCGTCACGCTCTATAACAAAGCCGCGGTCGAATTGTGGGGGATGGAGCCGACCCTCGATAGGACACAGTGGTGCGGATCGTGGAAAATGTTCCGGCCCGATGGGGTTCCGCTTCCACTCGACGAAGCTCCGATGGCTGGCACATTGCGCGAAGGCCGTGCCGCTCGAAGCGAAGAGATCGTGATTGAACGGCCAGACGGCACCAGACGCCATGTGCTGCCGCATCCCCAACCGATGTTGGATGCCGAGGGAGCCGTCGTCGGTGCCGTCAACATGCTGGTGGACATGACCGACCGCAAGGAGGCGGAGCAGACAGCCGCCAATTTGGCTGCCATCGTGACGTCGTCGGACGACGCAATCGTTGGAAAGGATCTGAACGGCATCGTCACAAGTTGGAATGGTGCCGCCGAGCGTTTGTTCGGATTTACCGCAAAGGAAATGATCGGGCAGTCCGTGAGCAGGATCTTCCCAGTGGACCGACGCGATGAAGAACTCCACATCCTCGAACGGATACGGCGAGGTGAAGCGATCGACCACTACGAAACGATCAGGTGCCGCAAGGATGGAACCGAACTTACGGTTTCGTTGACCGTATCGCCTGTGCTCGATTCTAAAGGGACAATCATCGGAGCGTCAAAGATCGCGCGTGACATCACGGAGCAGAAACGTATCGAGAGGGCGTTACGTCGCAGTGAGCGGGACCTGGCGGACTTTTTCGACAACGCCAGCGTTGGCCTGCACTGGGTCGGGGCTGACGGGATTATCATCAAGGTGAATCAGACCGAATTGGACATGCTCGGATACAGCTGCGAGGAATATGTGGGCCGGCACCTTGCCGAGTTTCACGTCGATCAATCCGCTATTCGGGATATTCTCGACCGTCTGGCCGCGGGAGAAACCTTACTCGAATATCCGGCGAAAATGATCTGCAAAGACGGGTCGGTCCGTGACGTGCTCGTCAATTCAAATGTCCTGTTCGATGAGGGCAAGTTTATCCATACCCGCTGCTTTACCCGCGATGTGACGGACCGGAATCGTGCAGAGCAGGCCTTGGCGGAAAGTCGGAAGGAACTGCAATGCGCCCTGGAGTTTGAAGAAGCCGTGGTGACCAGCATGGGCGAGGGTCTCTATACCGTGGATGGCGAAGGCTTGGTCACTTCTGTCAACCAGACTGCAGAGAAGCTCTTCGGCTGGACCAAGGAGGAGCTACTCGGACGCAAGATGCACGACATGACGCACTATAAGCATCAGGACGGCACACCGTTTCCTGCGGAAGACTGTGCGGTTCTCCAAGTGTTGCGCGGAGGGCAGGCCTTGACCAATCATGAAGATGTGTTCATCCGCAAAGATGGAAGCTTTTTCGATGTGCTCTACAGTTCATCGCCCCTTCTCGCTGGAGACCAGGTGGTCGGACTCGTCGTCGTATTTCGAGACGTATCGGACCGCAAGCGCATAGAGAAGGCAATTCTGGACCGCGACCGCGCGTTGACGGCGGTCAACGAAGCCTTAGGAAAACAGACTTTGGCGCTGGCGGAGCTCAATAAGGAACTGGAAGGATTTTCCTATTCAGTTTCGCATGACTTGCGAGCGCCGCTACGGACCATCGATGCCTTCAGCCGCATCCTGGAAGAAGACCATGCTCCTGGTTTGAACTCTGAAGCCCATCGTTGCCTGACTATCGTCCGGAAGGCGGCAGGTCAGGCAGGCGAATTGATCGACGATCTCCTGGAGTTTTCCAGGCTTGGCCGGCAGGAGGTGAGCTTCCATGTCGTCAAGATGATGGGCTTGGTGAGGGAGGTGGCGCATGAGTTGATCCTCACGCAGAACGGCCGGCAGATTGACTTGATTGTCGAGGATTTGCCCCCTTGTCAGGGAGATCCGCGGTTGTTGAAACTCGTCTGGACCAATTTGCTTTCCAATGCCTTCAAGTATACCAACCGGCGGACTGAATGCAGAATCGAAGTGGGGTGGATGCCGGACGACTCAAGTCCTGACGCCGTGACCTATTATGTCAAGGACGACGGTGTCGGATTTGACATGAAATATGTGCACAAGCTGTTCGGCGTGTTTCAACGATTGCATGGAAAAGATGATTTCGAAGGTACGGGTGTCGGATTGGCCAATGTCCAGCGCATTGTCCAGCGCCATGGCGGAAGGGTCTGGGCCGAAGGCAAGGTGAACGGGGGAGCCACATTCTACTTTTCGCTACGAAAGGCTGGAGCATGACGAATGGAATGGAGATTCTCCTGGTCGAGGACAATCCGGAAGATGTGGAAATCACATTACGGGCGTTTCAGAAATACAATTTGTCGAACAACATTCATGTGGTGCGGGACGGCGAAGAGGCGTTGGAGTGCATCTTTTGCACCGGCCGGTATGCCCACCGGTCTGCCGACTCGAACCCCCGGTTGATTCTGCTCGACCTCAAACTCCCCAAGGTCGATGGTATCGAAATCTTGCAACGGTGCAAATCGGATCCGCAGACGAAAGGCATTCCGATTGTGATTCTGACCTCTTCCCGGGAAGAACGCGATCTGATCGATAGTTACAACCTAGGCGTGAACAGCTATGTCGTCAAACCTGTCGATTTCTCCCAATTCACCGAAGCTGTGCGCCAACTTGGATTGTATTGGATGGTGATGAACCAAGTTCCGTCGGACATGCATGCTGGAGGGGGAAGGACAAGAGGATCGCGGTGAAGGAGACCGATTATATGACTCCCTTACGCATCTTGTTCGTCGAAGACAATCCATTGGACACGGAATTGGCCGTCAGAGAGTTGGAGAAAAACGGCTACGAACTGGAGTGGCAACGGGTAGATACGGAGGCAGAATTCACAAGCCGCCTGGCCCACAATCCGCCTGACCTCGTCATTTCAGATCATGCCATGCCGCAGTTCAGCTCATCCGAAGCGTTGCGGTGTTTACACAACAGCGGGCTGACGATTCCCTTCATCGTTGTGTCCCAGGCCATCGGGGAAGAAGAGGCGGTGAAGCTGATGCGCGCCGGGGCGGCTGACTATCTCTTGAAGGATCGCATGGTCCGCTTGGGCGAAGCGGTGCATCACGCCTTGGACAAACAGCAGCTACGGCTTCAGTACGCCGAATCGCAACGGGGTCTTTCGCGGCTCAACCAGGAATTGGAGAGTCGGATCGCCGAGAGAACAGCCGAACTCGAGGTCGTCAATGACGCCTTGGCTCGCGAACTTGCCGAACGGAAGCAGATAGAAGAGCAACTTCGCCAGCTGACTGGCACCCTAGAAGAGCGGGTGAAGGAGCGAACGCAGGAGCTTGCGATATCCTACTCCAGGCTCCGTGCGCTCGCAACGGACTTGACGGTTGCCGAGCAGAGGGAGCGGCGCAGACTGGCCACGGAGCTGCATGATTATTTGGCCCAGATTCTAGTCGTCACCCGAATGAAGGTGGCCCAATTGCAGAAGCAGAATCCTGATGGGGAGATGGGGATAGTGTTGCGGGAGACAGATCGGTTACTCCATCAATCGCTCGACTACACCCGCTCGCTGGTGTCGGAGCTGACACCACAAGCTCTTTACGAGCGTGGACTGGGTGCAGCGTTGCAATGGCTGGGAGATCAGATGTCCCGGCAACAAATCCTAAAGGTCGTCGTGTCTCTCGAAGTACCACAGTTGCCACTGCCCGAGACGGATGCGGTGCTCTTGTTCCAGTCAATACGGGAATTGTTATTCAACGTGTTCAAACATGGGATGACCGATCAAGCCTTTGTCTCGATGGGCCATGCCCAGAACACCTTGACGATCACGGTATCGGATCATGGATGCGGCTTCGATATTTCGCGATTGAAAAAGGATCGCTCCGATCGGTTCGGCCTGTTTAGTATTCGTGAGCGCATGATGGCTCTCGGTGGGGCCTTCGATGTGCAGTCGGTCCCGGGTAAGGGGACGGTTGCCTCGCTCCAACTGCCATATTCGATGCCAGGCGGCCAGATCAATGGGGCAGAACTGACCGCAGAGCAGGGGAGGATTCCGACGAAGCACGCCGCCCTTCGGGTACTGATAGTCGACGACCATCAAATGTTTCGCGAGGGCTTATGCTGTATTTTTGAGGAGTACGATGACTTGACGGTGGTCGGCGAAGCGTCGACCGGGGAGCAGGCGCTGCAATTGGTCGGCATGTTGCAGCCGGATGTCGTGATGATGGATATGCATATGCCTGGGTGGGACGGAGCCGAATCCACCAGGCGGATCTTGCGGGAATATCCTGCGACCGTGGTGATTGGATTATCCATTCAGCCCGACCCGGATGTTACCAAATCTATGCGGGAAGCCGGAGTTGCGGCCTTTTTGCCGAAGGAAGCCATAGGAAATGAGCTGTATGCCACGATTCAAACAGCAGTCAATCGCGAGGCATCCAGATCAAGGTGTCCGTGACCGGCCGGCGATGAAACTGACAATGGCCCCAATGATGAAGAGAACAAACAATATATATGCGATGTAGGTTGCCGTACCCGCCACTCCGGATACCCCGAGAACCGCGGCAATCAACCCGATGACAAGAAATGTAATGGCCCAGTGCAGCATAATAATACCCATCCTCTCTTCGGCGGTTTCCGCGCACTCTCATGTCATTTCCGTTTCATTGCACAGAGAGTGCGCGTCGCGTAGAAATGGAAGTGAAGGTCGGCGGTGATCATGTGGCCACAGCGCCATCCAATGTTTCATGCCAATCCTCCTCAGGCGATCCGATGACGTTACGGCTGAATGTTTCGTGTCTTATTCTGTGCGAACCAGTCATCGACCCATTTCTTTACTTCGTCTTTTCGATCTCCGTAGCGCTCCTGAATTTTTCCTTCTAGCTTGTCACGATTCCCCTCGATATACAGGAGGTCGTCGTCCGTGAAGTTTCCCCATTTCTTTTTCAACTCGCCCTTGAACTGTTTCCATTTGCCTGTGAGTTGGTCGTCGTTGAGGGCGAGGAGGAGAGGGAGCCCCGTCTGTGAGGACGTGTCCTGCTTCTGATCCGCCGCCGACATTGTCGGTGATATGGCAAGTGCGGCGATACTTATCCCAATACCCACCATCATGGTTCGGGCCAGGGCCATAGTGTTCACGGTGTCTCCCTCCTGTGGTTGCTGAGGTCTCTCGGCCTATTTTGAACTAGACTGTCCGACTGGTTTCTGCTGAGTGTGGGCAGTTCGGTACCATTCATCGGCCCACCCAGAGATCTCGTCCTTTCGGTCCGCGTACCGTTCTTGGATCGCGCCCTTGAACTTGTCGTAATCCCCTTCGATCATCATTAAGTCGTCGTCCGTAAAGGAACCCCATTTGCGTTTGAGCTCGCCCTTGAATTGGCTCCACTTCGATTTGAAATGATCGGCATTCATACGTTTCCTCCTTGTGGTTAGTGAGCAATGGATGTCACTCTTCACTTGAGATATACCGTACCTCTGAAAGGCAGAGGACTGGCTTGTTCCCTAGTTCACGCCGCATGCAACCGGGGGGGGGAAAGGAGGGCACGAAGAAGCGGCGCGCATTATGGGTCGCTCAACAGGCTGGGGTTGGTTATCGAAGGATCCCGACGGCCCAGAGGACAAGAAGGACGGTAACTGGAACTCCCAACAACCAGAGAATGAAAGCTTTTCCCATAGTGGCCTCCCTTCCCGCCATTCGGCGACGCGGTGTGTTGACAAACGACGTGATCAGATATGGATACTCAGCTGATGACTTTCTCATCAGCTACTAACGATGTGGAGGAGCTTCGGGCCTGTGCTGGCCCAACTCCTTTAGGAGACTGGCCAGGTCTTCGGCATGTTCTTCCTCCTGCGCGAGGATCCACTCCAAAAGCGTTCGAGTCGTGGGATCGTCCGTGCCTACATAGGTGATGAGTTCACGATAGCTATCGATGGCGATCCGTTCAGCGATCAAATCTTCCGTAATCATCTCGGCCAACGACGCTCCTTCGACATATTCAGAATGGCTCCGGTTCAGCAGCCCATCCGGGGACAGGTTCGGCTCCCCCCCCAGTTGTACGATGCGTTCGGCCAGTTTATCGGCATGGGCTTGTTCCTCAATGGCATGCTGGAGAAACTCGCCCTTTATGCTGAGAGAACTGATTCCGGTGGCCATAAAGTAATGGCGCCGATAGCGCAGGACGCAGACGGTCTCCGTGGCGAGGGCGTCATTGAGCAGCGCGAGCACTGTCTCGACTTTAGCCTTGTACCCGGCAGTCATGGCGCCGTCCTCCAGTCCCTGTCTGGCGCGTGTCCGGAGTGTCTTCACGTCAGTCAGGCCGATAGCTTTCTTGAGGATTTTTTCATTGTTCGACACGCGAGATGCCTGGGTGTCAGATTGCACTGGGGGCACTGTGCTGTCTTTCATGTTCTCCTCCTTAGGGGTCGCTCTCCGCTGGTATAGTCCTTTTTATCCTCGGCCTACTCCCGCGGCAACGGGCTCATGCTGTAGCCGCTTCTCGACGGTCTTCCAATCGATGTTCGAGAAGAAGGCCTCAATGTAGGACGCCCGCTCGGCCGGCTTGTAGTCAAGCAAATAGGCGTGCTCCCACACATCCATGACGAGGACCGGGATGAAGCCGGCGACATTGCCATGCTCGTGCAGGCTGACCCAGTGATTGGAGAGTCGTCCATTCTGGGGATTCGCATAACACATGGCCCACCCCACGCCCCGCATTTTTCCCACGCTGGAGAAATCCAGTTTCCAGCTCTCGTAGCTGCCGAAACTGTCTTCTGCGGCTTTCACGAATGCCGAATCTTGCCCGGGCTTCTTGGCTCCTCCTTTGATCAAATTCTCAAAATAATATTCGTGGAGGACCATCCCATTGTATTCAAACCCCAAGCGACGGGTCAGCTCCGAGTAGGCCGGCATTTCTTCCTGATCGATCTGCCCATCGCTGAGCATTTCTCCAATCTGAGTTGAAAGTTGGTTCGCGGCCTTTACATATCCCTCGTACAACTTCTCATGCATGTCGAGCGTTCGATCAGAAATCCCACTGAGTCCGCATAAATTGAACGGTTTGACATCATAGGGGCGTCGCATGCTTTCCATATGTCTCTCCTACGCGCATCAGCTTGTTCAGAGTGCTGGGAAGGGGTTAAGGTGCCGTCAGGTCAGTGGCTGGCCTCAGCCTTTCGAATCGACAGCGCATGATTCTGATTGTTCACCTTCGCCTCGATACGATCGCCTTTTTTCACTTCTCCCGACATCTCGGTGGTTTTATCTGTATGTAGACGGACCTCTTTACCGTCCTTTACCTTGACGAAATAGTTCCCGCTTTCTACGCGGAACAGTTCGCCTTGGATCATCTTGGATCCTTCAGCCGAGCTACTCTGCATCTTTACGTTCTTTTGCTTGTCATCATCGCTTTGGAAGCCCTGTCGATCATCTACGTGATCCGTTTTCATCACGTCCGAGGGCGAAGGGGAATGTTCTGCCTGCACCGTATTGGAAAGCCCAAGGCACAATAGGATTCCACACGACAGAAACCCTACGAATTTTGGAATAGACACCATGATAGCCTCCTGGGTTAATGGGGACGTCGGACAGTTCTACCTATACTCTCCCAGGAGAACTGAATGACGACCTATCAACATGCCTAGTTTTCTGGTGAAGCATCCCTAGGGGAACCAATCGTGCGGGGGTGGATTCTAACTAGTGAGCCGGAGGCTTGCCAGGAGGTTCGGGAGGGGGGGCGCTGCCTGGTTTGGGTTTCTCCATTGCACCAGGAGAGGGTTCTGGGTCAATTGCCATCTTAGGGTCGACAATTGGAGGTGTCACTGCTGAACGTGGGTCCGGAATCGTCTGAGGGCGCCGTTCTATTCCAGGATCTATGCGAGACGGTGGCGGCTGACTCGGTGCTTGATCCTTATTAGAGGGTGCCTCTACAGGGGGTGAGGAGGGGGGAATGATATCAGCTGCCACCGCTGAGAAAAACCATACTGCCATGATCATGGGCACGAGCAGGAAGACCACCATGGTTCCTTACCCTCTTAAGGGTCGTCTCACGATCCCGGAAAGACGGCCGCTGGAATCTTTGACAGGAAGGGCATTCAATCCCCGCGTTCGCATCAATGCACAGGCGTCAATCAGCAGGTCATCCTCGAAGCAATAGGAAGGGTCGGCTACCATGATCCTATGAACGGCTTCGGACGGTAA
>Ga0068867_100003698_pt1 | contig 10761 bp, 10 predicted proteins | sample KBSMisM32_FD_65649 | JGI IMG/M metagenome (GOLD analysis project Ga0068867, IMG submission 65649) | Miscanthus rhizosphere microbial communities from Kellogg Biological Station, Michigan, USA - KBS Miscanthus M3-2 | ecosystem: Host-associated > Plants > Roots > Rhizosphere > Soil ...
CAACGGGTGATTCGAAAAGCGCCGCGCCGGGACGCGCACCGTTCATGAGGCCACGGGCGATGCCTGTCCGTGCGGTCGACGGACGCAGCGGCGCTGAACCAGACGCGGTGGGCGAGGACGCCTGATCGCGTCCCGACAGCGTCACGTCGAGACGCACCGGCTTACCCGCCAATTCGCTCAGGACCGCCTCGATGCGCCCCGAGTACTGATTTCGGATCCAGTCGAGCTTGAAGCGGTTCGGTACCCGAAGCGTGACGACCGTGCCCGCCGAGTCGTCCTGCGACACCTCAGCCGGCGGCAAGGGTCGGATCCAGGTGTTGAATTGCTGTTCGGGCAGTTCCGAGGCCAGGCGCTCGCAGCCGCGTTGCCAGAGTTCAGTGCTCATTGTGGAGAAGTGCTTCGGAGCGCCGCCATTGTAAGCCTTCGCGGCCTCTCCAGGCGCGGGTTATCCACAGTTGTCGTCGAATCTGGTCCCGCAAGACCGCGACCATTCGTGCCCGGTATTCGTTGACGGTGATGCGTCAGTTTGCTCTAATCACGGGTTTCCCGAAGCGCGCACCAGCGCTCCAGGCCGCGCGTCCCGTGGCTTGTTCGGGCCAACCGCATTCCTGCCGACGGCGCCCCGTCGAGCCTCCTCCGGCGAGCATCATGAAACGCACCTATCAAGCTTCCAAAGTCCGGCGTGCTCGCACGCACGGGTTTCTCATTCGCATGAAAACCCGTGGCGGCCGGGCGGTGATCAATGCACGGCGTGCCAAGGGCCGCAAGCGACTGGCCGTCTGAAACGCCGGTCAGCAGATCGAGCGGGGACTTGGCCGGCTTTGGGCTCCTTGCGCCAATCCGGCGAGCAGTCGAATTCGAGCGGGTTTTGCGCACCAGGCCCTGCGCCATCAGCACTCACTTCGCGGTGCATCACGTTGCGCACGCATTGAGTCGCGAAACGGACGAGAGGGAGCCGCCGGCGCTGAAGTTATCCACAGGAGCCTTCTTAGTCGCGGAGCATGCTGTGGATGACCTTCGTGCTGTGGGCGCGTCCCGGCCGTATGGGCTAAAGTCTCCAGGCGGTTTTCTTCCTCGGTCGCTCGGTCTGGTCGTGCCGAAGCGCCATGCGCGCCGGGCGGTCACGCGGACCCTGTTGAAACGTGAGATGCGCCTGTCGGCGCAGGCCCGCGCGGGCCGACTCGCCGCCGGCCTTTGGGTGGTTCGTTTGCGCGCTGCATACGATCGAGTGGCTTATCGCAGCGCCGCATCGGCGGCATTGCAGCGCGATGTCCGCTCCGAACTCGACGAGTTGATGGGCCACTGCCTCGATGGGCCGGATCGTGCCGGGCGGTTGGGATGACGATCGCCGGTCTCGTCGATGTGCCGCGCCGCCTTCTGATCGGAATCGTTCGCGCTTATCGGCTGTTGCTGAGTCCCTGGCTCGGTAGCAGCTGCCGCTTCACGCCGACCTGTTCGGCGTACACCCTCGAAGCGCTCGAACGCTACGGCGCATTTTCCGGTACCTATCTTGGCGCGCGCCGCATTGCCCGCTGTCACCCGTGGTGCCCGGGTGGATTCGATCCGGTGCCTGAATCGGCGCATCGCTTCTCTGCGCGTCGGCCCGGCGCGGTCCGCTGACCGTCGCACGCAATCCCATTCCCCGATGGACTCGTCTGCCTCATGACCGACATACGCCGCACCCTGCTGTGGGTGGTTTTTTCGATGTCGTTGTTCCTGATCTGGGATGCCTGGAACAAGCACAACGGCCAGCCCTCGTTCTTCAGCCCGACGCCTGCTGGGAAGCCGGCAGTTGTCGGCGCGGCGGGACCCGGCGCATCCGCGGGCGCCGTGCCGGTGCCGAGCGGCACGCCGGCGCCGGTCGCTGCGACGGCTGCACCACCAGCCGCATCGGCTCCGACCGTCGCGACGGCAGAACGCATCACGATCACCACCGATGTGGTCAAGGCGACGCTCGACAGCCTCGGCGGCTCGCTCGACCGCGTCGAGTTGCTCCAGCAGGTCGATCCGTTCGATCCGAACAAGCACGTGGTGCTGCTCGACCAGTCGGCGCAGCGCCTCTACGTGGCCCAGACTGGGCTTGTTCCGCCTGCCGGCGGTGCCGGTTTGCCGAACCACCACACGCCGATGACGATTGCGCCCGGCGAGCGAACCTTGCAGCCGGGCCAGAACCAGTTGCAGGTTCGCTTCGCGAGCGCACCGGTCGGCGGCGTCAAGCTCGTCAAGACCTACACTTTCCGGCGCGGCGACTACGTCATCGGCGTCACCCACGAGGTCGTCAACGAATCGAGTGCGCCGGTCAATCCGCGGCTCTACCTGCAGCTGGTGCGTGACGGCAATGCGCCGGAAGGCGAGTCGAGCTTCTACTTCACGTTCACCGGTCCGGCGGTCTACACCGACAGCCAGAAATTCAAGAAGATCGACTTCAAGTCGATCGAAAAACACAAGCCCGGCGAAAAGCCGGACCATGACACCGTGGCCGACAACGGCTGGGTCGCGATGGTGCAGCACTACTTCGCCTCGGCATGGCTGATCGACAAGCCCGGCTCCCCGCCGATCTCGCGGGAGTTCTTCACGGGCAAGGTCGACACCAACACCTACTCGGTCGGAATGTTCGTGCCGGTCGGCGAGCTGGCGCCGGGCGCGAGCAAGACGCTCGACGCGCGTCTCTTCATCGGTCCGCAGGAAGAAAACCGGCTCGCGCAGATCGCGCCCGGGCTCGAGCTCGTCAAGGACTACGGCTGGTTCACGATACTCGCCAAGCCGCTGTTCTGGCTGCTGACGCAGCTCCACAAGCTGATCGGCAACTGGGGTTGGGCGATCGTCGGCCTCGTCGTGCTGTTGAAGATCGCCTTCTTCTGGCTCAACGCGACGGCATACCGGTCGATGGCGAAGATGAAGGCGATCAACCCGAAGATCATGGAGATGCGGGAGCGCCTGAAAGACAAGCCGCAGCAGATGCAGCAGGAGATGATGCGCATCTACCGCGAGGAGAAGGTCAATCCGCTCGGCGGCTGCCTGCCGATCGTGGCGCAGATGCCGTTCTTCATCGCGCTCTACTGGGTTCTGCTGTCGAGTGTCGAGATGCGGCATGCGCCATGGATCGGCTGGATCACCGACCTGTCGGCGAAGGACCCCTTCTTCATCCTGCCGCTGCTGATGACCGCGACCAGCGTATTCCAGGTCTGGTTGAACCCGACCCCGCCGGATCCGGTGCAGGCGAAGATGATGTGGATCATGCCGCTCGTGTTTTCGGTGATGTTCTTCTTTTTCCCGGCCGGCCTCGTGCTGTACTGGCTGACGAACAACATCCTGTCGATCGCCCAGCAGTGGCTGATCAACAAGCAGCTCGGCGTGCTCGGCAAGTAGCCACGCCGGCAAGGCAGCCCGCGTCGCGTGGCCGGTCGCCGGGCCACTTCGCCTGCAGCCGCTAGAGGCTTCATGCCGGCGCGCCACGAGGAACCCATCGTCGCGATCGCGACCGCGAGCGGACGCGGGGCGATCGGCATCGTCCGCGTCTCCGGGCGCGACCTGCGACCGTTGGCCCGAGCAATCTGCGGCGAGGTGCCGGAGCCGCGGCGAGCGACCGTGCTGCCGTTTCTCGCTGGCGACGGCGACGCGCTCGATCGCGGTCTCGCGATCTACTTTGCGGCGCCGCATTCGTACACCGGGGAAGACGTGCTCGAACTGCAGGCGCATGGCGGCACCGTGGTGCTGCAATTGCTGTTGTCGCGTTGCCTGGAAGCCGGCGCTGAGGTCGATCCGCAGAGCGGTCTCGCAGTGCAGCCGGGCCTGCGCCTCGCCGAGCCGGGCGAGTTCACCGAGCGAGCATTCTTGAACGACAAGCTCGATCTGGCGCAGGCCGAGGCCGTCGCGGACCTGATCGAGGCGAGCACGGAGGCGGCCGCGCGTTCGGCCAGCCGCTCGCTGAGCGGAGCGTTCTCGACCGAGGTCGACACGCTGCGCGATGCGCTGATCGATCTGCGCATGCTGGTCGAAGCGACCCTCGATTTCCCGGACGAGGAGATCGATTTCCTTGAGCGGGCCGATGCGCGCGGCCGTCTCGGCCGCATCGTCGAAACCCTCACGGCCGTTCTCGGCCGGGCTCGCCAAGGCGTGCTGTTGCGGGAAGGGGTCAAGGTGGTTCTCGCCGGTCAACCCAATGTCGGCAAGAGCTCGCTGCTGAATGCGCTGGCGGGCGCCGAGCTCGCGATCGTCACGCCGGTTCCCGGCACCACGCGAGACCGGATTGCCGAGACGATCCAGATCGAGGGCGTACCGATCCACGTGGTCGATACGGCCGGATTGCGCGACACCGTCGACGAGGTCGAGCGCATCGGCGTCGCACGCACCTGGAGCGAGATCAGTGGCGCCGATGCCGTCGTCTTCCTGCACGACCTCTCGCGCATCGACGAGGCAACCTACGCCGGCGAAGAAGCCCGACTTCTCGAGCAGCTCGTGTCGCAGCGGATCGTGCCAGGCCATCTGATCCATGCCTACAACAAGAGCGACATCGCGGCCGCGGCGACCGTTCCGGCCGGCGGGCTCGCACTCTCGGCGAAGACGGGAAACGGCTTGTCCGACCTGCGCCGAAAGCTGCTCGAGGTGGCCGGCTGGCAATCGGCGCCAGAAGGCGTGTTCATGGCGCGTACGCGCCATCTCGACGCACTCCATCGAACCTCCGAGCACCTGCGGATCGCCGGACTTCATGCGGACCAGCGTGATGCAGCGCTCGAGTTGCTCGCCGAGGAGCTGCGTCTTGCTCACGAGGCGCTCGGCGAAATCACCGGCGCTTTCACACCGGACGATCTGCTCGGCGTCATCTTCAGCCGGTTTTGCATCGGCAAGTGATCGGCCGTGCGCTCGGTTCTTGCCAGACGCAGCGGCATCCGGATAATTCAGTCAGGAGGCGCGCCGGCTCGAACGATCAACCGCAGCGCGAAAGCCGATGGACATCGACGAGTTGGTGCGTGCGGTACAGACGTTGAACGCCGAGGATGCGTTCCGGCCTCGGCTTTCCTTCGATCAATGGCGCACGCTTGCGCCCTATCTCGGTCGCCATGAGATTCGAGCCGGCGACTTGCTGATCAAGCAGGGCGACGCCGACCGCTCGATGTACCTGATCGCCCAAGGCACGATGCAGATCTTCATGAGCGGCGCGCCGCCTGGAAGCAGCAAGGTGGCGATTCTGCGGGCCGGCTCCGTCGTCGGCGAGCCGGGGCTGTTCGGCGATACCCACCGCATGGCGAACGTCGAGGCGATGACGCCGTGCGTGGTCTGGGCGCTGCGGGGTCCGCGGATGGAGGAGCTGGCGCAACGCTCGCCGGTTCTCGCGCTCGAGCTGCTGCGCGCGGCCGGCGCCGTGATGGCGGTGCGGATGCGCGCCAACATGACGCGGCAGACGCCGATCTCCTAGGTGCCTTGGTCCGGCGCGGGCGCGCCGCCCGGCGCCTTTGCCGGCCCGCCGCGCTTCAGCAGCGAGGCCTCGGTTCGCGCGAGCGGCTCGGGGCGGCCCGACACCACCAAGGTGTCGCCGGCACCGAGCACCAATCCGGGGTCCGGCTGCTGCACGGAGCCGGAGGCACGCCGTACCGAGACGACGGTCACGTCGTCGGCCAGCAGGCCGGGGCTGCCGATCGATCGGCCGACCGCACGCGCACCGGGTGTCAGCGTCACGGTCAGCAGGCGCTCGTGCTGCAGCTCGTCGACGGTGTCGTCGTCGGCGCCGTGGAAGTAGCCGCGCAAGAGGCCGTAGCGCGCGTCGCGCTGCTTCTGCACCATGCGCAGGACGCGCCGCATCGGCACGCCGACCAGCGCAAGCGCGTGACTCGCCAGCATCAGCGACCCTTCGATCGCCTCCGGCACGACCTCGGTGGCGCCCGCCGCCTGCAGGCGCTCGAGGTCGCTGTCGTCGATCGTGCGCACGATGACCGGCACCTTGGGCGCGTGGGCCTGCACGATCTGCAGGATCTTCAACGCCGATGGCGTGTCGTGGTAGGTGACGACGACGGCGCGTGCGCGTGACAGACCCGCGGCCGTCAGGCTCTGCAGTCGCGCGGCGTCGCCGAAGACGACGCTGTGACCAGCCGCGGCCGCCTGTCGCACGCGGTCCGGGTCGAGGTCGAGCGCCATGTAGGGGATCGACTCGCCCTCCAGCAGCCGGGCCAGATTCTGACCGCTGCGACCGTAGCCGGCGATGATGATGTGGCCTTCGGTGTTGATCGAACGTTTGGCAATCGTCGTCATCGCGACCGACTGCATCAGCCAGTCGTTCGCCGACAGGCGCATCACGATGCGGTTGCTGTACAGGATCAGGAATGGCGTCGCCAGCATCGACAGCACCATGCTGGCGAGGACGGGGCTTTGGAGCGCCGGCGGCAGCAGCTTCTGCTGGGTCGCGAGCGCGAGCAGCACGAAGCCGAATTCGCCGGCTTGCGCGAGGTAGAGGCCGGTGCGCAGCGCGACCCCGGGGCCGGCGCCGAAGAGCCGCGCCAGCACCGTCACGAGCGCGAACTTGAAGACCACCGGCATCACGGTCAGCAGCAGCACCAGCGGCCATTGCCGGATCACCGCGGCGGCGTCGAGCTTCATGCCGATCGTGATGAAGAAGAGGCCGAGCAGGACGTCGTGGAACGGACGGATGTCGGTCTCGACCTGGTGCTTGTATTCGGTCTCCGCGATCAGCATCCCGGCGACGAATGCGCCGAGCGCGAGCGACAGCCCCGCGTGTTCGGTCAGCCAGGCCAGGCCGAGCGTCACCAGCAACAGGTTCAGGACGAACAGCTCCTCGCTCTTGCGCCGGACCACGATCGTCAGCCACCAGCGCATCACGACCTGTCCGCCGACCAGCAGCACCGTCAGCAACACGCCGGCCTTCAGCGCAGCGAGCGCGAGTTCGCTCGCCAGCGCCTCGGGCGACGAACCGAGCGCCGGAATCAGCACCAGCAACGGCACGACCGCAAGGTCCTGGAACAGCAGCACGCCCATCACCCGGCGGCCGTGTTCGGTCTCGAGTTCGAGGCGTTCGGCCATCAGCTTGACGACGATCGCCGTGCTGCTCATCGCGAGCGCCCCGCCGAGCGCGACGGCGCTCTGCCAGCCCAGGCTCCATGAGCGCCCGAGGAACGCGTAGCCCGCGGTCAGCAAGGCGTTGCCGATGACGGCGCCCAGCATCGTCAGGCCGACCTGGCTCAAACCGAGGCCGAACACGAGCCGGCGCATGCTGCGCAGCTTCGGCAAATTGAATTCGAGGCCGATGACGAACATCAGGAACACCACGCCGAACTCGGCGAGGTAGCTCACTGCGGAGGAGTCCTTCGCGAGACCGAGCGCATGCGGCCCGATCAGCACGCCGACGGCGAGGTAGCCGAGCATCGGCGGCAGGCGCGCGAGCCGGCACAACACCGCGCCGGCTACCGCGGCGACGAGGAAGAGCAGCACCAGTTCGAGCGTCGTGGCCATCGTGCGAGGGCACCAGCGAGACGCGTGCCATCACGCGCGCAGGCAACCCTAGAATCGGCCGATCCTACCGGGCGTCTCGCGAAGCAGTGTCTGCCGACCTTCCTTTCGATCCTGCACGAGCGCTGCAACTGGCACGCGACACCCTCGACATCGAGGCGCGTGCGCTGATGGGGCTGAAGGCGCGCCAGGGCGATGGCTTCACGCGTGCGGTCGAGGCGATGCTGGCCTGTCGCGGCCGGGTCGTCGTGATGGGCATGGGCAAGAGCGGCCATGTCGGCCGCAAGATCGCGGCGACGTTGGCCTCGACCGGCACGCCTGCGATGTTCGTCCATCCCGCCGAGGCCAGCCATGGCGACCTCGGCATGGTGACGACCGGCGACGTCGTCCTGGCGATCTCGAATTCGGGCGAGAGCGACGAGCTTGCCGCAATCATTCCGGCGATTCGGCGCATCGGCGTGACCTTCATCGCGATGACCGGACGATCCGACAGCAGCCTGGGCGAAGTGGCCGACATCATTCTCTCGAGCGCGGTCGACCAAGAGGCGTGCCCGCTCAACCTCGCGCCGACTGCGAGCACGACGGCGCAAATGGCGCTCGGCGATGCGCTGGCGGTGGCACTGCTCGATGCGCGCGGTTTTCGGGAGGAGGATTTCGCCCGGTCCCATCCGGGCGGGAGCCTCGGCCGGAAGCTCCTGATCCACGTCCGCGACCTGATGCGCAGCGGCGATGCGGTCCCCCGCGTCGGGCCGGAGACGCCGTTCACCGAAATGCTGCGCGAGATGACGGGGAAGGGTCTGGGCTTTACCGCCGTCACTCGGCCGAACGGGACGGTCCTCGGAATCTTCACCGATGGTGACCTGCGGCGCTTGATCGAGCGGGGCGGCGACCTGCGGGTGCTGCGCGCCGTCGACGTGATGCACACGGGACCCAAGCTGGTGCGAGCCGATGCGTTGGCGGTCGATGCAGCCCAGGTCATGGAACAGCATCGCATCACCAGCGTGCTGGTCGTAGATGCCGCCGGCGCGCTGTGCGGCGCACTGAATTCGAACGACCTGATGCGCGCCAAGGTGATCTGACGTGCGCGTTCCGTCGATCGAGCCGACGCTGTCCTTCCCGCCAGAGCTGCTGCTCGCCGCGCGCGGTTCGGGTGCGGGTATCCGCGCCGCCATCTTCGATGTCGACGGCGTGCTGACCGACGGCACGATCTACATGAACGAGCACGGCGAAGCGCTGAAGGCATTTTCGACGCTCGACGGCCATGGCCTCAAGCTGCTGGCGCGCGGCGGCATCGCGCCGCTCGTGATCACCGGCCGCGATTCGCCCGCGGTGCGACGGCGCGTCGCCGATCTCGGCATCGCGCACGCGCTGTACGGGGTCGGCGACAAGCTCGCCGCGGCAACGCCGCTGCTCGAGCAACTCGGCTTCGACTGGAATGCACTGGCGGTGATGGGCGACGACTGGCCCGACCTGCCGCTTCTGAGTCGAGCCGGGTTCGCATGTGCGCCCCCCAACGCGCACGCCGAAGTGCTCGCGATGGTCGATCACGTGACCCGCGCCCCCGGCGGCGCCGGGGCAGCGCGCGAATGCTGCGACCTGCTGCTGATCGCCGCTGGCCGCTATGCCGATTTGCTGCGCAGCGACCTGACGACGCTGGACCGCTCCTGGTGACGGATCTGCAGCCGGGCGTCGCGATCGATTCGCGCGCGCCGACCCTGCCCCGAGAAGCGTGGCCCTCGCGGCTCGGCCGCCTGGTGATGTCGTATCTGCCGCTGCTCGTGATGGGCTTGCTGGCACTCGGCACCTGGTGGCTCGTCGCCAACACGCCGGTGCCCGCCGGGCCGGGCACGGCGGCTCCGCTCCGGCACGAGCCGGACTACACGATGCGCCAGTTTACGGTGCTTCGCTTTGCGCGCGACGGCTCGTTGCGGACGAAGATCGAGGGCGACGTGGCACACCACTATCCGGATACGGACACGCTCGAGGTCGAGAACCCGCGCATTCGCGCCGTCGGGCCCGACGGCTCGGTGACATTGGCGTCGGCCCGGCGCGCCCTCGTCAATGGCGACGGCAGCGAGGCGCAATTGCTCGACAGCGCGCATGTCGTCCGCGAAGCGACACCGACCGAAGAGGCGATCGATTTCCGCAGCGAGTTCCTGCACGTCTTTGTCAACACAGAGCGGGTCCGCTCGCATGTGCCCGTGCGGGTCCAGCAAGGAACGACCGAGGTGCTGGCGGCGGCGATGGAATACGATAACCTGGCGCGCGTGGTCGACCTGAAGGGCCGGATGCACGGTGTCTTTGCGCCGCCGCCGGGCCGCGGCGCGGCAGCCGGCAAGGCGCCGAAACCGTGACCGATCCGGCGTCCTCTTCGTCGGCGGGCAACGCGCCGCTGGTCTATATCACCGGGGCCTCGAGCGGCATCGGCCAGGCGCTGGCCGAACGTTTTCATCGAGCCGGCTACCGTCTGGCGCTGGTCGCTCGACGCGCAGCGGAGGTGCAGGCCTGGGCCGAGCGCATGCAGCTCGAGCCGCGGACGTTCGCGGTGTACGGTGCCGATGTCCGCGACATTCCGGCGATCACGGGCGCCGGACGGGATTGCCTGGCGGCCCAAGGCGTTCCCGACGTCGTCATTGCGAACGCCGGCATCAGCGTCGGCATGGACACGGCGCTGGTCGAGGATCTCGACGTGATGCGCGCGACGTTCGAGACCAACAACCTCGGCATGGCGGCCACGTTCCAGCCGTTCGTGGCACCGATGATCGCGCGGCGCACCGGCGCACTGGTCGGTATCGCCAGCGTCGCCGGCATCCGCGGTCTGCCCGGGCACGGGGCCTACTGTTCAAGCAAGGCGGCCGTGATCAGCTATTGCGAAAGCCTGCGGGGTGAACTGCGGCCGAGCGGCGTGCGCGTCGTGACGTTGTTGCCGGGCTACATCGACACGCCGCTGACCCAGGGCAATCGATACGGCATGCCGTTCCTGATGCCGGCCGAGGCGTTTGCCGAACGCGCGCACGCTGCCATCACCCAGGGCGCGAGCTACCGCGTCATCCCCTGGCAGATGGGCTGGGTCGCCAAGTTGCTGCGGGCGCTGCCGAACCCGTTGTTCGACCGCCTGCTGGCAAGCCGTCCGCGCAAGCGCCGTCGCTCCGGGTCATGAAAAAAGGCGATGGGCCACAGCGCACCGCCTCTTGAGTTCTGGCACCGCTGAGCGGTGCCGGCAATCGACAGAGCGGCTCAGTAACCGCCGCGGCTGCCGCCGCCACCACCGCCGGAGCGGCCACCGCCACCGCCGCCATAGCC
>Ga0068867_100003700_pt1 | contig 10759 bp, 8 predicted proteins | sample KBSMisM32_FD_65649 | JGI IMG/M metagenome (GOLD analysis project Ga0068867, IMG submission 65649) | Miscanthus rhizosphere microbial communities from Kellogg Biological Station, Michigan, USA - KBS Miscanthus M3-2 | ecosystem: Host-associated > Plants > Roots > Rhizosphere > Soil ...
GAAGAAGATGATGCCGGTGGTGTAGCTGCCGGTGTATTCCTTGGAGGTGCCGAAGAACATGCCGAGGAGGAAGCCGCCGAGACCGCCGCCGCAACCGACGAGACCGGTCATGACGCTGATATCCTTGGCAAAGCGCTGCGGGAGGAGCTGGAACACGGAGCCATTGCACATGCCGAACGCGCCGGAGGCGATGAAGAAGGCGCCTCCGCAGATCCAGAGGTTGTTGGTCAGCGCGGCACCGACCATGGCGACGGCGGCGATCGAGTAGAAAATGCTCAGGGCGCGGATGCCGCCGAGCTTGTCGGCGAACGCACCGCCCATCGGGCGGCCAAGTGCGCCGACCAGCGTGCAGAACGCGGCCATTTCACCGGCGTGCACGGGGTTGAGGTGAAACTGGTCCTTGAAGTAGATGGCGAAGGCGGTGGCGAGGCCGACGAAGCCGCCGAAGCTGATGGTGTAAAAGAAGCAGAACCAGTGGGCGTCGCGCTCGGCGAGCAGGCGCACGTAGTCGGAAAGTTTCTTCTTTTTGAATTCGCCGGGAGGCTCCTTCGAGAAAATGGCATAGAGCACGAACGCGAGGCCGAGGGGGATGAGTGCGAAACCGAACACGGCCTGCCAGCCCCAGGCGGCGGCGATGCGGGGTGCGAGCAGGTGGTCGATCACCACGCCGACGTTGCCCGCACCGGCGAGACCGAGGACGACGCCCTGCATGTGGGGCGGATACCAGCGTCCGGACTGGGGCAGCGCCACAGCGAAGCTGGCGCCGGCGATGCCGAGGACCACGCCGAGCATCAGTGCCTGATTGAGGGAGGACAGGCCGACCTGCCAGGCGACAACCAAGCCGGCCATCACGATGAGCTGGGCGATGATACCGGTGGTCTTGGTGCCGATGCGGTCCACCAGCATGCTCAGGGCGATGCGTAAAATGGCACCGGCCAGGATGGGCGTGGAGACCATCAGGAATTTCTGCTGGGCGTTGAGCCCGAGTTGCGGGGCGATCAACGCGCCGAGCGCGCCAAGAATGGTCCAAACCATGAAGCTGACGTCGAAATAAAGAAACGACGTGGCGAGTGTGGGCCAATGACCGGATTTTTTGAGCTGAGCGATGTTCATAGAGCGGTGCGCAAAATCGCGCACCCACGCATATGAGCTAAATTCATACCGGATTTTGATTATATCTAATCATAGTTTTAACATGAATGATGAATTAAATTAATCAATGCGTGTTTACCTAGGGGCAGAGGTTGTGCTCATCTCTTTTCGAGAGGCGTAAACGAACCGGGTGCCACGAAGAAATATCGAGGCCGGTTCGGCTTTTCCTTGTTCGGGAGGTGATTTGAAGGAGCGCTGAATTTTGGTTTTTCGTCAGGAATCTCTGGATACGTACGACCTGCGGTTTCGGGTGGTCGAAAAAGCGCAGGCGGGCGTCGGTGCGATTAGACCACCGTTTGCACTGGTGATTTCACCAGGTTTTGTAACCGAGGAACTTGCCGCACATCTCGATTTTTACCCGGTCGCCTTTTGGATCGGCGACGCGGTCGACGGTCATGGTGAAGTCGATCGCGCTCATGATGCCGGCGCCAAATTTTTCCTCGATGAGGGCCTTCAGCGTGGGACCATAGACATAGATGATCTCTTGGAACCGGTATTGAAGCGGTTCCTTGGATACGGTGGAGGCGGCTTCGCCTTTGTTGGCGAATTCGGTGAGGGCTTCGGCGATCTCAGGACCGAGGTCGAGCGCGGTGGCGACACGGGCGGCGGAGTCGGCGGGGAGGGCGTTTTCACCGAGGCAGGCGGAGGTGGTGTAAACCTCGGAGAGGCCGGCGGCCTCCGCGAGGGCGGCCCAGGTGAGGCCGCGGGCTTTTTTGGCGTCGAGGATGAGGGCGGTGAGAGCGGCTTTGGTCATGGTTAAAAAGAAGGGCGGCCTGGTTGGGGCCGCCCTTGATGGGTTATGATCGGTAGAGGTCCAGGCCTCGGGGATCAGAGGTTGAGGGTGAGCTGCAGGTAGGCGTAGGAAGCGTCCTTGGAGCCGCCAGAGGAGGCAGCGCTCCAGGATTCCTTGATGTAGTCGCCACGGAAGTAGTGGGCGACACCACCTTCGAAGTTGACGTAAGGCACAGGGGAGTAGCTGACGATGAAGTCCACTTCTTCGCCGAGGTCAGCGCTGTTGCCGGAGTTGATGCCGTATCCCTTGCCGTGGGTGGAGCCATCGTGGCCGACGAAGGTCTGGTCCGTTCCCTTGGAGGGCGTGCGGGCAACACCGCCGACGTTATACCAATAGTCATTAGTATTATCGAGGCTCTGGAGGTGGCCTTCCAAGGCAACCCTGAGCTTGGAGGTCGGCTTGGCCTCAAGCGCCAAGCGGATATCGTGCAAGTTCTGCAGGCTGTTCAAATCCATGTAGCCATAGAAGAAGTGCGTCGTGGCGAACTGGTTTTGGAACGTGTTGGACTCGCCGTCTTTGGCGTTTTTGTCACCCGAGGCGTAGCTGTAGGTGAGAGACAGGCGGGGCTGCCAGGCGAGATCCGACCAAGTGTAGCCAACCTGGGCGATGGCGGCGTAGGCGTCCTGGGTCAGCTCGGGAGCAGCAGCGATCGTGCTCGGCTTGTTGATCGGAAGGATGGCCGTGCCGGTGGCCGTGCGGTTGTTGATCGTGCCGAACTGATGCATGGCTTCGGCGGTGTAGTCCCAGTTGCCGTAGGCACCGGGCTTCGACTTGATGCGCAGACCGGCCGTGTAGAGATCTTGGATGTAGGGCTGACGGAAGGGTGCGGCCACGCCGCTCCAATCTTCATTGACGCTGTCTTTCTCGACATTGCGGCTGTAGATATACGTCTCGACGATCTGCTTGTCGGTGATGCCGGGGAGCTTCGTCAGATTGAAGTAGGCGCCGGAGAACTTGTCGTTCTTGTAGTGGGATTCGTCGAAGTTGTTGTTGTCTTGGTAGACGACACCGCTGGTGAACACATCGACGCCGCCGAGGGAGTTCTGATAACGGACCTTGGCCGCATCAAAGCTACGTCCGTTGTTGTTCCACAGGAAATTGCCGACCTGGCGCTGATCACCGTAAACGAGTTCCTGACGACCGAGCTTGGCCGAGACGGGAAACTCCTTGTGGTTGCCGATGAAAATGTAGGCCTGGTGGAGGCTGAGGTCGGAATTGTTTTCCTGCAGACCCTCGCCCGCCTTGATACCGGGAGCGTTGGCGATTTCGGTGGCGTTGCCCACTTGTGGCTTAAACGAAGTGCCGTTATGGCCGCGCTCGTCGTCGATGGAGAGACTGGAGCGGCCCTGCACGAAGACCTGATACCATTTGTCTGTGTAGCCGATGCGGGGCATGATGCGCAGCAGGCCGTAGGTGTTGTTGTTGTCGAAACGATCGTTGTTGAGCGTCGTTCCGGTCGGCTTGCCGGCGGCGAAGTCGCGGTTCTGACCACCGGAGGTGAAGCCGGCGTCGTCCTTGTCTTCAAGGCGGGCGCGGACGTTCACACCGATGTCCCACTGGGCCATATACGGATCGACGGCGCGGAGCTTGAAGTTGGTGAAGCCGGGGTAGGCGGGCGGGGGGAGCGGATAGAATTGCGCGGAGGCAATCGAGGCGGCCCACGTGGTGGCGAGGGCTGCGAGCAGTGTGCGAGTGTTTTTGTTCATAGTATTGTTTGCTGTTGGCTGCGGACCTGGCGGGGAAAGTGATTTAGGCGTGGGCGAGCGCGGGCTGTCCGGCTTTGCCGGGGCGGTGGTGCGAACGCTCGTTCAGGAAGTGCAGGAGATACTCGCGGAGGCGGTAATACTCGGGGTCTTCCAGAAGCTGTTTGCGGGTGCGCGGACGCTCGAAATTGACCTCAAGGATGTCGCCGACCGTGGCCTCGGGGCCGTCGGTCATCATCACGACGCGGTCGGAGAGGTAGAGCGCCTCGTCGACGTCGTGGGTGACCATCAACGCGGTCTTCTGGTCGCGCTGCCAGAGATCGAGGAGCACGTCCTGCAACTCGTATTTGGTGAGCGAGTCGAGCATGCCGAACGGCTCGTCGAGCAGGAGCATCTTGGGCGACAACGCGAAGGCGCGGGCGATGCCGCAACGCTGGCGCATGCCTTGGGAGAGTTCGCCGGGGCGCTTGTGCATCGCCTCGCCGAGACCGACGATCGTGAGGTAATACTCGGCGATCTGGCGGCGTTCGAGTTTTGACGCCGTGTAGTAGGCCTGGTCCACGCCCATCATGACGTTTTCAAAGGCGGTGAGCCAGGGCAGGAGGCAGGGCGCCTGGAACACGACGCCGCGGTCAGGGCCGGCACCGACCACTTCCTTGCCGGCGAGAATCACACCGCCGGTGGTGGCTTCGGTGAGGCCCGCGACCATGGATAGGACGGTGGACTTGCCGCAGCCGGAGTGGCCAATGAGGGTGATGAACTCGCCCTTCTTCACGCCGAGGTCGAAGTCGCGCACCACGGTGAGCGGGCCCTTGGGCGTGGGGAAGGTTTTAACGAGTTGGGAAATTTCGAGGAATTTGCTCATGACGTGCGGCGCGCTCAGGCGATTTGGATGCTTTCGCGTTTTTCCTCGTCGGGCCGGCGGGGCGGCCGATTGACGCGGGGGGCGTCGAGATCCTCGGGGAGAATCTCGGGGCGGATCAGTTTCTTGGTGACCGAGGTCTTGCGGGCGGCGTTGAAGCCGAGGAGCTGGTTGGTCACGAGGGCGCGGAGGCGCTTGAACTCGGGATCGTGGTTGAGGGCGGTGCGGTCGCGGGGGCGGGTGAGCGTGACGGGAACGGAGTCGCCGAGGGTGGCGCCCGGTCCGATGGTCAGCGGGATGATGCGGTCGGCGAGAAGCAGGGCCTCGTCCACGGAGTTGGTGATGAGGACGACGGTCTTGCGCTCGGACTGCCAGATGCTGGCGATCTCATCCTGGAGCGTGGCGCGGGTGAGGGCGTCGAGCGCGCCGAGCGGTTCGTCGAGGAGGAGGATGCGGGGATTGATCGCGAGCGTGCGGGCGACGGACACGCGCTGGCGCATGCCGCCGGAGAGCTGCTTGGGCAGGCGGTCCTTGGCGTGGCTGAGCTTCACCATCGCGATGTATTTCTCGACGTGGGCCTGGCGCTTGGTGGCGTCCCACTGCGGGAAGACCTGGTTCACCGCGAGGGCGATGTTTTCGTAAACCGTGAGCCAGGGGAGCAGGCTGTAGTTTTGGAAAACGAGACCGCGGTCGGGGCCGGGGCCCTGCACGATCTTGCCTTCCAGGCTGACCTCGCCCGAGTCGGGTTTGATCAGGCCGGCGATGAGGGAGATGAGCGTCGTCTTGCCCTGGCCGGAGTAGCCGACGATAGCGACGAATTCGCCCTCGGCGATGGACAGGTTCACGTTCGACAGCACGCTGTGGCCGCCGAAGTGCTTGGAGACGTTTTTGAGTTCGAGGAAGGCCATGGAGTTTAGCTGATGGCCTTGAAGCGGGCCTCGACGAGGGACATCAGGCGGTCGAGGATGAGACCGACCAAGCCGATGGTGATGATGGAGAAAATAATGTGCTCGTAGATGAGGGCGTTGTATTCCTGCCAGAGAAAGCCGCCGGCGCCGGGGCGGCCGGTGAGCATCTCGGCGGCGACGATCGCGAGCCACGCGATACCCAGGCTCAGGCGGAAGCCGGTGAACATGTAGGGTAGGGTGGCGGGGATGAGGATCTTGGTGAGCATCTTCCAGCGGGAGAGCTTCAGCACGCGGCCGACGTTGAGATAATCCTGCGGCACGGCGCGCACGCCGACGGCGGTGTTGAGCACGGTCGGCCACATGCCGCACAATGCGATGGTGAACAGGGCGGCGTAGGTGCCGGCTTCCGAGCCGGTGCGCATGAAGAGCACGAGACCGAGGGGGAGCCACGCGAGCGGAGAGACGGGCCGCAGCACCTGGATGAGCGGATCGAACATCTTGGTGAAGGTCGGAGAGAGTCCGAGGAAGAATCCGACGGGCACGCCCACGACGAGCGCGATGATGTAACCCTGGGCGACGAGAATCAGGGAATACCAAGTGAAACGAAGGATGCCCTGGTCCATCTCGCCACGCTTGGCGAAGGGATCGACGATGTAGGGTTTGCTGGACTGCCAAGTCTCGATGACGTTGGGCAGATCAGGGATGAGGCCGACACGCTTTTCCTCGAAGGAACCTTGGATGGCTTCCCAGATTTCGGGAGAGGTCTTTTTGATGTCCTTTACCTCACCGGCCTGAATCTTGGTGCGAACGGCTTTCCAGTGGGCTCCGCCTTCGGGCAGACCCGTGACGATGGCACCGACTTCGTCGAGGCTGCTCGTGAGGACGTAGGTCTTCTTGCCGGCAACGATATGCCAAGTGACGAGCATGATAAGCATGCCGATGACGGGCAGGATGAGCCAATCGAGTTTAAATTTGTTCATGATGGGAAAGTCGGTTGTCTGTCTGGCGAGCGCACGGCTCGCCGCTTCCCGTCCCCCCACCGCGGTTTTGCGGCGGGGGGACGGGTTAAGGAGCTGAGATGTCGAGGATGTGGCCGGTTAGCCCTTCAGGTTTTTGACTGCGAAGCCCTTGGCGTAAGCCTCGGGGTTCTTCGGATCGAAGGTCACGCCGTCGAAGAGCGTCTCCGGGGTCATGTCGATCGCGGGTGCGGAAACCCCGATCTCGGCCATGGCCTCGGTGTAGATGTCGGTGCGCATGACGCGCTTGGTGATCGCGTCGTAGTCGGGCGCGCCGGTGACCATGCCCCAGCGGCGGTATTGGGAAAGGAACCACGTCGCATACTTCGGCTGGGGGAAGTTGCAGTTGCGCTTGCTGAAGTGCATCGGGAACTCGTCCTTGACCTTGCGGCCGTCGCCGTAGTCGAGATCGCCGAGCAGGCGGCCGAGGATGATTTCCTTCTGGCAGTTGATGTAGGTCGCCTTGGAGACGATTTCGCACTGCTCGGGGCGGTTCTTCATGTCGTCGAGCCAGACGCTGGCCTCATGGAGGGCCTTGAGGACGGCTTTGACCGTCTTCGGGTTCTTGTTGGAGAACTCCTCGGTGAAGGCGCAGACCTTCTCGGGGTGGTCCTTCCACATGTCCTGGGTGGTGACGGAGGTGTAGCCGATCTTGTCAGCGATGGCGCGGGCGCCCCACGGCTCGCCGACGCAGAAGCCGTCCATCTTGCCGATCTTCATGTTGGCCACCATCTGGGCGGGCGGAACGACGATGAGGTTGACGTCCTTGTCGGGGTTGATGCCGCCGGCGGCGAGGTAGTAGCGCATCCACATGGCGTGGGTGCCGGGGGGAAAGGTCATCGCGAAGGTGAGCGGCTCACCGAGGCTGTTGGCCTGATCGACGAAGGGCTTGAGCGCCTTGGGGTCGGCACCGACCTTGCCCTTGAACTCGGTTTTGAGGGAGATGGCCTGACCGTTGCGGTTCATCAGCCAAGGGATGATCATCGGCTTCTTGGGGGAGCCGGCGAGGCCCATGGTCGAGGCCAGCGGCATGCCGATGAGCATGTGGGTGGCCTGGATGGAACCGGTGGAAAGGTTGTCACGGATGGCGGCCCAGTTGGCGCCTTTGGTCACCTTGGAGTTGATGCCGTATTTTTTGAACAGACCCTTTTCGTGGGCGATCACGATGGGGGAGCAGTCCGTGAGCGCGATCATACCGAAGTTGATATCGGTGGTCTCGGGCGCTTGGGATGCGCCGACGTCGGGCGCGGACCAGCCTTTGGGCAGGTTCGAGAGGAGGGCGGCGGCACCGAGGCCCTTGGCCGCGGTGGAGAAGAATGCGCGGCGGTTGAGTCGGCGCAGGTTGCTGGAATCAGGCGTGGGCGAGTTCATGGTCTTGGCGTTTGCGTGGTGATTTCTGGGCAAGGTGGTAAAGGTCGGAGCGGAAAGCGCGTTGGCCGAGATCGGCGGGGACGGTGACACCCGCAGGGAGGAAACGATGGCGGTTGAAGCCGTCGATGAGCCAGGAGGCGCGGGCTTCAGTCGGATCGTTGGCTCCGTTGTGATGATAACGGATGAAATCGGTGGCGGGCACGGTGTGGCCGTGGCCGGAATCAAACGGTCCCACCAGGCTGGCCTGGATGACGCGGGCAGGGACGTTCATGTATTCGCGTCGGGCGAGCAGATTGCACAGCTCGGGACGGAACTCGGGGTCGTCGCAAAGGGCGGCCGCCTCGGAGAGGGCGCCGATCATGGCGAGGTGTTCGGCCGGGCGGTTTTCGGCGAAATCGCTGCGCACCATCAGCACTTTCTCGGCGTGGCCCGGTGCGAGATCGGGGCTGACGGAGGGGCACCAGCCGATCTTCTCGCGCACGGCGAGGGAGTTCCAGGGATCACCGACGCAGTAGCCGTCGATGGTGCCCGCGGCGAGGTTGCGGAACAGCTGGGCCGGCGGGACGACCACGATGCGGACGTCCTTTTCGGGATCGACTCCGCCGCTGCGCAGCCAGTCGCACATGTGGATGCGGTGCGAGGACTGGGCGAAGACCACGCCGAAAACATAGGTGCGCTCGTGGCGTGAGCGGACGATTTCGTCACGCAGGGTGACGGCGTCGCGCACGCCGCGCTTCCACAGGTCCTCGGACAGGGTGATGCAGTTGCCGTCGGTGTTGAGAACAAACGCGGTGAGGCATTCGCACGGCAGGCAGTTGAGCCCGAGGCTCGTGCTGATGACCATCGCGCCGAGGGCGTGGGCCGCGTCGAGTTCGCGGTGGATGATCTTGTCTCGAATGGTGGCCCACCCGACCTCGCGGCTCAGTTCGACGCTCAGGCCGTGCTTTTGAAAAAAGCCGTTTTCATGGGCGACGATGATTGGGGCCGCGTCGTTGAGCGCGATGAATCCGATGCGCAGCGAGCGCTGCGGGGGGAGGCTGGCGGATGACTTTCGGTTGATCGCGGACATGTGTAGATGTCCTTGCGTCTAGCGTCCGACGTGCCATGGACTGCGTTTGGAACAAGAAATGCTTTTCAAACATTTAATGGAAATGATGAGTCATCTTCATCTATGAGCAACACACTCGACAGTCGGCAGATGCTCGCCTTCGCCACGCTGGCCCGTCGTGGCAGTTTTACGCAGGCCGCTAAGGATCTGTTCCTTACGCAATCCGCGGTGAGCCATACGATCAAGACTTTGGAGCGCGATACGGGCGTGGCGCTCTTTGATCGGGTGGGTAAAAAGGTGCATCTGACCCAAGCCGGAGAACAGCTGTTGCCGCACGCAGAAAGAATTTTGCGCGAAATGCAGGATGCGCGCACGTCGCTGGAAGAGCTGCAAAATTGGGGCCACGGCCGGCTGCGCGTGGGCGCGAGCACGACGGCGTGTCACCACATTCTCCCTACGGTGTTGCGCGAATTTAAGCAGAGCTTCCCGAAATGCGTGATCAAAATTGAGTCGGGCGATCACCCCCGCCAGTTGGAGTTACTACGTAGCAATCAAGTGGATATTGCGCTCACCCTTGAGTCCGAGGCGAACGCGGCAGACCTGCAGTTTCGTCCGCTTTTCGAGGACGATCTGCGTTTTCTGGTTTCGCCGATGCATCCGTGGGCGGAGAAGCGTCGCGCGCCGCGCGAGGACATCGCCGGTGAGACGCTCGTGCTTTATAACAAGAGCAGCTACACCTTCCGTCTCGTGGACCAGTATTTCCGCGAGGAGGGCATCACGCTGCAGAATGTCATCGAGTTGGGCAGTATGGAGGCGATCAAGGAGCTGGTGAAAATCGGCATCGGCGCCGGCGTGCTGGCTCCGTGGATCGCGCGCGACGAGCTGTCGCGCGGCGCGCTGGTCTCGGTGCCGTTGGGCAAACGCAAGCTGAAGCGCCGCTGGGGCGTGTCGTTCCTGAAGGGGCGCAAGCTGCCGCTCGCCGAAGAAACATTCGCGGGTCTGTGCGAGGCCGTCACCCAGGACTTCGGCCGCGTGCCCGAGCCGGGCGTGCTGTAATAAAAAACCCGACGTCGTTTAAGACGTCGGGTTGGCGCGGGCGGCGTTTTTTAGAACTGCTCGGCCATCGCGACCGCCTTGAAGAGGGCGGAGGCCTTGTTGACCGTCTCTTGATATTCAGAGGCGGGCACGGAGTCGGCGACGACGCCGGCACCGGCCTGGATGTGGATCTTGCCGTCTTTGATGAGCGAGGTGCGCAGCATGATGCAGGTATCGCTGTTGCCGTCGTATCCAAAATATCCCAACGCGCCGGCGTAGAAGCCGCGCTGCGAGGGCTCGTTTTCGGCGATGAGCTGCATGGCGCGGATCTTGGGCGCGCCGCTGACGGTGCCGGCGGGGAAGGTGGCGCGCATGAGGTCGTAGGCGGTCTTGCCCTTGGCGATCTTGCCCTCGACCTGGGAGACGATGTGCATGACGTGCGAGTAGCGCTCGATGACCATCATCTCGGGGACGGTGACGCTGCCGTATTCGCAGACGCGGCCGATGTCGTTGCGGGCGAGATCGACGAGCATGAGGTGCTCGGCGCGTTCCTTCTCGTCGGCGAGCAGGTCCTTTTCGAGGGCGAGGTCGTCGGCGTGGGTGACGCCGCGCTTGCGGGTGCCGGCGATGGGGCGGATCTCGACGAGGCCGTCGGTCAGGCGCACGTGGACCTCGGGCGACGCGCCCACGATGGCGAAGTCGCCCGCCTCAAGGATGAACATGTAGGGCGACGGGTTGACCGTGCGCAGCGCGCGGTAGAGATCGAGCGGGCTCTGCGTGAAGGGCTTGGTGAAACGCTGCGAGGGGACGATCTGGATGATGTCGCCGGAGCGGATGAACTCCTTGGTGCCCTCGACCACGGCCTCGAAGG
>Ga0068867_100003707_pt1 | contig 10745 bp, 10 predicted proteins | sample KBSMisM32_FD_65649 | JGI IMG/M metagenome (GOLD analysis project Ga0068867, IMG submission 65649) | Miscanthus rhizosphere microbial communities from Kellogg Biological Station, Michigan, USA - KBS Miscanthus M3-2 | ecosystem: Host-associated > Plants > Roots > Rhizosphere > Soil ...
CTAATGACCATTGACCACCAGCCAGACACCTGCCAGGATAGCTTGTCAAGACTTTCACGCATAAAGTGTTGGCAAAAGCCCTGTTCCGCGCTTCCGTAAACGCGCCTGGTTCATCGTCTTTTGTCGGCTCTAATAAAAAATGACAAAGCATGAAACAGGAAAACGAAGTACTACTACGCGAGAACAAGGATCGGTTTGTGATCCTGCCCATCAACTATCCCCGCATCTGGGAGATGTACAAAAAACATGAAGCCAGCTTTTGGACTGCCGAAGAGATCGATCTGTCGGATGATCTGAAGCATTGGGAAAATTTAAACAGCGGCGAAAAACACTTTATATCGCACGTGCTGGCATTTTTTGCCGCCAGCGATGGCATTGTGAACGAGAACCTTGCTGTCAACTTTATGAGCGAGGTGCAGGTACCCGAGGCACGCTGTTTTTATGGTTTCCAGATCATGATGGAGAATATCCACTCGGAAACTTACGCGTTATTAATAGACACCTACATCAAAGATCCTGTTGAAAAAGACCGCCTGTTTCATGCTATTGACACTGTTCCGGCAGTAAAGAAAAAAGCCGAATGGGCCCTGCGCTGGATAGAGAATGGTAGTTTTGCCGAACGACTGGTAGCTTTTGCTGCGGTAGAGGGTATCTTCTTCTCAGGTAGCTTCTGCTCGATCTTCTGGATGAAAAAACGTGGATTGATGCCTGGATTGACTTTCAGCAATGAGCTGATTTCGCGTGATGAAGGGTTACACTGTGAATTTGCCTGTTTGTTGTACAGCATGCTCAGCCAGAAACTCAGCAAGCAGGAAGTTAACCATATCATCACTGATGCGGTAGATATAGAAAAAGAATTTATAACGGAAGCGCTGCCTGTAAACCTGATCGGCATGAATGCTAAACTGATGAGCCAGTATATCGAATTCGTAGCTGACAGATGGTTGGTTGAGTTGGGATATGATAAAGTTTACAATGCAACCAATCCATTTGATTTTATGGAGATGATATCCCTGCAAGGCAAAACCAACTTTTTTGAGAAGAGAGTCGGCGACTACCAGAAAAGTGGAGTGCTAAACACAACAGAATCAAAGGCTTTCACGCTCGACGAAGATTTCTAATTAACCTCTAATCGCTAACCTCTAATCTCCAGACACCATGTACGTAATAAAAAGAGACGGGAAAAAAGAACCCGTAAAATTTGATAAAATAACAGCACGCATCGAAAAGCTGTGCTATGGTTTAAACCCTGCATTGGTTGACCCGATTGACGTTGCCAAAAAGGTAATTGAAGGTTTGTACGATGGAGTAACCACTTCCGAGCTGGATAACCTGGCAGCTGAAACGGCAGCATCCTTAACTACCAAACACCCGGACTATGCTTTGCTGGCATCGCGTATAGCAGTATCTAACCTTCATAAAAATACCATCAAGTCATTCTCGGAAACTATGAGGAGATTGCATGGATATATCGACCTGAAAGCAGGTAAAAGCGCATCATTAATTGCTGATGATGTTTGGGAAGTGATCGAGAAGAATGCAGAAGTATTGGACAGCACCATCATATACGACCGTGACTTCGGGTTTGATTACTTCGGTTTCAAAACGTTGGAAAAATCGTACCTGTTAAAACTCGATGGTAAGATTGCCGAGCGCCCTCAGCATTTGTTTATGCGGGTATCTGTAGGAATCCACAAACACGATATCGACAGCGTTATCAAAACCTACAACCTGATGAGCGAGCGCTGGTTTACTCATGCTACTCCAACGCTGTTCAACGCAGGTACACCAAAACCGCAAATGTCATCATGCTTCTTGCTAACTATGAAGGATGACAGCATCGACGGTATTTATGATACATTGAAACAAACAGCCAAAATATCGCAAAGTGCAGGTGGTATTGGTTTGAGCATACATAATGTACGTGCAACTGGTTCCTACATCAGCGGAACTAACGGTACCAGTAATGGCATTATTCCGATGCTGAAGGTATTTAATGACACCGCACGTTATGTAGACCAGGGTGGGGGTAAACGTAAAGGAGCATTTGCCATTTACCTGGAACCCTGGCATGCAGATATTTTTGAATTTTTAGATCTGCGCAAAAATCACGGTAAGGAAGAAATGCGTGCACGCGACTTATTCTATGCCCTTTGGGTATCCGACCTGTTTATGAAAAGGGTAGAGGCTAATGAAGATTGGAGCCTGTTTTGCCCTCACGAAGCGCCGGGACTGGCAGATTGCTTTGGAGCAGCATTTGAAGCTTTATACACTCAGTACGAAAGTGAAGGTCGTGCACGTAAAACCGTAAAAGCGCAGGACTTGTGGTTTGCGGTATTGGATGCACAGGTGGAAACAGGTACACCGTACCTGTTGTACAAGGATGCTGCCAACAGCAAATCCAATCAACAAAATTTAGGAACGATCAAGAGCTCGAACCTGTGCACCGAGATCATGGAGTATACGTCTGAAAAAGAAGTGGCGGTGTGTAACCTGGCTTCGCTGGCATTACCGAGATATGTGATCAACGGTGTATTCGATCATCAAAAACTATATGAGGTTACTTACCAGGTTACCTTTAACCTGAACCGCATCATCGACAATAATTATTATCCGGTTGAAGAGGCACGTTACTCAAACCTGCGCCATCGTCCTATAGGGTTAGGTGTACAGGGATTAGCGGATGCATTTATCCTGCTGCGCTTGCCATTTGAAAGCGAAGAAGCAAAGCAGCTGAACAAAGAGATATTTGAGACGATCTATTTCGCAGCGATGACGGCCTCAAAGGACCTCGCTATAAAAGAAGGTGCGTATGAAACTTTCAAGGGTTCGCCATTATCGAAAGGCCAGTTCCAGTTTGATTTGTGGAACGTAAAACCGGATAGCGGTCGTTGGGATTGGGAAAACCTACGTTTGGATGTGATGAACCATGGTGTACGTAACTCGTTATTGGTGGCGCCAATGCCTACCGCATCTACCTCACAGATATTGGGTAACAATGAGTGCTTCGAGCCTTATACTTCGAACATTTACACCCGCAGGGTATTGAGCGGTGAGTTTATCATCGTCAATAAATTCCTGCTGCGCGATTTAGTTAATCTTGGCTTGTGGAACACTACCATGAAAGATAAGATCATAAGCGCCAATGGTTCGATACAAGAGATTGACGAAATACCACAGGAACTGAAAGATCTGTACAAAACCGTTTGGGAGATCAAGATGCGTAACATCATTGATATGGCAGCCGATAGAGGCGCTTATATCTGCCAGTCGCAATCGCTGAACTTGTTTATAAACGCACCAAATGCATCTAAACTAACCTCGATGCACTTCTACGCATGGAAGAAAGGATTAAAAACAGGTATGTATTACCTGCGTACGCAAGCGGCTTCACAAGCAGTGAAATTTACCGTTGAGAACCAGGGCGGCAAAAACATGGAGCCGGTGATCCCGGATCATGTAGAGCAAGTGGCCGACGAGATTCCAGCCGGGCCAAGCTGCTCGATGGAAGAGGGCTGCGTGACGTGCTCTGCCTAGACAATATTTGTAGAGACGCGATGCGTCGCGTCTCTACATTTGCTAGTTTTGACAAATGATCCATCAAAAACACGAAATAGTTCGCTGTGAGCGGTGCCAGTCGCCGTTTGAATGTAAGGCCAATTCATTCACCAAATGTCAGTGTACAACCGTACAGTTGACGCTGAACGAAACACAGTATATCAGTGAGCAATTTGATGGATGTCTGTGCGCAAAATGCCTGCTGGAGTTGCAGCAAGAGTATATTGCTTTGTTAAAAACATAAAACATTGCCTATATTTAGCCCGTATAAAACCAAAACTTATACTGACTAATATCTTATCACGAATGTCTTATCTTTCTTATTTGTTATCAGGAAATGTTCAAAAGTGGCTTTTCCTGATCTGTTTCATTATCCCCATTTTTTTTACATCAACAGCCAAGGCACAGGGCAGCTACGATTCGAAATATGGAATATCCATTGGAACTGATTATGATGTTCCTGTAGGGAATTTTTCATACACTTTTAAGCCGACCATGAATTACAATCTGTCTTTTCTTATGACTTCAGGCAGCCTTACCGGGAGTGTGAATTTCGGTTATCATAATTACAAAGCCAAACAGGATACTTTTTACTACCAGGTGATCTACACAGAAGACGGTAGAGATCATTTAGACTATGGCAGCGTTCACTATGAAAACTTCCCGGTTTATTCAATTTACTTAGGGTTAGTTTACAATCTTGAATTATCTGAACAGTTAAAAATTTATGCAGGGGCCAACCTGGGAGCCTACTACACGCATTTCGTGTTCCAGGCAAAGGATGTGCAGGGTGGTTCAAATACGGATCTTCACGAGCGGGATTTATATATCGCTCCCCGCTTAGGACTTACTTATTCGCTGGCAAACAATATTGGAATAGGGATAGAGGGCAAATACAACTTTTTTGCACCCACAGGAGATAGCCGGTATAGCGACCGGGTTGGTACCTTATACAATTCCTATTCGGTCGGAGTTAGGTTGATTTACAATTTTTAATCATTAAGACATGAAAAGAATATTTTATAGCCTGATCGTTGTAATCACTTTGCTGGCTTTTGGATGTCAAAAAGATCCATATCCCTATATTTCAAAAGAAGACACCAAGAAAATAGATAGTGCTATTCACCCGGCTATTAAAAATGCGGCCTTTATTTATCAAAACAATGTTTATTATGTCCCTGATTTTGATAAGCCGGTAATACAGATAACCTCAGACGGTAGCGCCGTTAAGTTGATCAAAATGTCTCACGACCATAGCAAATTTGCTTACATGGACATTTTGAACAACATCATAGTGGTAGATAATAAGGGCAACAACATCGCAACTTTATCTCAATATAAGCAAGCAAAATGTTTTGACTGGAGTCCGGACGATAAAACACTCTATATTCTAAATGGCAACACGATGGCCTATTTCGGCCCTGATATGAATCTGCCGGCATTTACTCATCCGGGATTGCCAACTGTGTTTGGAATGGAGGTTTTGTGTGCAGCGGTATCTACGCAAGGCGATTTTGCTTACATCTATCATGCCAACCTGATTGATGGGGATAAATATGAGTTGTTTATTGTTCCTGCCAATGGTGGGCAAATAGTCAGTTATTCAGATTCGGACGTCAGCTATGACGCTATGATTTACGTAAACTTTACAGCTAACACTACAGATTTTGTTGTTGGCTATGGATACCCTAACGGGCAGCTGACAAATGTGTCGTTCTTCCAGGACCTCCATAACTACCCAACTGTGACACATGGCGGAACTGCTACAGCTACCCCTGTATATAATAGTACATTAAATTACATGGTTGGTGGTGCAACTAATAAAACTACAAATGCTATAGCACCGGCAGCGATATATCTTGGCGATCCTCCTGAAATTGTAGGTGAAAATGTGCCAACAAGCAAAATATTAACCCAATACAGTTCATCCGGCGGTAACATATATACCGACTGGAAATAAGAAATAGGTTCACAAGGGCTATTTAAGTGGCTGCTTCTTTAGTACATTTATCAGCTTAAATCGAGACTGCAGGTGAATATTGAAAAGTAATGCGGATAAACTGTTAGATGATATGTCGGAATTTTTCTTACAAAGACATTGCGAGTTTGATGACTTTTATTCTACGGTGATAGAGGACGATGGCCGTGTTGCTTACGCCTATTTATGTGAAGGAGAGGATATCATAGGCGATGTTTGGCTCTATAATCAACAACAAGCTCCCGCAACGTCTTTCTGGCGGGAGGAGGATATGCCCTTTTTAAATCCAACAGAATACCTGGCCAAAGATGCCGCCATAAAGCCGATAATCAATGAAAACGAAGTAAGATGTGAATGGACAGAATCTAAAGATGATGGATTAGTAGAGGTTGGTATTTATATCCGCGATAAATTTATAGCTTCTATAACATCGGGTTCCAAGCCTGGTTGGTCGGTACTGGTGATAAAAGATGGGCCACTGGCGTTGATCTATTAATTGTTTCTTTCCGACTTAACTGACTTTTCCGACTTTCCGACTAAATAAGTATCTTCGACCCCCGAAATCATTTACAAGACAATGAAATTATTAGAAGGAAAAACAGCACTCATTACCGGAGCATCAAAAGGTATAGGCCGTAAAATAGCTGAAAAGTTTGCCGAGCATGGCGCCAATGTAGCATTTACTTACTTATCGTCTGTTGAAAAAGGACAGGCTTTGGAGCAGGAATTGCAAAGCTTCGGCACTAAAGTAAAAGGCTATCGTTCTGATGCTTCCAAATTTGATGAGGCTGATAAGCTGATCAATGACATTGTAGCTGATTTCGGCACCCTGCATATTGTGGTAAACAATGCCGGTATCACCAAAGACGGTCTGCTGATGCGCATGACCGAGGAGCAATGGGACGAAGTACTGGATGTGAACCTGAAATCCATCTTCAATGTAACCAAAGCTGCATCCAAGATCATGATGAAAAACCGCGAAGGCGTGTTCATCAATATGAGCTCGGTAGTAGGTGTTAATGGCAATGCAGGCCAATCAAACTATGCTGCTTCTAAGGCTGGGATTATCGGCTTCTCTAAATCTATAGCCAAAGAATTAGGCTCGCGCAATATCCGCACCAACGTGGTAGCGCCGGGCTTTATTAAAACTGAAATGACCGAAGTACTCGACCCGAAAGTGGTTGAGGGCTGGGCAGCGGCGATCCCGCTTAAACGTGGCGGCGAGACTGCGGACGTAGCCAATGCCTGCGTATTCCTGGCATCAGACATGGCTGCTTATATCACCGGTCAGGTTATTCCTGTTGATGGCGGAATGTTATAGAGAGATTTCGGATTTCGAATTTTCAATTTCGGATTTAAACATTTGACAAAATGACAAGAATTGGGAGAATTAACTATTTGATGTTAATCGCTGTTTTCTTGTTATTTTTTGTTTTTAGTGCCGGTATTGCTAAACCCCAACCTCAAGATCAGCAATGGGAGGTTAGCGTATCTGTTAAAAAGAAGCAGAAGCATTATCTCAATATTTTAAAGAGCGATCAAGTAGTAAAGTCATTTAGTGTTGACAAGCTAAGTCAAATGGACGAATTTGATCACATTGATGATGTTAAAATATTAACCCATAAAAAGGTAAATGGTGTCTACTACATTTTATTTTGGTATGAATATCGATCAAACCCATCAGCAAAACCTGGACGAGGCTTTTGTGGGGCAGGGTATGAAGAATTCGTGGCGTCATTACAGTTGAATAATGATTTTAATGTATTAAAATTTAAACCCGAACAGGTTTCCAGTTGTATTAAAAGCTTGGACAAAGTTTATAAGTACAATAAACACCATCCAGAATATGGATTTCGAATTACCGATAGACCTCCCGGATCCTGATAAAACATTCACAATAATTTTGCATTTTGCACACTAACGTAAAACGTATTACGTCATACGTACAACGTAAACCATATGCAGCTTTTATTTTCAGTAACATGGGGAACAGTTTCGGGGTGGTGGACACCGGTTTGCCTGCTGCTGGGTTTGCTGTATGGCTGGTTGATGTACCGTCAGCCCGTAAGTTTAGGTAAGCGTGCACGGTATGGCTTGTTTGCTGCGCGATCTTTAGCTGTATTCCTGCTTTCGTTTTTATTGATCTCACCTTTGATACGGTCTGTGGCTTATAATCCGCAGAAACCGTTGATATTGGTTGCACAGGATAATTCGTAGACGATAAAATTATTCGGGCAAAATCAAAACGATAAAGACTTTACGGGAGCACTCTCACAATTAAAGCAACAATTAGGCGATCAGTACGATGTGCGGGAGTTCAATTTCAGCAGTGATCTGAAGGATGGATTGTCTGATAAGTTCAACGGCAAGCAAACCAATATTTCAACAGCTATTCACCAACTGAATGAGCGTTACGTGAATCAGAACATCGGCGCTTTAGTGTTGGCTACCGATGGCCTATACAACCAGGGCAGCGATCCGCGCTACGAAGCGAAAAACCTGAAGACAAGCATCTACACTATTGCCCTGGGCGATACAGTAGCTAAACGCGACCTGCTGATTGGCAATGTCAACTACAATAAAACCGCCTACCTCGGAAATGATTTCGAGACGGAAGTATTAGCCGAAGCTTTCCAGGCTAAAGGTGAAAATATCCGTCTCACGGTTGACGAGGACGGCAAGCAGGTATTTTCTCAAACAGATGCCGTTGCATCTAACAACTTCCGGAAGACTATCCCAATAAAATTAAATGCCGATAAAAAAGGGACACGGAAGTTCACGATCAACATTGCCCCGGTAAAAAACGAGATATCGACACAAAACAATACCGAAACCATTTATGTAGATGTGCTGGATGCGCGGCAAAAGATACTGCTGTTGTACAATGGCCCGCACCCGGATATTAGCGTTATTAAGCAATCGATAGAAAGCAATAGAAACTATGAGGTAAAAACCAGTTTGTTGAGTGATCTGCCAAAGTTGAAACTAAGCGATTACAGTCTTATTATTCTATACCAGGCAGCCAGCAACAGCTTAGGTGAACTACAAAGCTTTATCGCCAAAAGCAAAGTGCCGGTTTGGTACATTGCCGGTGCGCAGACCGATCTGTTGCAACTGAATAGCGAACAGAAACAAGTGCAGATCAATTCTGGTCGCAACGAAATGCAGGAGGTTTTTGCGCAGCCAGTGCAGGAGTTCTCGTTATTTACCTTGTCTGATTCTACCAAAAATAAAATAAGCAAACTACCACCACTACTGGCGCCTTATGGTAATTACAGTAGCAATGGCACCGGGCAGGTATTATTCAAGCAACGAATAGGTGAGGTATCTACACCTTTTCCACTTTTATCTTTTAGCGATGAAAATGGTCGTAGAACGGCAGTACTGAATGGAGAAGGTATTTGGCGCTGGTCGTTATCGGAATATAATACATATGGCAGCCATGTGGCTTTGGAAGAACTGTTCGGTCAGGCAGTACAATATCTGACGGCTAACAGCAATCATCAGCGTTTGCGGGTTTATGCTGCCAAAAATGTGTTTGATGAGGGTGAGAATGTTATCCTGAATGCTGAATTGTATAATCAGGCGCTTGAACTGGTAAATACGCCGGATATCCGTATCGAACTGAAAAGCCGTGCCGGAAAAACTTACAGCTTCCTGTTTTCACGAAACGGGCAAAGCTACCAACTGGATGCCGGGACTTTGCCTGTGGATGAATACAGCTATTCTGCGTCAACCAGGCTGGGTAATGAGACCTTCACTGCTACCGGACAGCTTACCGTCAAACCATTGAATTTGGAAACCCGCCAAAGTGCCGCGGATCATCAGTTGCTATCTGATCTGGCTAAACAATCAGGCGGACTGATGCTGCAACCTTCACAAATCGGCCAGCTTGCTGACCTGATAAAGAAGAATGAGAATGTCAAAACCGTGGTTTATGAGGATAAACGCTACAGCGACCTGATCGATCTGAAGTGGGTATTTGTTTTGATTGTAGCGCTGTTAAGTATAGAGTGGTTTGTCCGCAAACGGGAAGGAGAAGTATGACGGTTAATATCTCATCGGTCATAGAGATCTCCGGAACGATAGCGTTTACAATTTCGGGTGCATTTTCGGCGATGCAAAAACGGCTGGATGTCTTCGGCGTACTTATTATGGGTTTTGTAACAGCCATAGGTGGAGGCACCATCCGGGATGTACTAATTGGATATACGCCTGTTACATGGATGCGTGATTATGAAACATCACTGATCATTCTCGGTACAGGCATCGCCACTATCTTTTTCAAAAAATATATTAAAACCTTTAAAACGACCCTGTTTTTGTTCGATGCACTTGGCTTAGGCCTGTTTACTATTATCGGTATACAAAAAGGAATAAATGCCGGATTAAATCCGGGTGTTTGTGTCGCTTTGGGGACAATAACCGGCTGCTTTGGCGGTGTGCTTCGCGATATATTATTGAACAATATCCCGTTGATATTTCAAAAGGAGATTTATGCTACAGCATGTATTATCGGCGGGACATTATATGTCTTGTTGCTCAATCATATGGATACAGATGTTGTGGAGTTATTGGCCGTAGCTGTTGTATGCGCTATCCGCATCATCGCTGTGAAATATAAATTATCGTTGCCTAAGTTTTATGCGTAGTTAGAGGTCGGAATTCAGATGTCGGAAGTCAGAGATCGGAAATCTGAAGTCGAAATTTCAGAAATAAGAAGTCTGACAATTACTACGATTTCCAGTTTTGGTGAAGTTTGAATAGTTTGGAACCGATTATCTCCGCGTCTTCCATCAATTTACTGTGCTCTTCAATATTAATGTATTTGCACTGTAACGCAAATTGTAACCAGGATTTAGTCTCTTGAAGAGAATCCATTGAATAAACTAAGAATTTTTTAAATTCTCCCTCATAGGTGCGCCTTCCCCAGCCTTCAGCAATATTGGCGCAGATTGACCGCGAAGAATCGACTATTTGACTCGTCAATGAATAGGTTTCTGATTTCGGAAAAGTTCGGGTCAAAACGAATATGTTCATGGCATATTCATTGCCGATGCGATAAACGTCCAGGTCGAAGAAGGTCTTGATTATATACAAATAAAAAGAGACGCCCACGCATCTCTTAATTCTGATAATAAAATAGTTCTGACTTCAGATCTCTGACTTCCGACCTCTTTCAATCCTTCTTCTCTTTCACAATCACAAA
>Ga0068867_100003721_pt1 | contig 10734 bp, 8 predicted proteins | sample KBSMisM32_FD_65649 | JGI IMG/M metagenome (GOLD analysis project Ga0068867, IMG submission 65649) | Miscanthus rhizosphere microbial communities from Kellogg Biological Station, Michigan, USA - KBS Miscanthus M3-2 | ecosystem: Host-associated > Plants > Roots > Rhizosphere > Soil ...
GGGCCCACCACGATCCCGGGACCCACGAAGACCCGGGCCCGCCAGGCCAGGGCCGGGGTGGCGCTGGAGGCCACCAATCCGGCCGCTACGGCCGCGATCAGCCCCATCGAAGCAAGTATCCGGGGGGCAAGCATTCGCAGGCGCATCATGGGTCCCCTCCTCGAGGGCCACCTCGTCCGACGGCGGTCGGGCCCCTTCATTTACGGGACGAGCGGGCCGACCCTCTGGTTGACCGGCCGGCGGGGGCGAGGTGATGTCGACGACATCAACGGGGGCGAGAGCCTGCTCGCCAAGGTCGCCCGCGCCCTGTCGGTCGGCGACGTGGCCGCGGGCCGCCGGCCCGGCGCCTAGCCCGCGTAGTTCTCCGAAGGCCGCTTCATCTCGAAGATGTCGTGCACGTGCGCGTAGGCGTGCCCGGCCAGGCGCCCCACCGGCTTGAGGCGCGCCATGTGGATGCGGCCGGTGGCCGGGTCGTAGATGTCGTCGCGCACGTGGAAGTACACGATCTCCCCCAGCACCAGGCTGTGGGGGCCGTTCCCGACCGGGATGACCTGCGCCAGCCGGCACTCCAGACTGATCGGCGCCTCCACCACGCGGGGCGACCGTACCCGCACGCCGGGCGCGGCGGTGAGGCCGGTGAGGGCGAACTCGTCGATCTCGGGCGGGTACTCCCCGGAGGTCCGGTTCATCTGCTCGGCGCGGTCGTCGTCCACCACGTTCACCACGAAGTCGCCGGTGTGCTCGGCGTTGCGCACCGTGTCCTTGCGGTTCTTCGCCCGGGGGCCGGAGGAGAAGGCGATGGTGGGCGGATCGCCGCAGACGCCCATGAAGAAGCTGAACGGGGCGAGGTTGTGCACGCCGTCCGCGCCCAGGGTGGAGACCCACGCGATCGGCCGGGGCACCACGCAGCCGATCAGGAGCTTGTAGGTGGACTCGTGCTTCATGGTCCGGGGGTCGAGCTGCATGCGGAGCTCCTCTCGGATCGGGGTGCGCTACTTGTCGCTGCCGCCGCTGATGCCGGTCGCGGGCCGGCGGATTCCGACGCGCTCGCCGAGCCGGGTCCAGATCCCGGCCATGCGCAGGCGCCAGCGCTCGAGGAACAGGTAGATGACCGGCGTGGTGTAGAGCGTCAGGAGCTGGCTCAGGAGGAGCCCGCCCACGATCGACACCCCGAGCGGACGTCGCAGCTCGGATCCGGTGCCGACGCCGAGGGCGAGCGGCAGCGCCCCGAGCAGGGCGGCCATCGTGGTCATCAGGATGGGACGGAGCCGCTGCAGGCACGCGGCGTAGATCGCGTCCTGGGGGGCGCGGCCTTCGCGCCGCTCGAGGTCGAGCGCGACGTCGATGACCAGGATCGCGTTCTTCTTCACGATGCCGATCAGCAGGATGATGCCGATGATCGCGATGATCGACAGCTCCATGCCGCAGATCATCAGGGCCACGAGGGCCCCCACCCCCGCCGAGGGCAGGGTGGACAGGATCGTGAGCGGGTGCACGTAGGACTCGTAGAGCATGCCCAGCACGATGTAGACCGCGAGCAGCGCGGCCAGGATGAGCAGGGGCTGGGTCGAGAGCGAGTCCTGGAACGCCTGGGCCACGCCCGCGAAGCGGCCCTGGATGCTCGCGGGCAGGCCGATCCGGCGGGCCGCGGTCTCCACCGCCACCACCGCGTCGCCGAGCGCCACCCCCGGCGCGAGGTTGAACGAGACGGTCACCGCGGGGAACAGGCCCTGGTGGTTCACCTGGAGCGGCGCGGCGCTCGGCTCGAAGCGGGTCACCGCGGTGAGGGGAATCGGCGCGCCGGAGATCGACGGGACGTAGATCGCGCGCAGGGCGTCGGGACTCTGCCAGAACTCGGGGGCCACCTCCATCACCACGTGGTACTGGTTCAACGACGTGTAGATGGTGGAGACCTGGCGCTGGCCGAAGGCGCTGTAGAGCGTCTCGTCGATCAGCTTGGTGCTCACCCCCAGGCGGGCGGCGGTGGCCCGATCGATGGTGAGGGGCACCTGCAGGCCCGCGTCCTGCTGGTCGCTCGACACGTCGCGCAGCTCCGGGAGGTTGTGCAGGGCGTCGAGCATCCGCGGCGCCCACTCGCTCAGATCCTGGAGGCTGTCGGCCTGGAAGGAGTACTGGTACTGCGCGTTGCCGCGCCGGCCTCCGAGGCGGATGTCCTGCACCGCCTGCAGGTAGAGGGTCGCGCCGGGCACCCGCGCGAGCTTGGGGCGCAGGCGCGTGATGACCTCGTCCGCGGTCGCGTCGCGCTGCCGGCGGTCCTTGAGGGCCACGAACATCCGCGCGGTGTTGACGGTGGTGCCGCGGCCCCCGCCGCCGCCGGTGTAGGCGGTGACGGTGGCGACGCCCGGATCGGCCTGCACGATGCCGGCCAGGCGGGCGACCTTGTCCCGCATCGCCTGGAACGAGATGTCCTGCGAGGCCACGATCGACCCGCTGAGCCGGCCGTTGTCCTGCTGCGGGAAGAAGCCCTTGGGGATCACCACGAAGAGGTAGACGGTCAGGGCGAGGGTGATGGCGGCGATGGCGAGCACGGTGCGCCGGTAGAGCAGCGCCCAGCCGAGAGTCCGCTCGTACCCGTGCACGACCCAGCCGAACACGCGCTCGCCGTCCCGGTAGAAGCGGCCCCGGGGCCGGCCGTGCTGGGAGCGCAGCAGGAGGGCGCACATCATCGGGGTGGTGGTCAGCGAGACCACGAGCGACACGAGCACCGCCACCGAGAGCACCACCGCGAACTCGCGGAAGAGCCGGCCGATGAGGCCGCCCATCAGCAAGATCGGGATGAAGACCGCGACCAGCGAGATGCTCATCGAGAGCACGGTGAAGCCGATCTCGCGGGCCCCGGTCAGGGTCGCCTGCATCGTCGGCATGCCCGCCTCGAGATGGCGCATCACGTTCTCCACCACCACGATCGCGTCGTCCACCACGAAGCCGGTGGCCACCGTGAGGGCCATCAGGGACAGGTTGTCGATCGAGTAGCCGATCAGGTACATGAACGCGAAGGTGCCGATGAGCGAGACCGGCACCGCGACGCCGGGGATCGCGGTGGCGCGGGCGTCGCGCAGGAAGAGGAACACCACCAGCACCACCAGGGTCACCGAGATCATCAGGGCGTGCTCGACATCGGACACCGAGGCCCGGATGGTCACGGTCTGGTCGAGCACCGGGGTGAGGGTGACGTCGGCGGGGAGCAGGGCGTGGAGCTCGGGCATGGCCGCCCGGATGCTGTCCACCGCGTCGATGATGTTGGCCCCGGGCTGACGGAAGATGATGAGCAAGGCGGCGGGCTTGCCGTTGGCGAGTCCGATCGAGCGGAGGTCCTCGACGGAATCCTGCACGTCGGCCACGTCCGACAGCCGCACCGCGGCGCCGTTCCGCCACGCCACCAGCAGGGGCCGGTACTCGCTGGCGAAGCGGAGCTGGTCGCTGGTGCCGAGCTCCCACGCCCGCTCCGGGCCGTGGAGCTGGCCCTTGGGCCGGTTGACGTTGGCGCTGGCCAGCACCGCGCGCACGTCCTCGAGCCCGATCCCGTACCGGGCGAGGGCGTTGGGGTTGAGCTCCACCCGCACCGCCGGCAGCGAGCTGCCGCCCACGAACACCTGGCCCACGTTCTCGATCTGGGCCAGCTTCTGCTGCAGGATCGTGGAGGCCATGTCGTAGAGCTGGCCGGTGCTCGCGGTGGCCGAGGTCAGCGCCAGGATCATGATCGGCGCGTCGGCGGGGTTGACCTTGCGATAGGTCGGATTGCTCGGCAGGTTCGAGGGCAGCTGGCCGCTCGCCGCGTTGATGGCCGACTGCACGTCCCGGGCCGCCCCGTTGATGTCGCGGGAGAGGTCGAACTGCAGGGCCACGCTCGTCGAGCCGAGGAAGCTCGTCGAGGTCATCTCGGTGACCGCCGCGATGCGGGTGAACTGCCGCTCGAGCGGGGTGGCCACCGCGGAGGCCATCGTCTCCGGGCTCGCGCCGGGCAGCCCCGCCGAGACGTTGATGGTCGGGAAGTCGACCTGGGGCAGGGGGGCCACCGGCAGCAGCCGGAAGCCGATGATCCCGGCCAGCACCAGGGCCACGGTCAGCAGGGTGGTGCCGACCGGCCGGCGGATGAACGGCGCCGAGAGGTTCACGGGCGCGAGGGCTCGGCGGGCGCGCTCGCGGGGGCTCCGGCGCGAGCCCGGGAGCGGCGGGCCGCGCGCGACGCGAGGCGGTCGAAGGCCAGGTAGATGACCGGCGTGGTGTAGAGCGTGAGCAGCTGGCTCATGATGAGGCCGCCCACGATCGCGACCCCGAGCGGCTGGCGCAGCTCGGAGCCCACCCCGCGGCCCAGGGCGAGCGGCACGCCGCCCAGGAGCGCGGCCAGGGTGGTCATGAGGATCGGGCGGAAGCGCAGCAGGCACGCCTGGTAGATCGCCTCCGGGGCCGGCTTGCCCTCGGTGCGCTGCGCGTCGAGGGCGAAGTCGATCATCATGATCGCGTTCTTCATCACGATGCCGATCAACAGGATGATGCCGATCAGGGCGATCACGCTCAGGTCGAGGCGCGCCGCGAGCAGCGCGAGGAGCGCTCCCACCCCGGCGGAGGGCAATGTCGAGAGGATCGTCACCGGGTGGATCCAGCTCTCGTAGAGCACGCCGAGCACGATGTACACGCACACCACCGCGGCCAGGATCAGCAGCGGCTCGTTGGCGAGGGAGGCCTGGAAGGCGCGCGCCGCGCCCTGGAAGCGGGCCTCGATGTAGGCGGGCATGCCGAGGTCGCGCCGGGTGGCGTCGATGGCGTCGACCGCCTCGCCCAGGGAGGTGCCGGGGGCCAGGTTGAACGAGACGGTCACCGCCGGGAACTGGCCCTGGTGGCTGATCACCAGCGGGCTGGCGCGCTCCTCGAAGGAGGTGAAGGTCGACAGCGGCACCTGGCCGCCGGTGCTGGAGCGCAGGTAGATCTGGTGGAGCGCGGCCGGGTCCTGCCGGAACTCGGGCCGCACCTCGAGCACCACGCGGTACTGATTGAGCTGGGTGAAGATGGTGGAGATCTGCCGCTGCCCGAACGCGTTGTAGAGCGCGTCGTCGATCATCTGCGGGGTGATGCCGAGCCGCGAGGCGGTGTCGCGGTCGATGCGCACCGTGGTCTCGATCCCCTGGTCCTGCTGGTCGCTCGCGACATCGCGAAGACCCGGCAACGCGCGCAGGCGCTCGACCATGCGGGGGGCCCAGCGGTTCAGCTCGGTGAGGTTCGGGCTCTCCAGGCTGTACTGGTACTGGGTGCGGCTCACCCGATCCTCGACCGTGAGGTCCTGCACCGGCTGCAGGTAGAGCGTGATGCCGGGCACGTCGGCGAGGCGCGACCGGAGGCGCTCCACCACCTCCCGCACCCCCACTCCGCGCTCATCGAGGGGCTTCAGCGTGATCTGGGTGCGCCCGCTGTTCAGGGTCACGTTGGTGCCGTCGATGCCGATGAAGGAGGAGACGGTTTCCACCGCGGGGTCGGCCAGGATCGCGCGCACGAGCGCCTGCTGCCGCTGGGCCATGGCCGGGAACGACACGGTCTGCGGCGCCTCCGAGATGCCGAGGATCACTCCGGTGTCCTGGATGGGGAAGAGGCCCTTGGGCACCACGGTGTAGAGCAGCAAGGTGAGGCCGAGGGTCGCCACCGCCACCACCAGGGTGAGGCCCTGATGGGCCAGGACCACCCGGAGAGTGCGCGCGTACAGGTCCAGCACCCGGTTGAACACCGCCTGGGAGGCCCGGGCGACCCGGCCCGCCTCGCGCGCCTCGCGGTGGTGCAGCAGCCTGGCGCACAGCATGGGGGTCAGCGTCAGGGACACCGCGGCCGAGACCAGGATCGCGGCGCTCAGGGTGATCGCGAACTCGCGAAAGAGCCGGCCCACGATGTCGCCCATGAACAGGAGCGGGATCAGCACCGCGATCAGCGACACGGTCAGGGACAGGATGGTGAAGCCGATCTGCGCCGAGCCCTTCAGCGCCGCCTCCAGCGGGCCGTCGCCGGCCTCGATGTAGCGCGCGATGTTCTCGATCATCACCACCGCGTCGTCGACCACGAAGCCGGTGGCGATGGTGAGCGCCATGAGGGTGAGGTTGTTCAGGCTGAACCCGAGCCCGTACATCACCGCGAAGGTGCCGATGATCGAGACCGGCACCGCGATCGACGGGATGAAGGTCGCGGCGGGGCTGGCCAGGAAGAGGAAGATCACCGTCACCACCAGGACCACCGCCAGCATCAGCTCGAGCTGCACGTCGTGCACGGAGGCCCGGATGGTGATGGTGCGGTCGCTCAGGATCGCCACCTTCACCGAGCCGGGCAGGGTGGCCTGGAGCGCGGGCAGGAGCTGCTTCACCCGGTCCACCACCTGGATGAGGTTCGCGCCCGGCTGCCGCTGGATGTTCACGATCACCGCCGGCTCCGTCCCCATCCAGGCGGCCTGGCGCAGGTTCTCCGCGTCGTCCACCGTGTCGGCCACGTCGGAGAGGTGCACCGGCGCGCCGCCGCGATAGGCGATGACCAGGTTGCGGTACTGCTCGCTGCTGACGAGCTGGTCGTTGGCCCCGATGGTGAAGGCCTGCCGCGGCCCGTCGAGGCTGCCCTTGGCCTGGTTCACGCTCGCGGCCGCCACCGCGATGCGCACGTCCTCGAGGGTGAGCGAGTTGGCGGCGAGCCGCGCCGGGTTCACCTGGATGCGGATGGCCGGCTTCTGCCCCCCGCTCAGGGTGACCAGGCCCACGCCCGGCAGCTGGGAGATCTTCGGCACCAGGCGCGTGTCGGCGAGGTCCTGCACGGTGGTGAGGGGCAGGGTCGCGGAGGTGAGCCCGAGGGTGAGGATCGGCGCGTCGGCGGGATTGACCTTGCTGTAGATCGGCGGATTGGGCAGGTCGGTGGGCAGGAAGGAGGTCGCCGCGTTGATCGCGGCCTGCACCTGCTGCTCCGCGATGTCGAGGGCCAGGTTCAGGTCGAACTGCAGCGTGATCACGCTGCTGGTCGAGGAGCTGGTCGAGGTCATCTGCTTGAGCCCCGGCATCTGGCCGAACTGGCGCTCGAGGGGGGCGGTGACCGCGGAGGCCATGACGTCGGGGCTCGCTCCCGGATAGAACGTCTGCACCTGCATGGTCGGGTAGTCGACCTGGGGCAGGGCGGACACCGCGAGCAGCCGGTAGGCGACGAGACCGGCGAGGACGATCGCGGCGGTCAGGAGAGAGGTCGCGACCGGCCGCAGGATGAACGGTCGCGACGGGTTCATCCGCCTCCGCGGGCTCCGGGCGGCCGCTCGCCGCGAGGAGCGGGCGACTGGTCTCCCCGCGCCGGCGCCGGCCGATCGCCGCGGGGGGCGGCCGGCCGGTCGCCGCGCATCGTCGGCTCCACGCGCGAGCGCTCCTGCACCTTGTCGGCGCCGTCGACGATCAGCGCGTCGCCCGCGGCCACGCCCTCGCGCACCGCGGTGACGCCGCCCTCGACCGGCCCGAGCGTGATCTTGCGCAGCTCCACCGTCTTGTCCGGCTTCACCGCGTAGACGAACGGGCCCTGGGCCCCGCGCTGGATGGCCTCGTTGGGCACCAGCACGGTGCCCTTGAGGGTGTCGACCAGCACGCGGGCGTTGACGAACTGGTTCGGATACAGCGCGAGGTCGGCGTTCTCGAAGCTCGCCTTCAGCTTCACGGTGCCGGTGCCCTGGTCGATCTGGTTGTCCACCGCGATCAGGTGGCCGCTCGCGATGCGAGTGCGCCCCTCGCGGTCGAACGCCTCCACCGCGATCGCCCCCGCCGCGCGCTGGCGCGCGAGCACCGCGGGAAGATTGTCCTGCGGGATCGTGAACAGCACCGCGATCGGCTGCACCTGGGTCAGCACCACGAGGCCGCCCGCATCGTTGGCGTGCACCATGTTGCCCGCGTCGACGAGGCGCAGGCCGGTGCGCCCGGTGATGGGGGCGATGATCCGGCAGTACGTGAGCTGGAGCTTGATCGCGTCGACGTTGCCCTGGTCGGCCCGGATGGCGGCCGCGAGCTGGGAGACGCTGGAGGCCTGCGTGTCGAGCTGCTGCTGCGGGATGAAGCCGCCCTTGACGAGGGTGCGGTACCGCTCGAGATCGAGGCGCGCGTTGCTGAGCGCGGCCTCGTCCTTCGCGAGCTGGCCCTCGGCCTGGGTGAGCTGGGCCTCGAAGGGGCGCGGGTCGATCTCGGCGAGGACGTCACCCGCCTTGACGAGCTGACCCTCCTGGAACAGCGTCCGCATCAGCTGGCCGTCCACGCGGCTCCGCACCGTCACCGTGTTCAGGGCGGTCACGGTCCCGAGGCCGGTGAGGTAGACCGGCAGGTCGCCGGTCTTCGCGGGCACGGTCACCACCGGGATCGCCCGCGCGCCGGCGGGACGGGGAGGCGGGGCCGCGCGCCCCGGGCGATTCAGCGCGAAGTAGCCGCCACCGGCGAGCAGGGCGGCCAGGACGATCCCGATGATCCAGACCCGGCCGCGTGACCGGCGGGTCGCGTTCGTCGGCTCGGAACGCAACCCCTCGAACTGCTGCGCTTCGCCAGCCATGCCGCCCCCCTCTCGTCGTGGCTCCGCCTTGTAGCATACTTCGACGGACCACTCCGGGGGATCATTCGGCCCGACGAAGTCCGAGATCGGGGGACCGCGGGGGTCAGGGCGCGCCGCGCGCATCACGAGGTCGCTCCGAGGCGATCGATCCAGGCCGGAAGCGGGGCGCCGAGGGCCCGGAGCGTCCACGCGACGCGCGCCGGCGTGCCCAGATCACACCAGGTGTGGGCCGGCACCTCGGCCACCGAGAGGGCGAGGGCGGGCGACTCCAGAACCGCCCGCGAGAAATCCGCGGTGGGGGCGAAGAGGTAGGCCTGGCGGAGGGCCCACGTCTCGTACTGGGTGCCGGTGAAGAGGCCCATGCGCACCAGCCGGTCGTGCAGGAGCGGCAGGCACCGGCGGCCCGCTTCGACCAGGGCGTCCACTCGCGCCGCGAGCACGAGCGTGTTCCAGAGGGCGCCCAGCGCGAACAGCCGCCGCGCCGATTCCTCGGTGGGCTTCTCGCGGAAGCCACGGATCCGCCACACCGGGTCCGCGCCCGCCCATCCCACGCGCGGGCCCCGCTCGATCCAGCCGTAGTCGGGGTCGGGGTCGGCGGGCGGCACTCCGAGGAGCACCAGCCCGTCCGGCTCCGCGCCCACGTAGGTCGCGACCGCTCCCACGTGGGTCATGAAGGCGTCCTCCTCGAGCACGAAGTGGTCGGCCGGGAAGACGGTGACCACCGCGTGGGGATCGCGCACCCGGATCCAGTGCGCGGGCATCAGGACGCCGGCCGCGGTGCCGCGGTTCGAGGGCTGGGCGAGCACGTGCACGCTCGGGAAGCCGGCCAGCTCCGCGTCGAGATAGCGGTCGTGGCTCGCCTGCGCCACCACCACGATCCGCGACGGTGGCACCAGGCGAGTCACCCGCTCGAGGGTCTGGCGCAGGAGCGACTTCGACCCGGTCAGGACCGCGTACTGCTTCGGCCGCTCGTCTCCGTAGAGGTAGCGGGTGAGGGCCCGCAGCCGGAGCCCCTCGCCGCCGGCGAGCACGATCGCCCACAGGCTGCTCTCGCGCCCCGGGCTCGGGATCGTGAGGCCGGGATCGCTGCACGTGATCGCGTGGTCGAGCATCGCCACCTCCTACGCGCCGCCGCCGGCTTCGAGCTCGAACGAGGCCACCTGCACGCGGAACGACGCGCGGGCGGGTACCCGAGCGTCGAAGTAGGCGCGCCCGAGACCCGGCACCTCCCCGCGCACCGGCCGCATCACCGAGTCCGCCGGCTGGCCGGCGGCGTCGAGCGCGGTGATGCGCAGCTCCACGTCGTCCGCCGTCTCGCCTTCGTCGTTGTAGACGTAGCCGGTGATCTCGGATTGACCGTCGGGGACGGCGGTGACGGCCCACTCGACGTGGAACATCTGATCGCCGAGGCTCCGGTCACCGAGCCCCTCGCCCTCGCCGAGGGACTTCTGCATCGGCGCGGACTCGTCCCAGTCCTTCCCGTACTCGTTCCATTCGGCGCGGGCCGTCCGGCCGTCGAGCGCGATCAGCCCCGCCACCGCCACCGCGAAGCACGCGAGCACCACCGTCACCATGCGAAGCATGGGTCTCCTCCTCGTTTCACCTCCGTTCGGGGTTTCGTCGAAAGGTCGCCGTCCTTGGACGATGCGCGGGGGACGGACTTGTGGGGCGAACCCACGAGCGAGCCCGGCCGCGCCGGCCGGCGACGAGAGAATGACGGCCGCTAGAGGGTGGGAGGAGCGCGGCCCTGATTCGCGCGCGTGCCGCGCGACTCGGGCGCCGGCTCGGACCGGTGGCCGACGCGCTCCGCGGGCGCGGGGCCGAGGCGCTGCGCGTCCGGCGGCTCGGGACCGACGCTGCCGGTCCCCGAGGTCACGCGCACCACGACGTCGTCGAAATCGGCGTCGTCGTAGAGGCCGGGGATCCACGAGGGGTCCGGCGGGCTCGCGTGGGCCAGGGCCGGCAGGACCAGGCCGGTCGCGAGGACGATCAGGGCGAGGAGCGAGCGCATGGCGGGGCTACCGGCGCGGCGGCTGCATCAGCTGGCGCATCTCCTCGCGGAGCTGGGAGAGGCGTTCCTTAGTCTGGGCCACGCGCGCCAGCTGCTCGGGCGTGAGCACCGCACGGACCTCGAGGGCGGTGGTGGCGCTGCCCCGCGCGAGCTGGTCCCGCAGCTGGTTGATC
>Ga0068867_100003726_pt1 | contig 10726 bp, 11 predicted proteins | sample KBSMisM32_FD_65649 | JGI IMG/M metagenome (GOLD analysis project Ga0068867, IMG submission 65649) | Miscanthus rhizosphere microbial communities from Kellogg Biological Station, Michigan, USA - KBS Miscanthus M3-2 | ecosystem: Host-associated > Plants > Roots > Rhizosphere > Soil ...
CGCTACGAGGGCGTCGATCAGCGCTTCATCGACCGCCATGTCGATCGGGAATTGAGCCTCGGCGACTACGTGCTGTCGGGCGGCGAACTGCCCGCCCTGGTGCTGCTCGACGCGGTCGCGCGCTTGCAGGAGGGCGTGCTCGGCGATCCGGAATCGCATCGCCAGGACAGCTTTTCCGGCGGCTTGCTCGAAGGCCCGCACTTCAGCCGCCCGGAGCACCTGCCGGGGGATCGAGGCTCGGTTCCCGACGCGCTGTTGTCCGGCAACCATGCCGCCATTGCGCGCTGGCGACGCGAGCGCGCGCTCGATCGCACCGCGAAGAAGCGGCCGGACCTGATCGAGGCCGCCCGCGCCGCGGGGCGTCTCGATGCCGAGGATGAGCGGTACCTCGCGTCACGATTGCTATAATCAAAGGCTTTTCGATCCTCTGCACGCCAGGAACTTTCGGGTTCCACAACGCCGACAAGGCGACCAACAAAGCGCGTCGCACGATCACAGGAGAAAAGATGGACCTGATCCAGACTCTCGAGCGCGAGGAAATCGCTCGCCTCAACAAAACGATTCCGCCTTTTGCGCCTGGCGATACGGTCATCGTCAACGTCAATGTCGTCGAAGGTACGCGCAAGCGAATCCAGGCATTCGAAGGGGTTGTGATCGCGAAGCGCAATCGCAGCCTGAACTCCAGCTTCATCGTCCGCAAGATCTCGAGCGGTGAGGGTGTCGAGCGCACGTTCCAGACCTACAGCCCGCTGATTGCGTCGATCGAGGTGAAGCGGCGTGGCGATGTGAGGCGTGCAAAGCTGTACTACCTGCGCGAGCGCTCGGGCAAGTCGGCGCGCATCAAGGAAAAGCTCGCCTGATCAAGCGGTTGGTTGCGCGGCGCACGCCGCGAGCGGCCTTGCGACGCGCAACTGGCGGCGGATCGATCGATATCGAACGGTCGTACCGCCCCTCGCCGATGACGCTTAGCTTCAATCCGCAGGAGCTGCCGGTACTCGCCGTCGACGGCCACCTGCCGGCGGTGAAAGCCTCGTCGCTGTCGGTGTCGGCGTTGCGCGAACGCTTCGCCACGCCACCGGTGTGGGCGCCCGAGATCAAGGTCGAGCGGCGCTTCGTGGATCGCGAGCCGGTGCATGCGTCGGTCTTGATGCCCCTGGTCCGAAGAGACGAGATCACCGTCCTGCTGACGCAGCGCACCGATCACCTGACGAACCATCCGGGGCAGATCAGTTTTCCAGGTGGGCGCGCCGAACCGCATGACGACGACACGGCGGCGACGGCCTTGCGGGAAGCCGAGGAGGAAATCGGCCTCGATGCAGCGCGCGTCGAGGTGCTCGGCTCGATGCCGACCTACACCACGGGTACCGGCTTCATCGTGACCCCGATCGTCGGCCTGGTCCAGCCGGACTTCGTGCTCCGGGTGGACCCATTCGAGGTCGCAGCGGTCTTCGAAGTACCGCTCGCATTCCTGATGGATCCGGCGAACCATCGCCGCCATGCCATCGAGGTGGCGGGCGCGCGCCGAGAGTTCCTGTCGATGCCCTGGGACGGCACAGACGAAGAGGGGCGTCCGCAGCATTTCTTCATCTGGGGCGCGACCGCCGCGATGCTTCGCAATCTGTACTGCCTGCTGTCGGCCTGACGAGCGGCGCGAGCTCGAGCCGCAAGACCCCGCCGGTATCATCGGCGCGCATGAGTTTCTTCGCTGTCTTGTTCGCGCTGTTGATCGAGCAGTTGAAGCCACTTCCCCGCGGCAATGTCGTTCACGATGCATTGAAGACGTGGATGCGCTGGGCGGCCCGAAACTTCGACGCCGGGCGCGACCGTCATGCATGGGTCGTGTGGTGCGTGACGGTGCTGGCGCCGGCCCTCGCGGCGTGGGGCGTTTTCGTTGCCACCAATCGTCTGAGCGTCCTGCTGGCGCTGGTCTTCAACGTCGCGGTGCTCTACCTGACGCTCGGCTTTCGACAGTTCAGCCATTACTTCACCGACATCCGCGACGCGCTCGAGCGCGCCGACGAGGTACGCGCGCGCCAATTGCTGGCCCAGTGGCGTCATCTCGATGCGAGCGAGCTGCCGCGCAGCGAATTGCTGCGCCATGTGATCGAGCATTCGCTGCTCGCGGCGCATCGTCACATGTTCGGCGTGTTCTTCTGGTTCGTGTTGTTGTCGACGTTCGGCTTCGGGCCGGCCGGTGCAGTGCTGTATCGCATGGCCGAATTCGCCAGCCGGTACTGGGCGTTCCGCAACCGCAACTCGGGCGCCGCCGTCAACGAGCGCTTGATGCAGTTGTCGGCCCAGTCGTTCGAGATCATCGACTACGTTCCGGCGCGACTGACAGCAGCCGGTTTCGCGGTCGTCGGCAATTTCGAGGAGGCCGTCAACTGCTGGCGCCGAGATGCCTGGCTGTGGAAGGTGCCGAACGAGGGTGTCATCCTGGCCGCCGCAGCGGGCGCCGTCGGCGTGCAACTGGGCGGAGTCGCGGCACCCGGCGTCACGCCGGACCGCTCGCAAACGTTCGAAGCCGGTGCGCCGCCTGAAGCGGTGGCCGCTGAAGGCTCGACCCCGGGCGTGCCCCCGGTACTCGGGCATCTGCGCAGCGTCGTCGGTCTGGTCTGGCGCTCGGTGGTCCTGTGGATGCTGCTGCTCGCGCTGCTGTCCCTCGCGAACCTGGTCGGTTAGCGCAACGCCCCGCGCACGCCACTCAACGCGACACCAGCTCTTCGAAAATCTCGCGGTAGATGCGATAGCGGGCTTCGCTGATCTCACCGCGGGCGACCGCCGCCCGGACGCCGCAGTCCGGCTCTTGCCGGTGCGTGCAGTTGTAGAAACGGCAGGCCTTGGCATGCTCGCGCAGATCCGGCATCAAGCCGGGCAGTTGCTGGGCGTCGATCTGCCGCAGCCCGAATTCCTGGAAGCCCGGCGAGTCGATCAAGGCTGTCGTCCGATCGCCGTCGAGCCAGTACCACTGCGTCGTCGTCGTCGTGTGCCGGCCTGCGTTGAGTGCCTGTGAGATCTCGCCGATCTGGGCACGCGCATCCGGTGCCAGCAGGTTGATCAACGTGCTCTTGCCGCTGCCGCTCGGTCCCAGCACCAGCGTCGCACGGTTCGCGAGCGCCGGCGCGAGGACGCGACGCGCCGGTTCCGGAGCGGCTTTCAGTGCGACCTCGTGCAACTCGATGCCCATCCGCACGTAGGGAATCAGTCGTTCTCGGGCGGCCGAAATCTCCGGCAGGTCGGCCTTGTTGAGAGCGATGCGAACCGGAATGTCAGCGCTCTCCGCCGCGATCAGGGCGCGCGACAGCTGCGACTCGCTGAAAGCCGGCTGGGCGGCGACCAGCACCAGCAGTTGGTCGAGGTTGGCAGCGAAGGACTTGGTCTTCCATTCGTCCTGTCGGAACAGCAGGTTGCGGCGCGGTTCGACGTGCTCGATGACACCCTCGTCTCCCGACGGGCGCCAGCGCACGCGGTCGCCGACCACGCAGTCGCTCTTCTTGCCGCGCGGATGACAGGTGATGCGGCCGCCTTCCGGCGTCTCGACGACGTAGTGGCGTCCGTGTCCGGCGACGACCAGCCCGACGTCGAGCTCGACGATCTCGCTCACCGCCGCAACCTCGTCGACGGCCCGCGCATCGTCAGCGGCAAACCTCAGGCCACAAAGGACACCAGTCCATCGGCCTTCGCGGCGCAGATGAAGTCGTTGCGCGAGATGCCATGGACCGAATGCGTCGAGAAGCGCACGATGCAGCGGTCGTAGCTGACGGCGAGGTCCGGATGGTGGTCTTCGGTGTTGGCGATCCAGGCAAGCGCGTTGACGAAGGCGATCGTCTCGAAGTAGTTTTTGAACGCGAACGTCTTCTCGATCGCGCCGTTGCTGACCGCCCAGCCGCTGACCGCCGACAGATGATTGTGGATCTCCGCATCGGACATCGAATGGACGTCCGACTGGCAGCGGGCGTGCAGCAGGTTGCTCATGTCGACCTCATGAGGATGCGCTGGGCGCGAGCGCGGCAAGTCGCTCGCTGGCCGGCGGGTGCGAGTAGTAGAAGCGCACGTAAAGGGGATCGGGTGTCAACGTCGATGCGTTGTCCTCGTGCAGCTTCAACAAGGCCGCAGCAAGGTCACGGCCGTCTGCATGAGCGCAGGCGTAGGCATCGGCCTCGAACTCATGGCGTCGCGACACGCGCGCGAACAGCGGCGATACGAAGAAGCTGAAGACGGGGACCACGAGCAGGAACAGGATCAGCGCGACCGCATCGTTCGATGCCCGCATCGATGGCTCGACACCGAGCCCCGTGTAGAACCAGCTTTGCGTCGTCAGCCAGCCGAGAAGGGCGAATGCGGCAAAGCTGAACGCGAACAGCGTCGCGATCCGCTTCGTCACGTGCTTGTGACGGAAATGGCCGAGCTCGTGCGCAAGCACCGCCTCGACTTCGCCGGGCAACAGCTTCTGCAGCAGCGTGTCGAAGAAAACCACCCGCTTGGCGGCGCCGAATCCGGTGAAATAGGCGTTCGCGTGGGCGGAGCGCTTGCTCCCGTCCATCACGAACAAGCCCTTCGCCGCAAACCCGGACCGTGCCATCAGGGCTTGCACCCGTTCCTTCAGCGAGGCGTCGGCGAGCGGCTCGAACTTGTTGAAGATCGGCGCGATCAAGGTCGGATACAAGACCAGCGCAGCCAGGTTGAACGCCATCCAGGCTCCCCATGCCCACAACCACCACCAACGGCCGGTCGAGCCCATGATCCACAGCATCAGTGCGGCGATCGGCAAGCCGATCAGGACGCCGACCGCAACGCTCTTCGCGGTGTCGATCAGGTACAGCTTCCAGGTCATGCGGTTGAAGCCGAAACGCTGCTCGATGCGGAACGTCGCATACAGATCGAACGGCAACTCGAGCAGACCGCCGATCGCTGCGAAGGCCGCCAGCAAGCCAAGCTGGTACCCAAGATCACCCCAGCGCGGCTGCAGCGCGTCGCGCAGCAAGGTGTTCAGCGCATCGAGGCCACCGAGCAGCGTCCAGCCGACCAGCACCGCCGCGCCGAACGCCGTGCCGAGCAGGCCGAAGCGCGCCTTGGTCACCGTGTAGTCTGCTGCGCGCTGGTGCGCCGGGAGCGCAACGGTTGCCTGGAACGGCGTCGGCACCATGTCGCGGTGGGCGGCCACGTGGCGGACCTGCCGCGTTGTCAGCCAGAACTTCAGCAGCAGCGAACCCAGCAGCGCGAGCGTGAACAGCAAGGTCAGAACGAACGAGGGATGCATCGCGCGCAGTGTAGGCCCGGCTTGCCGACCTTGCCCGATGCGAGTCTCTCGACCTGCCGGCAGCCGCAGCACCGAAAATTGCTGCACCGGCCGTGCGCCGGGCGACCGCGCAGAATCGAGGCGATCGAACAGTCGGAGTTTTCAGCATGAGCGGTCCAGCAGTCGCACTCCCCTCGAGCGATCTCAACCTCGCGTGGATCGATCTCGAGATGACCGGGCTCGACCCTGACCGCGACCGGATCATCGAGATCGCGGTCGTGATGACCGATCCGAATCTCGGCTCGCGGGTCGCGGGTCCGGTGCTCGCGATCCATCAAAGCGACGCGACCCTCGATGCGATGGACGCCTGGAACAAAGGCACCCACGGGCGAAGCGGATTGATCGACCGGGTCAAGGCATCGACCGTCGACGAAGCGCAAGCCGAAGCGCAGGTGATCGACTTCCTGCAGCGCCATGTGCCGAAGGGCAAGTCGCCGATGTGCGGAAACAGCATCTGTCAGGACCGGCGCTTCCTGGCTCGTACGATGCCGCGCCTCGAGGCGTTCTTTCACTACCGGAACCTCGATGTCAGCACGTTGAAGGAACTGGCGCGGCGCTGGAAACCGGACATCATGGCGGGCTTCCTGAAGGCGCAGGCCCACACCGCGCTGGCTGATATCGAGGAGTCGATCGACGAACTCGCGTACTACCGGCAGCATCTGCTGGCTTTGTAGCCGGCAAGCTGCCGGCAATGCGGAGGGTGCGTGAGTCGGCGACAGCGGGCAAACCAGGACTGCGCTAGAATGCTGGGTTCGCCAGACGATTGGTTGGCGAATCGTTCATCTCCCTGACCTCATCGAGTCTCCCGCGGCGCGCCGCGTGGCTTGTTCGAACCCTTGACGGGAACGGTTGGCGGCGATGCCGTCGCTTTGACTGTTCTCGAACCTCGAGGTGCCTGCTCCGGGCGCCGGTTCGGACCTTCTTTCCAGCGACTTTCCGCCGTTGCGACGTTCGCGACGGCAGCCGTTTTGCGCCGCTGAGGCTGTGGCGGACACCGGCGTGTGCACGAAAGCAGATGATGACCTTCGAATCCCTGGGCTTGCATGAAGCCCTGACCCGCGCCGTGACCGATGCCGGCTACGACAGCGCGACAACGGTGCAGAGCGCCGCCATACCACCGGCCCTGCTGGGCGCCGACCTGATGGTCTCGTCGAGCACCGGGAGCGGCAAGACCGCCTCGTTCATCCTTCCCGCATTGCAGCGCATCCTAATGGCGCGCGCGACTCCGCAGCGACGCGAAAAGGGGACGGTCTACGGTCCCCGCATCCTCGTGTTGACGCCGACCCGCGAGCTCGCGATGCAGGTTGCCAAGGCTGCCAGCACCTATGGCCGCCATGTGCAGGGCCTGCGCGTCGCGACGGTGGTAGGCGGCGTACCGTATCCGGCGCAGATCAAGGCGTTGCGCGGTCCGCTCGACATTTTGATCTCGACGCCGGGGCGGCTGCTCGATCACCTGCAGACCGGAAAGGCCGTGCTCGACCACGTCGAAGTGCTGGTCCTCGACGAAGCCGACCGGATGCTCGACCTCGGTTTCATCGACGACATCCACACGATCGCCGATCACATCCCCGCGGCGCGCCAGACGCTCATGTACAGCGCGACGTTTCTCGGGCATGTCGGCCGCCTCGCGCAGAACCTGCTGAAGGACCCGCAGCGCGTCGACGTGGCGTCGCACACCGACACCCACGAGAACATCGAGCAGCGCTTGCACTGGGCCGACAACGGCACCCACAAGAACGCGCTGCTCGACCATCTGCTGACACAGCGCGAGATGGAGCAGGCGCTGGTCTTCACGAGCACGCAACGAGATGCCGATTGGCTCGCCGACCGCCTCGCCGAGATGGGACACGCGGTGGCCTCGCTGCACGGCGGCATGCCGCAGGGACGCCGCAATCGCGTGCTGCAAGGTCTGCGCTCGCGCCAGCTCAAGGTCCTGATCGCCACCGATGTCGCGGCGCGCGGCATCGACGTGCCGACCATCAGCCACGTCATCAACTATGGTCTGCCGATGAAGCCGGAAGACTACGTGCACCGTATCGGCCGGACGGGTCGTGCCGGACGCAACGGTCTGGCCGTGACGCTGGCGGAGCGCATGGACAGCGGGATGATCAGGCGCATCCAGCAGTTCACGACGCAGGCCATTCCGGTCGCCACCATCGGCGGCCTGGAGCCGAAGAGCCCCGAGCCGAAAACCCATGCACGGCCCGAGAGTCGGGCCTTCAAACCAGGATCGGGTCACGCGAAAAGCTTCGGCAAGAAGTCGTTTGTCCGCCGCGACGACGCGGGTGCCGGCGCCCAGCGCCCGCCGTTCGATCGGTCGGTGGGCCCGGCGCGCTTTGACGTGTCGACGGAGCCTCGCCGCAACCCGTTCGACAGGGCACCCGGTCGGGATCGGCTTGAATCAAAGCCAGCGGGGTTTGCCGCTCGTCGGGGCCCGGCACCTGTCCGCAAGGGCGCCTTCAAGCCGTCGCGCCCTCGCGCCGCTGGCGGCTTCGGTCGCTGAAATCTCAGATGAGACTGCTTGCGGTCTCGTCGCGGCGGTGCCGTCCTCAGCGGCGCCGCTGCACCGACACCTTGACCGACATCCCGAGGTAGTCGCCGCTCTCGCCGAACCAGCTGCCCGAGATCGGCGCCGCCTGCGACGGATGCCGGGCAACGCCGACCCGGATCAGTTGGCTGCCGCCGAGAAGGTTGTTGGTCGGATCGAACGGCACCCAACCGGCGCCCGGCAGATAGGCCTGCAGCCAGGCGTGCGTGTAGCCGGCGCCGACCGTATCGCCATCGGATCCGCCGTCGAGCGCCGGGTCGTACAGATAGCCCGAGACGAAGCGGGTCGCGATGCCGAGCCGGCGCCCGGCTTCGATCATCAGCAGCGCGAAATCACGACAGGAGCCTGAGCCGAGTTCGAGCGTCTGGCTCGGCTCCTGCGTACCTTCCTCGTCGCGCGCCGAGTAGCGGAAGTCGTCGCGAATGTGCTGGTTCATCGCGATCAGCAGATCGCGGGTTCCGGTCGGCCCATCGGTCCGGATGAACTGGCGTGCCCACGCGGTCAGTTCGCCGCCAGGGTCGTCATGCGCCGGCCGCAGGTAGTGTTCGAGGTCGAAGCGCTCGTCGACGCTGTACGCGAACGGAAAGATCTCCGCGCTCGGCGCGAGCGGCAACTCGAGGTTGTTGGTGTGCGCGTGCTCGATCGTGAAGCTGCAGACGATGCGCAGTTCGTCGGCCGATTCCAGCGGCTGCACGAGCGCGACCGAATTCGAGTGCGGATCCTGGATCATGCGGACGTCGCAATCCGGGGAGACCTCGAGGTCGGTCGCGAGCACGCGCAGGTCGTGGCTGTCGCGCGGCCGGAACATCACCCGGTGCTCGCCGAACCGGACCGGCTGACGATAGCGGTAGACCGTCGTGTGGATGATGTCGTACTGGATCGGCATGTCGTCGTCTAGACGTCGAGCAACTCGACTTCGAACATCAGCGTGGCGTTCGGCGGAATGACGCCGCCGGCACCGCGCGCGCCATAGCCCAATGCGGGCGGAATGACGAGGACGCGCGTGCCACCGACCCGCATGCCCTGCACGCCTTCGTCCCAGCCGCGGATGACCATGCCGGCGCCGAGCTCGAACGAGAACGGGTCGTTGCGGTCCTTGCTTGAATCGAACTTCGCGCCCTTGACGCCGTTCTCGTAGAGCCAACCGGTGTAGTGCACCGACACGTTCTGACCGGCCTCCGCGACATCGCCGCTGCCCAGCACGGTGTCGTCGTATTTCAGCCCTGATTCGGTGCTGTCCATGAAATGCCGCCTTTCGTCCTGGATGGTGGAACCCGATGATGCCAGCGCGATGCGCTGCGTCGGGAGGAGTCGTTGCCGTGCCAGTCCGCGCCGGTCAGGGCCACCGAGCGCGCCAGCGAAGGGCGGCCTTCGCGAGCCAGTCGGGGACGCTGTGCGCCTCCGGCGTGATAGCGAGCAGCGTGCCCGCCTCCTTCAGCGCGTCGAGCGGATGCCGGATGTCGAACGGCTGGGCACCATTCTGTTTGGAGAGCTTCGTGCCGTCGGCGCCCAGCACCAGCGGCGTGTGCAGGTAACGCGGCGTGGCCAAGCCAAGCAAACGCTGCAGATGAATTTGCCGCGCGGTGTTGTCGGCCAGGTCCTCACCGCGCACCACGTCGGTGATGCGCTGCGCGGCATCGTCGACGACGACGGCGAGCTGGTAGGCCCAAAGGCCGTCCGCGCGGCGAACCACGAAGTCACCGACTTGGTTCGACACGTCCTGCGTCTGGGGGCCGAGCCGGCGGTCGATCCAGTCGATTCGCAACGGGGCGTCGGGACGATCGAGAGCAGGTGCGCTCAGCACGCGAATCGCGCGGGCCGGCTTGCCGAGCAGGCCGCGCCGGCAAGTGCCTGGATAGACCCGCTCGGCATGGCGCGTCGGCAGCAAGCCGTTCCGCGCAGCCGCCTCGGCGAGGTCGCGTCGGCTGCAGCCGCACGGATAGGCCCAGCCGGTCGACAGCAGCCGTTGCAACGCGGCTTCGTACAGCGGCTCGCGACTGGATTGCCAGACCGGCGCTTCATCGGGGACGAGGCCGCAGGCAGCGAGCTGCGCCGAGATCGTCTCGGCGGCGCCCGGCATCGTTCTAGGACCGTCGATGTCCTCGATGCGGACCAGCCAGCGGCCGCCATGCGCGCGCGCGTCGAGCCACGATGCGAGCGCGGCGACCAGCGATCCAGCATGCAGCGGCCCACTCGGCGACGGCGCAAAGCGCCCGATGTACGGCACGACGCTTCGACCTCTTGCACTCTCGTAAGCTAGAGCACGCTCGTGATGTACGGCGAGCCGTGCCGCTCGAGCAGCGCCTTTCGTGTGGTCGGACTCTCGAGCTGCTCGAGCCACCAGCGCAGCCCGAGGCCCAGCGACGTCTTCCGCGACGCGCCAGCGGCGTGTCCGCCCGGCACCCGCCAGGCGTAGGCGAGCTGTGCCACCTGCGCGGCCCGCTGCACTTCCTTGACGACCAGTCGGCCGGCGAGGATGTGCTCGCGTGCGAGCGGCTCGGGTACGAATCCGCAGGCGAGGCAGCGCAGCTGGACCTCGAGCTTGATCTGCATGCTGCTGACGGTGAGCACGTCCTGCCCGGGAAGCAGGTTGACGGTCAATGGCGTCAGCCGCTGGGCCGAATCGGCGACTGCGACGGCCCGATGGCGCACCAGCTCCGCATCGCTGATCGGCCCGCTTGCGTTTGCGAGCGGGTGGTGGGGCGCGACGGCGAACACGAAGGACATCGTCCCGATTTCCTTCATCTGCACGCCCTGCGTGGTTTCGCGGCCCATGCCGACGCCGATGGCGAGATCCGCCTGCCCGGTGACGAGCGCTTCCCAAGTGCCGGCCATCACCTCGGTGCGCAGTCGCAGCCGGGTTCCGTGCCCACGCTCGA